>Ga0307408_100000233_pt1 | contig 58127 bp, 57 predicted proteins | sample 322Cmetagenome_FD_202116 | JGI IMG/M metagenome (GOLD analysis project Ga0307408, IMG submission 202116) | Maize rhizosphere microbial communities from greenhouse at UC Davis, California, United States - 322HYB-C-3 | ecosystem: Host-associated > Plants > Roots > Rhizosphere > Soil | place... | reverse complement strand
TTTTTTAACACCTAGACCCTTCAGCTTGGTCAGTTCAAGCACATCAGCGGTATTGATATTAATAGCACCTTGCTTAGCAACAACTTCAGCTTTGGCAGTTGGAGAAGGAGTAGATGCAGACTCAACAGCAACTGCAAATGTGGAAGCCAACCCCAAGATCAAAACCGACAGAAAAGACACAATGTATTTCATGAAAACTCCTTTTAACGTTAATTGTCATACCACATCACAACTGATGCGTGCAGCTAAGATAAATAATTAAAAGCTTACTGAACAGCAGATATCAACCAAGAATGATGTGAGACATTGCCGACAAAATTATAAAAGCGGAACTTAATCGCAAAAAAAGCCCCACCAGGTGGGGCTTTTCATCGACCGCGATCGGATTCCACTTAAAACATTATCTACCGATTAATGATTTTAAATCCGCCGCCCCCCAATGAGGGAAGTGTTTGCGAATTAATGCATTCAATTCGATTTCAAATTCACTGTAGGATTCTGTGGCCTGCGCTGTAGCAGTCAACTGCTCAACAACCATACCTGCCCCAACAGTGATATTTGTTAAGCGATCAATAACAATAAAAGCACCTGTCGCTCGGTTATTGCTGTATTTATCGGCAACAACAGGCTGGGTTAGCACCAGATCAACAACTGCAATATCATTGAGCTGCAACTGCTCAATATGTGAATGCTCCTGCGTATTCACATCAATTCGATAATCGATGGACTCAATAACACCACTCACGATTTTGCTCGCAAATTTAAACAGGTATTCTGAGTTTGCCTGCGCAGTTTTTTCTGCCATCCAAACAATATGTGCTTTAAGATGGTTTGACTGAGGTACCAAATCCTTAGCCAACACCAACATATCACCACGACTTACATCCACCTCAGTCGTGAGTGTCAATGTTACAGCCTGACCAGTAAATGCTTCCTGTAACTCACCATCATAGGTCACAATAGATTTTACATAGCTTGTTTTACCTGAGGGCAACACACGAATTTCATCGCCAACTTTGACAACACCAGAGGCAACATTGCCACAAAAGCCGCGGAAATCCAGATTGGGGCGATTAACATACTGCACAGGAAAACGGAAATCTGAATAATTTTTATCACCGGCAATCGGTACCGTTTCAAAAATTTCCATCAATGTCTGCCCTTGGTACCAAGGGGCTCTTTCGGAGCGATTAACTACGTTATCGCCATCCAATGCAGAGATAGGCACAAACATGACATTGCTCATACCCAACTTGGCTGAGAAATCAAAATAATCCTGCTTAATTTTTTCAAACACAGCCTGATCAAAATTCATTAAATCCATTTTGTTAACGGCAACAACAATGTGCTTGATGCCAAGTAATGAAGCGATGTAACTGTGACGACGAGTTTGCGTAACCACTCCATAACGTGCATCAATCAAAATAATAGCAAGATCACAAGTGGACGCCCCCGTTGCCATGTTGCGCGTGTATTGTTCATGACCAGGCGTATCGGCAATGATAAATTTACGTTTGGCGGTGGAAAAATAGCGATAAGCCACATCAATAGTAATGCCCTGCTCGCGCTCGGCTTGCAAACCATCAACTAGTAACGCCAAGTCGATTTTTTCGCCAGTGGTTCCATGCTTCACACTATCAGAGCGTATAGCTTCTAGTTGATCTTCGTAAATCATTTTTGAGTCGTGAAGCAAGCGACCAATCAGTGTACTTTTACCATCATCAACGCTACCGCACGTAAGAAAGCGCAGTAATTCTTTTTGTTCATGTTGAGCAAGATAAGCATTAATATCTTGTGCAATCAGGTCAGACTGATGACTCATAGGAATCTCTTTCGTATCAGTAAAATTCAGTAATTCAGAAAGTTTTCATGCGATATGGATGACACGCAGATTAAAAATAACCTTCCTGCTTTTTCTTTTCCATCGACCCCGAACTATCGTGATCAATTACTCGCCCCTGACGCTCAGAGGTTGTTGTTAACAGCATCTCTTGAATAATTTCCGGCAAGGTGGTTGCCTCTGACTCAACAGCACCTGTTAAGGGGTAGCAACCCAATGTGCGGAAACGCACCATCTTTTCCTCAACCTTATCATCCGGGCCAATCGGCATACGGTCATCATCAACCATGATCAATGTACCGTCGCGCTCAACTACTGGGCGCTTTGCGGCAAAGTACAAAGGCACAATCGGGATATTCTCCAAATGAATGTATTGCCAAATATCCAATTCAGTCCAATTTGATAAAGGGAACACACGGATACTTTCACCTTTATCTACACGGCCGTTATAAATATTCCACAACTCTGGGCGCTGATTTTTGGGATCCCAGCGATGATTTTTATCGCGGAACGAATACACGCGCTCTTTAGCACGGGACTTTTCTTCATCGCGCCGGGCACCACCAAAAGCGGCGTCAAAACCGTATTTGTTTAGCGCTTGTTTTAAGCCTTGGGTTTTCATCACATCAGTATGCTTGGCGCTACCGTGAGTAAAGGGACCAACTCCCATATCAACACCTTCTTGATTGATGTGGACAATCAAGTCCCAGCCCAACTCCTTGATACGCTGATCGCGAAACTCAATCATTTCGCGGAATTTCCAAGTGGTATCCACATGTAGCATGGGGAATGGAGGCTTGCCAGGGAAGAATGCCTTCATCGTTAGGTGCATCATCACCGCGGAATCTTTACCCACGGAATACAGCATAACCGGCTTATCAAATTCAGCAGCCACTTCGCGGATGATATGAATACTTTCAGCTTCAAGCTGCTTGAGGTGAGTCAAGTTGTAGTTTGACATTCAATAGTTACCAGAGTGAGTTCAGCGTTGGCAATCAAACGAGTGTTTGAAAAACAGCAGCGATTATATAGAGCCGAAACGCAAGATTTAATGACTAATTGTTTCTAAGGTTATTCCTGATAGTTTGGGAGCAGCAAACTAGTCCTTTTTAGTTGGCGCCTGACGCTGAGCAAGCATCAAAGTAAATTCATCACGAGCCTCTTTGGCGCGACTGAATACTTTCAGTAAATAATCACTATCTTCATGCTCAATACTACTGCGCAACCGAGAGAGGTTGTCGATAAACAAATCCATTGATTGCAAAATCGCCGTTTTATTCGCGCGCATAATATCGTGCCACATAATCGGATCACTGGAGGCAATCCGGGTGAAGTCGCGAAAACCGCCTGCGGCATAACGAAAGATATTGGGGTTATGAATATCCTGTGCCAAGGTGTCAACCAATGAGTAAGCGATTACATGAGGGAGATGACTAGTCGCGCCCAAAACCTCATCATGCTCTTCCACCGACATGGTTAATACTTCTGCCCCCACGGCTTGCCACATAGCAGATACTAAGGCCAAATCCTGAGCATTAGTATTTGCGAACGGCGTGAGAATAACTCGGTGATTCTCATAAAGATTAGGGTTTGCGGCGGTAACACCACTTTTTTCAGAGCCTGCAATGGGATGCCCCAGAACAAACCGGGAAGGCATGACGCCAAAGACTTGCTCAGCTGCGCGCTGGACACTTCCTTTGACACTGGCACCATCGGTAATGGTTACCTCAGGTGATATAAATTCCTTGATCTCTTGCAACACTGTAGTAACGGATAAAGTAGGTACCGAGATAAAAATAATATCGCCTGCCCCCAACTCACCGGCGATATCACCCAATGACATATAGGCTCGATCAACCACACCGCATGCAACTGCTTGACTACAAGTGTCAGCCTTGCGGGCGATACCAATAACTTCAGTACAAGCACCGCGTTGTTTTAAACCGGCTGCAAGACTACCGCCAATTAAACCGATACCAACAACAACAAATTTATTGATCAGAGGCTGTGACATAACGAATTACAAAACCGCTTTAGGATATGAGCCAAGCAACTTCAAATCAGCGCAGCGGCTGGCAACCTCTTTCATCACATCGCTAATAAGCGGTTCATCAACATGACCTACAAAATCAATAAAAAAGACATAAGTCCATGCGCCAGTACGCGATGGCCGGGTCTCTACGCGAGTCAGATCGATGTTGTGACGGTGAAATGGCTCCAACAAGTTATGCAGTGCGCCAGGCTCATTGCGCATAGCAACCACAATGGAAGTTTTATCTACACCACTCTGCGGTACAGATTGCTTGCCGATAATAAGGAAACGCGTCGAGTTATCGGGCTGATCCTCAATTTTTTCCGCAATCATTTTCAGGCCATATAACTCAGCCGCCATAGAACCAGCAATAGCAGCAGCGTTCCATTCACCCTTCAGGCGTTTTGCGGCCTCGGCATTACTATTAACGGCAATACGTTCCGCTTTTGGATAGTGTGCATCCAACCACTTGCGGCATTGCGCTAATGATTGTGAATGGGAATAGATCCTGGAAATACTATTGGTATTGGTAACGTCAGACACCATTAAGTTGTGATGAATACGCAACTCTACCTCACCACAAATTTTCAGGTTAGAACCCATAAAATTATCAAGGGTGTGATTGACTACGCCTTCGGTCGAATTTTCTACAGGCACAACACCATAGTTGACTGCACCTGCTTCCACTTCACGAAATACTTCATCAATCGCGGAAAAGGGCATCGCCACTGCTGAATGACCAAAATGTTTTAACGCTGCCTGCTGGGTGAATGTGCCCTCAGGCCCCAGATATGCAACTTTGATTGGGTTTTCCAGTGCCAAACAGGCAGACATAATTTCACGGAACAAACGAGCCATTTCCTCATTACTTAGCGGCCCGTTATTGCGCTCCATTGCCTTGCGTAACACCTGTGCTTCACGCTCCGGGCGATAAAAAAGAATATCCGCATCTGCAGGAAGACTGGCCTTTTTAACGTCAGCAACTTCTTGCGCGCATTCAGCACGCGCAGAAATAAGGCGACCTATTTCTTCATCGATGGCATCAATCTTGATACGCAACGCGGATAATTTTTCAGCTTCGGTTTGTTCGATTGACATAGTTAAATTCGCCAATTATTCATCAGCTGATTCATCGGTGGAGGTGTCATCAATTACCTCATCAGCAACGCCGTCATCAGCCAATACTTCGGTATCGTCACCTTCTGCACGGGCAAGCTCGCGCTTGGCATTTTCATCAGCACTTTCTTCGATGCGCTCCAAGCCTTGCATGCGCTCGCCTTCTTTCAATTTAATCAGGCGCACACCTTGGGTATTACGGCTCAGCACAGAAACTTCATCCACGCGGGTGCGAACCATAGTGCCCTGATCAGAAATTAACATGATTTCTTCACCGTCAAACACTTGTACCGCACCAACCAGTTGGCCGTTACGCTCGGTAGTTTGCATACCGATAACACCTTGTGAGCCACGACCTTTAGCAGGGAACTCGCCTACTTCGGTGCGTTTGCCATAACCATTTTCACTGACTGTCAGTACCTGGCCGTTTTCCATCGGGATGACCATGCCGACTACGCGCTGACCTTCGGCTAAACGAATACCGCGTACGCCACGCGAGGTGCGCCCCATCGCACGCACTTGCGATTCGCGGAAGCGTGCCGCCTTACCAGAACTGGAGAACAGGATTACATCGCATGAACCGTTGGTGATAGCAGTGCCCACCAAGGTATCGCCCTCATCCAATTCTATCGCACGCAAACCGACGCTGCGTTGACGCGAGAATTGAGTGAGCGCAGTTTTCTTCACGGTACCATTAGCGGTGGTCATGAAAATAAACTTGTCGTCATCGTAAGATTTCACTGGCAGGATCGATGTAATGCGCTCTCCTTCTTCCAGTGACGGCAATAAATTGATAACTGGACGGCCACGTGACTGGCGACCAGCGACAGGAATCATATAAACCTTCAGCCAATACACTTTACCGGCGTTAGTAAACAACAGCACGGTATCGTGAGTGCTGGCGATCAATAAGTGCTGAACATAATCTTCATCTTTTACGGCGGTTGCAGATTTGCCCATACCGCCGCGACGCTGCGCCTGGTAATCATCAAGCGGTTGGCTCTTCGCGTAACCACCATGAGAAATTGTCACCACGCGATCTTCAACATTGATCAGATCTTCAGTGGTTAAATCGAGCGTTGAAGCAACAATTTCGGTACGACGCTTATCGCCATAGTCATTAATAACTTGCGTTAATTCTTCACGGATAACTTCCATCAAGCGCAGGGCATTGCCAAGAATTTCGAGGAACTCGGCTATCTGGATTAACTTTTCGTCGTATTCGGCGAGCAGCTTGTCGTGCTCCATACCGGTCAAACGATGCAGGCGCAATTCAAGAATGGCCTGTGCTTGTGCAGCCGACAGATAATAATGGCCATCTCGCATGCCGAACTCGGGACCTAAGTCTTCCGGGCGGCAAGCATCTTCACCGGCGCGCTCAAGGTAAGGAGCCATCTCAGCGGCATTCCAGCCACGCCCCATCAAACTGTCTTTTGCTTCAGCAGGCGACGCCGAGTTTTTAATCAGCGCAATGACTTCATCAATATTGGAAATGGCAACCGCCAAACCTTCCAGGATATGGCCGCGCTCGCGCGCTTTACGCAGCAAGTACACTGTGCGACGAGTAACCACTTCGCGGCGATGCTTAACAAACGCCTCAAGTAGTTGCTTGAGGTTAAGGATTTTTGGCTGGCCATCATCCAGCGCAACAATGTTGACACCGAAGGTGGTTTGCAACTGGGTTTGTGAGTAAAGGTTGTTGAGCAATACATCTGCTGCTTCGCTCTTCTTCACTTCGATCACAATGCGCATACCGTCTTTGTCAGACTCATCGCGCAACTCGCTAATACCTTCGATTTTCTTCTCTTTTACCAACTCGGCGATGCGTTCAATCAAGCGCGCCTTATTTAATTGGTAGGGAATTTCGTGGATCAGAATGGTTTCACGGCCGGTTTTTTCATCGCGCTCAATTTCTGCTTTGGCGCGCACGATAATACTGCCGCGGCCAGTGCGATAAGCCTGCACAATGCCTGCACGGCCATTGATGATGGCGCCCGTCGGGAAATCTGGCCCCGGGATAAATTCCATCAGTTCATCGATGGTGATATCCGGGTTATTGATCAGTTCGAGGCAGCCCTGTACAACTTCTTTTAAATTGTGCGGCGGGATATTGGTCGCCATACCTACGGCGATACCGGAGGAGCCATTAACCAACAGGTTGGGAATACGGGTTGGCATTACTGCCGGAATTTGCTCGGTGCCGTCGTAGTTGGGTACAAAATCGACAGTTTCTTTATCCAAGTCCGCTAACAAATCGTGGGCAATTTTTGCCATACGGATTTCGGTATAACGCATGGCCGCTGCGCGGTCGCCATCGACCGAGCCGAAGTTACCCTGACCATCAACCAGCATATAACGCAACGAAAACGGCTGAGCCATACGGACGATGGTGTCGTATACAGCGGTATCACCATGTGGATGGTATTTACCGATTACGTCACCCACCACACGGGCAGATTTTTTGTAAGGCTTATTCCAATCATTGTTAAGTTCGCTCATCGCAAACAGCACGCGACGATGCACGGGCTTCAAACCATCGCGCACATCGGGCAAGGCGCGGCCTACGATTACACTCATGGCGTAATCAAGGTAGGACTGTTTGAGTTCGTCTTCGATACTTACTGGTGATATTTCTTTGGCGAATTCGACCATGGGATGACAGCTTTCCTTTTTATTAAAGCTTTGGTTATGGTGATTGCTGGTAGCGGGTAATTCGACGTATGGGTTCTATTACGGCGCTAAATCGGTTAAAAGCAAAAACAGCTACCCTACTAGCGGGCTGGCTAAAAATGCGCCTAACGCTTGTTTCAGGGGCGCGATGGTAGCATAAAATCCAACAGATAGGCACTCTGGCCATTTCCTTTCCCTATGAAATTCCACGAGTTTTTCTCTGTTGCATCCAAATCAGCCAGCGCGCAGGCGATCACCTAAATGAGCCATAGATGCAACGGGCCTTTGCAGTATACTGAGCCCCCTTTTTTGTCGTAATTACCTAGCCAAACATTCTTTATGTCGACCTCTGCCGTGAATCTCAACAACATCGATCTGATTATCAAAGCTCGCTGGATTATCCCCGTGGTACCGGCCAACCGGGTTTTGGAGAACTGCGCCATTGCCATTGATAAGGGCCAAATCATCGCCATTGTCCCTCATGAAGAAGCTGATCGTCGCTATAGCGCTAAAGAAACGGTGCACCTTGGCAGCCATGTATTGATTCCCGGCCTGGTAAACGCACATGGGCATGCAGCCATGAGCCTACTGCGTGGCTATGCCGATGACCAACCACTCCATACCTGGCTGAACGACCATATCTGGCCGGCAGAAAGCCGCTGGGTCAGCGAAGATTTTGTGCGCGACGGTACTGAGCTTGCCTTAGCAGAGATGATAAGAAGCGGGACCACCTGTTTTGCGGATATGTATTTTTACCCTGAACAGGCCGCACAAGCCTGCCTGGATGCCCAAGTACGCTGCCAACTCGCCTTTCCCGTGTTGGATTTCCCTACCGCGTGGGGCATGGGGCCGGATGACTACCTCAATAAAGGGTTGAGCCTGCATGACAACTTTCGCGGCAATCACCTGATCAATATTGCTTTCGGCCCTCACGCACCCTACACCGTATCTGATGCCCCTCTGCAAAAAATCGCTGTACTTGCACAGGAAATGGACATGCCAATCCATATCCACCTGCATGAAACAGCGCAGGAAGTAAAAGACTCAATAGCGCAATATGGACGCCGCCCAAGCCAGCGTCTGATGGATTTGGGACTGCTATCGCCGCTCGCACAATGTGTGCACATGACCCAAATTGATGAAAGCGATATCAAATTGCTGCAAAACAGTGGCGCCCATGTGATCCACTGCCCTGAATCCAACTTAAAACTGGCCAGTGGTTTTTGTCCGGTTGATAAACTCCTTAACGCCAATATTAATGTGGCACTGGGCACCGATGGCGCGGCCAGTAACAATGACCTAAACCTGTTTAGCGAGCTAAAAACCGCAGCACTATTGGCAAAAGCGGTTTCTGGTAATGCCGCCGCCCTGGACGCTCATACCGCACTGCGCATGGCAACCTTAAACGGCGCCAAGGCGCTGGGTATGGAAGACGTTATCGGCAGTATTGAGGTTGGAAAAGCCGCAGATATAACCGCAGTCGACTTGGGCGATCTGGGCATGCAACCTATTTACAACCCGGCATCACAATTGGTCTATACCCATGCAGGGCAAGCTGTCACACACGTATGGGTGGAAGGTAAAAGCCTGCTAGCCAATCGCCTTTTGCAAACACTAAACGAGCGCGAAATTCTGGGAAAAGCCAATTGGTGGCGCAAACAAATCACCTCGCACTAAGCAACCACTCATTGTCAAACATACGCCCCCTTTCTTATCACTACTGAACAGACGGAATAGATTATGGCCAACGTCGATACTGCTGAAATTGCAAAATTTGAAGCACTTGCCAGCCGCTGGTGGGATAAAAACAGCGAGTTCAAGCCGCTGCACGATATAAACCCGCTGCGAGCCAACTTTATTGATGAGCGCTCGCCTGTCGCACAGCGCACAGTGATTGATGTGGGTTGCGGCGGCGGCATTTTGGCTGAATCACTTGCCCAACGAGGCGCGCTGGTAACAGGTATCGATATGGGCGAAGCACCACTCGCGGTTGCGCGGTTGCACGCATTGGAAAGCGGCGTGGAACTAACTTACGAACAAATTACTGCTGAAGATAAAGCCACACAAATGCCCGGCGCATTTGATGTAGTTACCTGCATGGAAATGTTAGAGCATGTACCTGATCCCGCGTCGGTTGTGCGCGCTTGCGCGCAGCTCGTGAAGGCAGGTGGTGATGTTTATTTCTCAACCATCAATCGCAATCCAAAATCCTATGCTTTTGCAATTGTCGGTGCTGAATATATTTTAAAACTGCTGCCCAAAGGCACTCATGAATACAGCAAATTTATTCGCCCTTCCGAGCTTGCCCAATGGTTGCGCGCAGCAGGACTTGAATTGCAATCCATGACCGGAATGACCTACAACCCCATCACCAAACATTACAAACTCAACCCGAACGACGTCAGCGTGAATTATTTAATGCATGCCAAAAAGGTGAGTGAATAATGAATCAAAAAATTCGCGCGGTGATGTTTGATTTGGATGGCACACTGCTGGATACAGCGCCGGATTTTATTGTGGTCGTCAACCAGTTACTCCTTGAAGAGGGCCGTCAAGAATTAGCGCCGGAAACTATTCGCGCCGGGGTATCCAACGGATCCAAAGCATTGATCAAATTGGCCTTTGATATAGAAGAAAGCGATCCGCAATTTGAACATTTGCGCCAGCGTTTACTGCAGCTTTATCTTGCGCATATTGCGGTGTACACCAAACCTTTCCCTGGTATCTCATCACTACTGGACAAGCTCGCGGATAAACATATCGCGTGGGGAATCGCCACTAACAAACCGGCTGCTTATACCCTGCCCTTGATGACGGCATTGGATATACAGCCCGCTCCTGTCAGTGTCATCTGCCCCGATCATGTCGCACGAAGTAAACCTGACCCTGAATCGCTATTTCTTGCCAGCAAGCAACTGGGTTGCAGCCCGCAAGAAATTATTTATATCGGCGATCACAAGCGCGATATTGATTGCGGTAAAGGCGCAGGGAGCATCACTATCGCAGCGGCTTATGGTTATTTGGATGAAGGGGATAGCCCTGCCAACTGGAACGCCGACTACTGCGTAAACCACGCCGATGAAATTTGGCCTATTATTGAAAAGTACTTGTAAACAGCCGTCGATACGGACTTGTTTTGCTTACTAGCGAAGAAATTTTTTATGCAAATCCCATCTGATTACACCATCAAACCCAATGCTCTGCAGGGAAAAATTATTTTGGTTACTGGCGCAGGTGCCGGTATAGGAAAATGCGCCGCAAAAACCTTTGCCGCTTGTGGTGCCACCGTTGTGCTGTGCGGCAGAACTATGAGTAAGCTAGAAGCAGTTTATGACGAAATTGAAGCAGCCGGTCACCCGCAGCCAGCCATTTACCCAATTAACCTTGAAAGCGCCGTAGAGAAAGATTACGACGATATGTGTAACGCGCTGGAAGACACCTTTGGACGTTTGGATGGTTTATTACACAACGCGGCCGACTTAGGTGAACGCACACCCATCAGCAACTATTCCGTTAGTGCTTGGCAGCGCTGCATGCAAGTAAATGTGAATGCACCATTTGCAATGACGCAGGCGCTATTACCCTTATTGGAACGGGCAGAAAACGCGAGCATCTTATTTACCAGCTCCAGTGTGGCATTTAAAGGTCGTGCATTTTGGGGCGCTTACGCAGCCTCAAAAGCCGCAGCAGAAAACCTGATGCAAACACTGCACGATGAATTGGAAGGTGCTACACGCATTCGTACCAATAGTATTAACCCTGGCGCAACCCGCACTGATATGCGCGCATCCGCTTATCCCGCCGAAAATCCAGAAACAGTAAAAACCCCCGAAGCACTTATGCCTGCCTATGTTTATTTGCTAAGCGACGACTCAGTTGGCGTTAGCGGCAACTCGTTTCAATATCAACTCTGATAGGGTAAAGCATAACGGGAGGAGCTTCGGCAACAAAAAAAGGCGATCATCTGATCGCCTTTTTTCATTTTTCACACTAACTGTGTTTTACCGACTCGATTTTTGCATCATTTCCAGCAGCGATGCTTCAGCGCGCGATAAACCACAACGTCGCGCCACCTCATCACAATCCATTCCCATTTTGAACATTTGTGCGGCCTGTGAATAAGGTTGGAATTCATCATCGTTGTAATAATCAATCTTCTCAGGCTTTTTAGCTTCAGAGTGCAACCGTTTTTCCATCGCCAGAAGCCGCTGCCCCATACCCACAGAACCACTGCTGGATGCAGCCACCTCACGCATTAATTTTTGAATCAGTTTTTCATTGGCATCCGCCTGGCGGCGCACCTGCTTCAAGCTGATTAATGCAACCAGCAATGCAATCACGCTGACAAGCGCAGACGCCGATAAACCTATTTCCAAAACCGTCATGACTATTTCTCTGCGCTCGATTCCATCACTTGCAACACCTTAGTTGATCAATCACTCAAACATCTTCGAGTTCCGACCATTCCTCACTGGTTAGCAGCTTATTCAAATCAATCAAAATCAATAGCTCGTTGTTTTTGTGGCACACACCCTGAATGAATTTTGCGCTCTCTTCATTGCCAACATTAGGTGCCATTTCAATTTCCGATTGGCGCAAATAAACCACTTCGGCAACGCTATCAACCAAAATACCAATTACATGGCGGTCGGTCTCGATAATTACTATACGGGTATTATCGGTAATCTCGCCGCTGGACAAATTAAAGCGATGACGAGTGTCGATAACTGTTACCACATTGCCGCGCAGGTTGATAATTCCCAGTACGTAAGAAGGTGCACCGGGAACCGGGGCGATCTCCGAATAGCGCAGCACTTCCTGTACCTGCATTACATTAATGCCGTAGGTTTCACCGTCCAGACGAAAAGTTACCCACTGCAATACGGGATCATCAGTGCTTTTATTTTTTGCTGCATCAGTTGCCATCTTAAATTTTCCTCTGAGCTGCCAGTGCCAGGCAGTAAATCGTGTAAATGTCGCTATAACTATAGTCGATGACTTTTCCTGTGCCACTTTTGTTTGTCGCAACCACAAAAGCACGTTCTAGCCGATTCCAATCAATAATCTGTAGGTATCAGGCGCGAGCCGGAACAAAATTCTTATCGGCATCAACCAACATTTGACCAATACGCGGGATATCCAGAAGTGCGCACATATGATCCTTGACTGTGCCGGCCAGCCAAGGCCGCTTGCCTCTGTCACCACGCCACTTTACATCGTCCGGTTGCAAGGTGATGGGCTGATTTACTGAATCCACCGCCAACCCCCAAGGCACACCGTTAATTGACATCACATATTTGGCCGTCTGTAAAAAGGACTCATCGTATCGCTCTGGCATCACAAACTTCGCGGTATTCACCGTGCGAATCTTACCTGCGGGTGTGGGTTGCAACCCCATAAACCAATCTGCCTGACCGAATAAAGGAGTGAGCTCGTCCGTTAGCGGTTGAATCTGCCCCAGGGAAATTAAGGGCACTGCCAGGGTTAGTCCGGCCACTTTGAACAGCAGCACATCAAAACGCGATTGCGCCCATTGCGGACGACCATTTTCCAACCAATCCAGACCTTCCATTTTGAATTGACTGGACTGGGCTTCCGCGTCAACCACCTCAACATTGGTCGACTGAACTTCGACAGGTGATACCACAAGCGGGGTCGCAACGATTTCTGCTGGAGTTCCAATATCCCACTCTTGAATTTCATTAGTATCAGCGACAAACCGGGTTTTAGGCTGGGCAACCTGCTCTGCGGCCACATCAACCGCTACAACCTCAACTACCGGGGATTCAATCAATAATTGCGCACTGGCCGACTGCAACAACTTCTCCAGCTGTCGTTTTTGCTCCGGCGTTTGCAACAATTCGGGGCTGGCAAGCTCAGCGGGCTTGCTATCGGTTTTGGTTAATGAACGGGGTTTGGTATGCAGGTTAGCCGATACTTTTTTAGACTTTTCAGGGTGGTGCTTTTTAGTCGGTAAGCTGACGACACGCGCCAAGCCGGAATTGGCGGCAACAGACATGGGACGGGATTCAAGCGCAGCAAATGCGTCATCAATAGCATCACCAATGCCAAGCAGGTCATCAAAGTAATGACCCAAACTCACATCAGGTGACTCTATATCGCCCTCAGGCGTTTTGCGATTGCTCACGACACCACACCAGCCTTATTGATAACTGCCATAGGTGCTGACTGAGCCTGCGCTTCATCGGCACGTATTTTTTTATCGAGCCAATGCCAAAGCGCAGTGTAAGCTTCCACGCCACGGCTTGTTGGGTCAAACAAATGCGGTGGGACACCGGCTTTGCTGGCATCCCGAAAACGGGTATCAACCGGCACATGCCCAGGCCAAGCCTGAGCGGGATAAGTATTGCGAATAGTGCGCAAACTGGTCACCGAGGCTTGAGTACGGCGATCAAACATTACTGGCACTATGGTGTAATCCAATGCTTTTTTACGCGAGCGTGACATCATGCTCAGTGTATTCACCATACGCTCCAAGCCTTTGAGCGCAAGAAATTCGGTTTGCACCGGAATGACCAAATATTGGCAAGCAGCAAGCGCATTCACCATCAACACGCCCAGCAAAGGCGGTGTGTCTATCAGTACGTAATCGTAATCATCGGCGATTAATGCAAGTGCCCGGCTCAGTACCAGCCCCATGCCATCCTGACCAATCGCCTGCCGCTCCAGTGTCGCCAGCGCGGTGGTCGAGGGGATCAAATTCACGTTGGGGTAATCCGTTGGCAGAACCAAACGGTTAACCGATTCACGGGTTAAGCTTTTGCGCTCCTGAAACAGGGTATAGCTACTTAGTACCTGGGTGTCAGGATCCTGACGGAAATAACTAGAGAGTGAGCCGTGGGGATCTATATCCAGCAATAGCACCCGCTTCCCAGTGGCCGCAATAAGCCCACCAAGGGATACCGTTGTGGTGGTTTTGCCCACACCACCTTTCTGGTTCGCTATTGCTATAACTCGCACAATTCAACCCTCGCCAGCGTCAAACGCCAGTCACATCGTCTATTACAGCGACAAAAGCAAAGTTTGTGCCCATCGCAATAAGTTTCTCGGCTACAGTCACAAATTCAGAAAGAACATTGTCGCCTTTATCAACACTTATGCCAATCATCGACCAGCAATCACTCCATGGGACGATCAATTTTCAAGCAGTGGATGTTAAGTATTGCCCAGTAGACGACAACTTCAAGTAGAAGTAATGACTCCGCCATCTCTATAGCGGCAGCTTTTTTCAACGCAATAGGGGGAATAACGACGAAAGCAGGTTGTTTATGGGTGTTAATTTAGAGAAGAGGCGCTAGACGAGGTAGCTGCTGGTTCGACTTGTACTTTAGGGCGATCCATTTTGCGCTTGGCGATCATGATAGTAACGCGGCGATTTTGCGCCCTACCCTGTTCAGAGCTATTGGGAGCAATGGGTTGATACTCGCCATAACCAACCGCTGACAAACGCTCTGGTGCAACACCATTTGCAGCCAAATGCTTAACAATGGCGCTGGCCCGCGCGGTAGACAACTCCCAGTTGGTCGGATACTTGGCGCTATTAATAGGAATATTATCGGTGAAGCCTTCAACCTGCACCGGGTTAGAATAACCCGCCAGGATCGCTGCAATTTCATCAAATATTTTGCGCGCCTGTTCACTGGTATCCGCACTGCCGGACGAAAATAAAATGCTGTCTTTTAATTCGATTTGCAACCACAACTCATTGCTGGACACCTGAATAAGCTGCTCAGTAATCAAGGGGGCAAATTTTTCAGATACCAAATCAGAAATTTGCGTTAATTCATCACTGGTTTTTATTTTAGTATCAGGCTGTTCAGCAACTTCATTCGCGGCGCCTTGAGAGTTATCCACAATTGTCGGCACTTGCTCGTCAACCTGCTCCGCATCGCGCACGGAGTTATCCATATTGATGGGAGATATTAAATCATTTGCCGGCGCAGACTGATCTGCTGGCTCAGTATTGGATTGGGCATCCGTTGGTTTATGGAAGGCCTCAATGAAAGTGTCGGACAAGACGCGATACTTGCTGTCATTTACTTGGGAGATGGAATACATAACCACAAAAAATGCAAACAGCAGCGTAATGAAATCAGCGTAAGAAATCAGCCAGCGCTCGTGATTTACGTGAATATCTTCTCTTCTGCGGCGAACCATAAGAGCGCTTCTCAGTTAAGCGGGTGCAAATAGCCGTTTAATTTCATTTCAATCGAGCGGGGATTCTCACCATCGGCAATCGCAATAATGCCCTCAATAATCAATTCACGATATTGGGAATTTTCATTCACACACATACGCAATTTATTAGAGATAGGAATAAATACCAGATTTGCCAAGGCGACGCCGTAAATGGTCGCCACAAATGCAATCGCAATACCAGGCCCCAAGGTCGCAGGGTCGGCCAGATTATTCATCACATGAATCAAGCCCATTACCGCGCCGATGATGCCGATTGTCGGTGCATAGCCGCCCATAGATTCGTAAAATTTAATTGCATCAAAATCGCGCTGTTCGTTTACGATTAAATCCGTTTCCAAAATACGGCGGATAACTTCTGGCTCATTGCCATCAACCAATAGCTGCAAGCCTTTTTTCGCAAATTTATCTTTTTCACGCTCGGAAATTTCTTCCAGCCCAAGCAGGCCGTCTTTGCGCGCCGCTGCGGCCCAGCGCACAATATTGGCAATACCTTGTTTAAAGGGAACATAGGGCGGTTTAAAAACCCACACCACAATTCTTAGGGCACGGCGCAAATTTATTTTTGACGTTTGCAACATGGCTGCACCCAAGGTACCGCCAAGCACAATAAATGCGGCAGGCCCATTCAACAAAGTGCCAATGCCACCGCCTTCCAAAAAGTTACCGCCGATAATTGCCGCAAACGCGATAATGACGCCGATAATACTCAGGAGATCCATTACATAACCTCTCTCACCAAACGCGGCCCAATATCCTTCAGGCTTAGCACTTTATCGGTTAACCCAGCGCGTGCAACCGCCATTGGCATACCATAAATTACACAACTCGCTTCATCTTGTGACCAAAGTGACGAGCCTGCATCCTTTAATAAACGCGCACCATTACAACCATCCGACCCCATACCGGTTAATACCACGCCCAGTACTTTATCGGCATAGTTATTGGCAGCAGAACCAAAAGTGATATCCAACGAAGGTTTGTAATTGACGCGCTCATCATCCGGCAATATCCGCACCGAACCGCCGTTGCGCTTGTCGAGCATTAATTGTTTTCCGCCCGGTGCAAGTAACGCCAAACCGGGTTGCAGTTGATCGCCATCCACCGCCTCACGCACGCGGATATGGCACTGTTTGTTGAGCCGCTCGGCAAATGCTTTAGTGAAGTTTTCCGGCATATGCTGCACCAGCACAATAGGCAAAGGAAAGTTGGCGGGCAACGCCATTAACACTTCGGCCAGAGCAACTGGCCCGCCGGTGGATGCGCCAATTACCAAAAGTTTGGGTTTATTTTTGAGACGGTAATTATCAGATCCAGATGGCCTTGCCGGCTCATCTTGGACTGGCGACACAGGGCGAGCGGCAGGCGCCGGTGCGGCAATGGGTCTGAAAGATGACGAACTGCTCGCTGACGCGGGCACAGGCGCGGGTGACGCTGTAGTAGCAACTGGCGGTGGGACTGAGCGATTGCCTGAGCCAGCGAGGGTAATCAATCGCTCATGTAATTTTTTCTTGAGCACCTCAGAGTTGCGCGAGACCTCGGCAAAATCTTTGGGAATAAAATCGAGTGCGCCAGCTGCCAAGGCATCCAGCGTAATTTTGGCACCTTCATAGGTGAGCGATGAAAACATCAAGATGGGGACGCGACGGTTGGACATGATGTGTTTGATAGCAGTCACGCCATCCATCACCGGCATTTCAAAATCCATGGTGATGATGTCAGGCTTTAACTCAGCTGCTTTATCAATAGCCTCGCGTCCATTGCTTGCGATACCAACAACTTTTAACTCCGGGTGCTCATTAATAATATCTTTCAAGCGGTGCTGAAAGAAATTTGAATCATCAACCACTAATACCCGGAAAGGCATCTATCACACTCCGCAAGGGAAAAATATTTAACAGACATTTTGCTGGCATGTGTAGCGTTCACCGCAGCAGGGTCATGCTGAAGATTAACTGTGTCCCCAGCTGGTGGAACCCTTGGCGTAGCGACGCAAAAGGCTGGGAATATCCAAAATTAACGCGATAGTGCCGTCACCAGTAATAGTGGCCCCAGCCATGCCTGGGGTACCTTGCAACATTTTGCCCAAAGGTTTAATCACCACCTCTTCCTGGCCAATCAATTGATCCACCACGAAACCAACACGACGCGAACCAACGGTAACTATCACCACGTGAGCGTTGTCAGGACGATGACCAGACGCATTTTTAACCAGCCAATCTTTCATATAAAACAATGGAATTGCCTGATCACGAATAGCGACGCAATCCTGCCCATCCACTATATGGCTCTTGGTGAGATCCATGTGGAAAATTTCATTCACACTAACCAGCGGAAAAGCGAAAGTTTGTTGGCCGAGCATAAACATGAGGGTTGGCATAATCGCCAGCGTCAGCGGTACTTTAATAATAAAGCGCGTGCCTTTACCCAACTCGGATTTAATTTCGACGGTGCCGTTAAGCTGGGTGATTTTGGTTTTCACCACATCCATTCCCACACCGCGACCGGACACATCTGAAATTTCTTTTTTGGTAGAAAACCCTGGTGCAAATATTAAATTGTAGGCTTCAGTGTCAGACAAACGATTGGCGGTATCTTCATCAAACATCCCTTTTTCCACCGCGATACGACGCAATTTAACCGGGTCCATGCCGGCACCATCATCGCTAATCGACAATAGAATATGATCGCCTTCCTGCTCTGCAGAAAGCACAACTTGTCCAATGCGGGACTTGCCATTCGCTTCGCGCACATCAGGGAATTCAATGCCGTGGTCAACCGAGTTGCGTACCAAGTGAACCAGCGGATCGGCTAATGCCTCTACCAGATTTTTGTCCAGATCGGTTTCTTCACCGACTAATTCCAAATTAATTTCTTTGCGCAAACTACGCGCCAAATCGCGCACCACACGGGGAAAGCGGCCAAATACTTTTTTGATTGGCTGCATGCGGGTTTTCATGACCGAGGTCTGCAAATCGGCGGTAACCACATCCAAATTTGCTACTGCTTTTACCAGGGCTTCATTGGTAGAGCCGTTACCCAACCGCACCAAGCGATTGCGGACCAACACCAGCTCACCCACCATATTCATAATGTCATCAAGGCGCTGGGTATCCACACGAACGGTAGTTTCAACTTGCGGCGCTTCTTTATCTGCTGCCGGCATAGCGGGAGCAGTCGCTGCGGCTGGTTTTGGCGGCTCTACCTTCTTGACTGCAGGTGCTGGCGAAACAGGTTTAGCAGCCTCTGGTTTAACCTCAGGAGCAGGCGTTGGCTTTGTTGAGACAGGTGCGGGAGTTGCCGCAGTGGATGCTCCTGTGCCAGGGCCTTTACCCTTGCCGTGCAGCTGATCCAGTAGTGCATCAAACTCATCATCGCTGATCAAATCACCCGAACTTTTTGCAGGCTCGGGCGCAACAGCAGCAGCTGGCGCTGGTGCATCGACAACAACGCCCGGCCCTTTACCTTTACCATGCAGTTGATCGAGCAGCGCTTCAAATTCGTCTTCTGAGATTTCGTCACCACCACCGACCGCTGTGGATGCTACAGGAGCCGGGGCTGGTGTCGGGGCAGCAGCCTGAACACCTGGCCCCTTGCCTCTGCCATGCAATTGATCGAGCAGCGCTTCAAATTCATCTTCAGAAATATCATCGCCACCACCGGATGCAGTGGCGACAGGTTCAGCCAAAGGCGCAGAGGCCACAGTCGCGGCAGGAACCCCGGCGATGGCATCCAGTAATTGTTCAAATTCAGCATCCGTAATGTCCCCAGAGGCAACTGCCGTAGTCTCCGGATTAGCAACCGCTGTTTCCGCAGGTGCTGCTCCTGCTGCACTTTCGTTGAGGTCTTCGCAAGAAACCAATCGCTCAAGCGAGGCAATTAACGCAGGATCCACCGGTGGTAGTTCTTCGCGCTGGGATACCAATTCAAATTGCTGATTAACCATGTCGAGTGCTTCAAGCACTACGTCCATTAATTCAGAGGTAACCGCACGTTTGCCGTTGCGCAAAATATCAAACAGGTTTTCGGTGAGATGGCAGCATTCCACCATAGGAGTGAGCGCCAGAAAACCGGCCCCCCCTTTTACGGTATGGAACCCGCGAAAGATTGCATTGAGCAGATCTTTATCTTCAGGGCGCTGCTCCAGGTCAACCAATTGCTGGCTGAGGCGTTCGAGAATTTCACCCGCCTCTACCAGAAAATCCTGGAGGATATCCTCGTCATCACCAAAACTCATTCAACGTTCCTCGAGTGACCTACAGCTTAGAAACCAAGACTTGATAACAAATCATCAACGTCATCTTGCCCGGATACTACATCTGCGCGCTCTTTGTTAATTTGTGGCCCTTCGGCTTCAGTTTTACGCTTGTGCATAATTTCCATATCGTGTGCGACAACTTCGCGATCATCTGCAAGCCCGGCAATTTCTTCGACCTGCCCAGCAATGCGCACCAAGCTGACAAGGTCTTTTTCAACATCATTGATCAAACCGATAACACGTTTTAATACTTGACCGGTTAGATCCTGAAAGCCTTGCTCCAACACAATATCTTGCAAATTCTTACTGAGTTGTTCAGTACCGGTGACCATTTGCCCGAGGAAAATATCCATGCGCTCGTACAACTGGCGAAATTCATCGGCATTCATTTCACGGCGTTTTAACCGCGCCCATTCACTGCGTAAACTATTTGCCTCTTGCCCCAAATTCATGGCGATAGGCGCAGCCTCATCGACAACGTCCATGGTTTTTTCGGCCGCTTTTTGCGTTAGTTCAATTACATAATTGAGCCGATTGGACGCATCATGAATATCAGACTTGGCAATCTTGGGCGGCTCTTTGGTTAGGTCGGCATCCACATTGAAATTGACAATTGCATTGTGCAAACCGCGTGTCAGGCGCCCTACCGATTGAAAAATATGGCGATCACGCGATTGGGTAATGGTTTGTATCAAGAGCGATGCTTCTTCAATCTCATTGCCCTGCAGTTTTTCCGCAAGCAATTTGGCGCACTCTCTCAATTCGACAACAAACTCACTGTTGAACGATGTTTGGGTTTCAGATGCCATGGCAGAGCCTTATTTATTATTTAATCGACGGTGATTAACCGACCCGATCAAAGATCTTTTCAATTTTTTCCTTCAGCGCCTGCGCTGTAAATGGCTTAACGACATAGCCGTTTACGCCAGCTTGAGCTGCCTCAATAATCTGATCGCGCTTAGCTTCTGCGGTCACCATTAATACTGGCAAGGTGCGCAACTTTTCGTCTGCACGTACCGCTTTGAGCAGATCGATACCGGTCATGCCCGGCATATTCCAGTCAGTGACCAGGAACTGGAAATCGCCATTTTTGAGCATCGGCAATGCCGTTACGCCATCGTCTGCTTCGTGGGTATTGGAAAACCCCAAATCCCGCAGCAAGTTTTTGATGATCCGCCGCATTGTTGAAAAGTCATCAACAATCAGGATTTTCATGTTCTTATCCAACGCAACCTCCAATTACCCAGAAGGGAATTTTATTAATTCATAGTCTAGTAGGAGTTAAAGCTTCGGCCAGTGGCGGCGCGTAAATCTTCAACTTTTACTGCAAATCATAGCGCAAATTGTTGTATTTACAGACTAATTTGCGATTCTGCTGGCAACGGCGAGCAAACCACACTGCCCTTGGCTGTTTTTCACCCAGTTTACGCGGGCTGCCAACCACCAAGGCGGTGGCGCAAACGCGCGGCTGCCTGGCTGTGAATCTGACTAACCCGGGATTCACTAACACCAAGCACCAAGCCAATTTCTTTGAGATTTAATTCCTGATCGTAATAGAGGGCGAGCACCATGCGCTCACGTTCGGGAAGCAAGGCAATCGCCTCGGCCAAGGCTTTTTTTAACCCATCCCGCTGAACCCCTTCAAACGGGCTAACAAAAGCACTGCTGTGTTCGGACGCGTCGATATTGCTGTCTTCTTCACCGAAGGTCTCTTCATAACTGAATAACCGGCTACCGTTGGAGTCTTGCAGCATTTCAAAATATTCTTCCAGCGATACCTCTAGTTCAGCAGCGACCTCGGCGTCGGTCGCATCGCGCCCGGTACGCGCCTCGACGGCGGCAACGGCACGCGCAACACGGCGCGCATTGCGGTGCACTGAGCGGGGCACCCAATCGCCACGACGCATTTCATCAACAATTGCTCCGCGAATGCGAATACCGGCATAGGTTTCAAAACTGGCACCGCGGGATGCATCGTATTTTTGTGATGCTTCGATCAAGCCAATCATGCCCGCTTGAATCAGATCATCTACCTGCACGGACGCAGGCATACGCATCATCATGTGGTAAGCGATGCGCTTTACCAGCGGAGCAAAGTCTTCAACATTGATTTGCGCATCGAGCAAGGTCTTTTTATCGTACATGGCTAAACCATTGACTGCGGCCATCGAACACCTTTTGTTTAGCAAAAACTGCCGTGATTATTGGCAACCCTGCCTCACTTTCTCGTGAGTAGCGATTCATAACGCTAGTCACACACCAATGTCTATGCAACTGCGTATGCGGATATTGCTAACGCGCATTCGCGGCCTGCAACAAGCGCTCGACAAAAAACTCCAGGCGCCCGGTGGGAGAATATGGCAGCGGCCATTTATCGACTGCTTGGGCCAACGCACGTATTGCCACTGCCGCCTTGGAGGCAGGGGCAAACTCCAACAAGGCTTTTTGTTTTTGCACGGCTTTACGCACATTTTCGTCAAAGGGAATTTGGCCTACAAACTGGAGTGTGACATCCAGAAAGCGCTCACAAACGGTATTGAGTTTGTTGAACATATTCATGCCTTCCTGTTGGGTGCGCGTCATATTGGCGACCACACGGAAGCGCTGCATTCCATATTCTTTGTTTAATAATTTGATAAGGGCGTAGGAATCGGTGATGGAAGAAGGTTCATCGCACACGACAATAATGACTTCGTTGGCGGCGCGCACAAAACTAACCACGGTATCCGAGATACCCGCGGCCGTGTCTATCACCAAAATATCCACTTGATCGGAAAGTTCATTGAAGGCATTAATAAGCCCCACATGCTCGGCGCTGCTCAACTCCGCCATACGCTGTACACCCGAGGATGCTGGAACAATTTTTACACCGGCGGGGCCAGTGACCAACACATCGCTGAGCGAATGAGTGCCAGCGAGAACATCCGCAAGGGTATGGGTGGCGCGAATGCCGAGCAATACATCCACATTGGCGAGGCCTAAATCAGCATCGAGCAGTACAACTCGACGGCGCAATTCAGCCAGGGCAATACTCAGGTTGACGGAAATATTGCTCTTACCTACTCCGCCTTTACCGCCGGACACAGCGATAACTTGTACTGGTCGCACTTGGCTCATCTACACGTAACTCCAAACATATTCTTCTTAAGTGTGCCGGGGTTGGCGCCAGAAAACTGGCGGTACGGTTTGTTGGCACTCTAATGGTGAACTGAGTATAGATAGGGATTGGAAAAAGATCCGATTAATTTCAGTTTCACTGTAAAAATCATAGGGTTATAGCTTTTCTTTGGCTAAGAAACCGCCGTTTCCGAACTGGTTTTCAGCAATGCCACCGCTCTGGCAACCAACTGATGCGCCCGTGCCACCTCCAAATTTTTAGGAATGTCCTGGCCATCGGTGGTGTAGGCAACGGGCAAACGGCTTTGCATCACCACACCCAGAGCCTCACCGATACTGGCGGTTTCGTCCAACTTGGTGAGAACACAGCCCTGCAAGCGCGCCGCGCCATAGGCGTGAACCGAGGCTTTGAGCATTTGCGCCTGACTATTGGACGACATCACCAAATAGGTTTTTACCTGTGGTTGGTCGGCCAAAGCATTGAGCTGGGCTTTTAAATGTGGGTCGCCGTGGCGGAAACCAGCGGTATCGATCAACACCAAGGAACAGTGACGCAGGCTGCGCAATACCGTATCCAGCGGATTAGCTTCATCCACAACACGCACTGGTACGCGCAGAATACGCGCCAGTGAGCGCAGCTGGTCGTGCGCGGCAATACGGTAAGTGTCGGTAGTGATAATCGCCACTTTGTCTGAACCATGCTGCATGACATAACGTGCAGCAAGTTTGCCAATGGTGGTGGTTTTACCCGAACCGGTGGGGCCTACAAACGCAAAGATCCCGCCTTGATCGACAATGTCGCGGCCATTGATGGGTAGCTGATGCGCGAGGTTTGCCAAGGCATCGGGCCAGGCTTCGCTCAGGGTTTTGGTTTTCGTACAGGCATTAATCACCTTGGCAACTACGTCTTTGGGCAAGCTCAAACGCTCCAGGCGACGGGCAATGCTGGCCAAAATCGGGGAATCGCTCGCAATGGTTTGTTTACCACTAAGGCGATCCAATTGCTGTTCCAGCAACAAACGCATATCGGCAATTTCTGCCTGCAGGTCATTAAGCTGGGTATTTTGGTCGAAGGTATCAATATTTGGGGTAATTGATACAGGTGCTGCTTTCTCTTTGGTCAGCAAAGCATCGATTTTTGCATCCTGGGCATTGCGAGTATTACTGAGCAGTGCTTCGCGAAATGACGCTGCCTCGGGAGTTAAATTACGCTCTTTGACTGCGGGCACAGGATCAACCAGCGGATAGCGCTCGGCGGCGCTCATGCCTTTTTTAGGGGTGCTTGCTGGCGCAGTTGCATGACGGGGAATACCGGCGTTCACTACCGTATTCTTACCCACCATAAACTCTTTGGCGGATTCTTCTGCTTTGCGCGCGGCAATCATACGCAGACGGGCACGCTCTATGTCGTCCGCTAATTGGGCGCCGGTTTTGCCGACGTTCGGGTGATCAGGAATCTGGGTGATCACCGGGGCAACTTTGCGAGTCGGTTGACGCTCCAGTATCCGGGGAGATATATCGCCATCACTCAATAGCGGCTCGCTCGACGCAAAGGTCGACTCGGCAAAGGGGCGCGTTTGCAGTTGTTTTAGCTCGTAGTCAGAGCCCATGGTGGTGAGCAACTCAACCCCCTCCGGGATACGGTTGCTGGAGAGAATGATGGCATCTGGCCCCAATTCCTGGCGAACCAATTCCAACGCACGACGCATATCAGCCGCTACGAAACGTTTGACTTGCATACTCAACTCCCGCCCGGGGTGGGCCACCTGGTTAACGATTAAATTGACTTAACACATCAGTTGTTTTTGTCGGCGCCAACACTGGCCTCGATACTGATCTGTTTGTTGTCAGGCACTTCGGTATAAGCCAATACCCGCATATCCGGAACGCTGTGGCGAACAAAGCGGGACAGCATGGGGCGCAAGGGTGCGGCAACCAAAAGAACCAGCGGTTTGCCTGCCATTTCCTGCTTCTGGGCTGCATTAATCAATGACTGTTGCAACCTGTCTGCCAAGCCCGGCTCAATAAACGCACTGTCATCAGCGCCAGCTTTTTGTGCCTGTTGAACGGTATTTAGCAATAACTGTTCCAAACTAGGCTCAAGCGTGATTACAGGCAGGTTGCGCTCGTTGCCAATGATGTTTTGGACGATTTGACGGCACAGCGCCACCCTTGCCATGGCCGTCAAAGCGGCGGGATCTTGACTCTTTATCCCACTGCCCGCCAAGGCTTCGGCGATGGAGCGAATATCGCGAATCGGCACCCGCTCGCGCAGCAGGTTTTGCAACACCTTGAGCAGCGCGTTGATGCTCAGCGTGTTGGGCACCAACTCCTCCACCAATTTGGGCGATGATTTCGCCAGCATATCCAACAGCTTTTGCACGTCCTCGTGGCCGAGCAACTCAAAGGTATGCTGCTGCAGAATTTGATTGAGATGCGTCGCCACCACCGTACTCGGATCAACCACGGTATAACCCAGAGTTTGCGCCTGCTCGCGTTGGTTAGGGTTGATCCAGATGGCATCCAAACCAAAGGCGGGATCTTTGGTTTTTAACCCCTCCAGCGAACCAAAAACCTGCCCGGGATTAATCGCCAATTCACGATCCGGGTAGACATCAGCCTCAGCCATGGACACACCCATCAAGCTAATGCGATAACCCGTGGGGTTAAGGTCAAGATTGTCGCGAATGTGCACCGAGGGAATAAGGAAACCCATTTCCTGCGACAGCTTTTTGCGAACACCTTTGATGCGACCCAGTAATTCGCCACCCTGGTTTTTATCCACCATCGGAATCAAGCGATAGCCAACTTCCAAACCGATCACATCGACAGGCTGTACATCGTCCCACCCCAACTCGGGCGCCTCGGGAGTACCGGCTGGCAATGCGGGCGTCATACGCTGCGGCGCAATGGTCGCACCACCCTGCCCACCGCCTGGTGCATCACCAGCCAAGCGAGTACCTGCGGGAATAAAAGAATTGTCCTCAACGGCTGCAGGCTGCTGTTTACGCCAGTGGATGTAATAAGCAAGGCCGACACAAATAGAACCCAAACCCAAAAAGGCAACGTGCGGCATACCGGGAATCAACCCCATCACGATCAGCATGATTCCCGAAACAGCTAAAGCTTTAGGGGCCGCAAACATCTGACTGACTACCTGCGCCCCCATTTCATGGGCACTGTTAACGCGAGTCACCAAAATCGCCGAGGCTACCGACAGCAAAAGTCCGGGAATTTGTGCAACCAGACCATCGCCAATAGTGAGGATGGTGTATTTTTCAAAGGCTTCGCCAAATGGCAAATCATGCTGGGCCATACCAATCGCCAAGCCACCAAAAATATTGATAAACATAATCATGATGCCTGCAACCGCATCACCGCGAACAAACTTGCTCGCACCGTCCATCGCGCCGTAAAAATCCGCTTCGGAAGAGACTTCCTGACGACGGGTACGCGCCTGATCCTGATCGATCAAACCCGCGTTCAAATCCGCATCAATCGCCATTTGTTTGCCGGGCATTGCATCCAGGGTAAAACGCGCACTCACTTCGGAAATACGGCCCGCACCCTTGGTTACCACCACGAAGTTGATGATCATCAAAATGATGAACACCACAATACCCACCGCCAAATTTCCGCCAATAACTACATGACCAAAAGCTTCAATTACTTTCCCCGCTGCATCGCCTCCGTTATGACCTTCAAGTAAAACTACGCGAGTGGAGGCAACGTTCAAGCCGAGGCGCAACAGGGTGGCAATAAGAAGAATCGCGGGGAATGCAGCAAAATCCAGCGGGCGCATGGCATACACAGACACCAGCAACACAACGAGCGCCAGGGCAATATTGAAGGTAAAAAACATATCCAATAGCAGCGGCGGAATCGGCAAAATAATCATCGCCAACAGCATCATTAGCAAAATGGGAATTCCCAAATTGCCACGCCCCATACCGCGCAATGAACCCAGCGCGGCTCTGCCGTTGAAGTTATTCAGTTGGTTAAACGATGGTAAGGCCATAAGCACGGATTCTTGACGGTGAAATCATTTACCTGTGCTTATCGCAAGAAGTGTACCGATTCATAGCAATCGCTTAAAAAAGTACGGCGATAAATAAAAAGTACAACGATAAAAAGTGCAGCGATTAATCCACCTCACCCGAGGCGTTGTAACGCAAGTCGCGCGGGACGTTGATGTTGCGGGGGTAAGCGGGCCTGTCGCCCTTGCCTTTGCGGTAATTGCGCAGCTGGAATACGTATGCCAATACCTGGGCAACTGCGAGGTACAGGCCGGAGGGAATTTCCTGATCCACTTCGGTGGTGTAGAAAATCGCGCGTGCCAATACCGGCGACTGAATAATTTCAATATTGTGCGCTTTAGCGATTTCGCGAATTTTTAGCGCGGTGTGATCGCCACCTTTGGCAATCATCAGTGGCGTTTCCATGGTTTCAGGGTCGTATTTTAACGCGACCGAAAAGTGTTCCGGGTTGGTGATGATCACATCGGCTTGCGGCACATTGGACATCATGCGGCGCTGCGCCATTTCGCGCTGCAATTGGCGAATACGGCCTTTGACTTCAGGTTTACCATCAGTATCTTTGGATTCGTCTTTTTGATCCTGCCGCGACATTTTTAATTTTTTGTTGTATTCAAAAATCTGAATCGGCACATCAATCGCCGCAATCGCAATGGTAGTCGCGCAGAGTGCAATGGTGGCGAGGATAGATATTTCCAATGAATGAATGATGGCGACATTGGTGCTTTCATCCACCAAGCGAAACATGTCTTGCGCAAAAAACTTCAGGATAAAAATAGTGCCGCCCAAAATAACCAGTACTTTGGCAAGCGCTTTTAATAATTCAATGAGGGATTTCACCGAGAACATCCGCTTGATACCCGCGATAGGGTCCATGCGGTTGAGTTTTGGCTCCATGGCTTTGGTGCTGTAATTCCACCCACCCAATGCGATAGGGCCAACAATGGACGCAACAAGTAATAAAACCATTAAGGGCGCAATACTAAACAGGCCGTCGTAAATAGCCGCCGCAAGGTGGGCGATCATGGCATTGGGGTCGTAAATAGCCGCGCGCGTGAGGGTAAAACTTTCACGGCTGATCCCAATCAGTTTGTTGCCCATAAATTCTGCAAAAACATACAGGCCTATGGCCGCCACCATTAACACTGCCGTAGTAGTAAGGTCGCGTGAACGGGGAACCTGCCCCTCTTCGCGCGCCTTCTCAAGTTTTCGGGCACTGGCCTCTTCCGTTTTTTCCTGGCTGCTGTCGTCATCTTCGGCCATAGGTTGCTCCTATAAAACCCTAAGGGGCAGCCCCTAAGGAGTTAGTGCCAAAGTACGCAGCACACCTATGCCCTCTTCCATAATGTCAAAATACACTGGCAGGAAGTTGGCGAAGGTAAACCACATTAAAATAAAACCGAGAATAAGCGTGATGGGAAAACCCACCGTAAATACGTTCATCTGTGGTGCTGAGCGGCTCATCACACCAAATGACATATTTACAATTAATAGCGAGGTAAACAGTGGCAAGGTAATTAACAGGGCCGCACTGAATAACCAGGAACCCATACCCACAATAGTCGCAAAGTGCGCGCTATTTATACCCGCACCGCCGATAGGAAACGTAGTAAAACTATCCACCATTAATTGCAAAACGACTAAATGGCCATTAACACTGAGAAATAGCAACGTGGACAAGAGCAAATAAAACTGCGACAAAATAGTCACGCTCACGCCACTGGAGGGATCATTCATCGCCGCAAAACCCAAACCCATTTTCATTGCAATAAACTGCCCGGCCAATACAAATACGTGCATTACCACCTGCATACAAAACCCGAGGGCGAGGCCAATTAACACCTCTTGAATCACCATCATAAAACCCTGTGCCGATAAAAAAGACACTACGGGCGCTGGTGGTAATACGGGCACCAGAATGATTACCGTGAACAGCGACAAAATAATACGCACCCGCGCAGGTACTGTACGTGCGCCAATAACTGGTACCGCAAAGTAAAACGCACTAATGCGCAGTAACGGCCAGATATACTGACCGATAAATTGCATAAGTTGTTCTTCGCTGATAATCAGTTCTTGCATATGGGCAAATCGCTATGGAAGGTGGTTTTGCGCTAACCGATAAGGCTGGGCACGCTGGAGAACAAACGGTTAAATAAATCCATAAATTTATTAAGTAACCAAGGACCAGCAATCATCAGGGTAATAATAGTGACGATCAAACGCGGCAAAAAACTCAGTGTCTGCTCGTTAATTTGGGTTGCCGCCTGAAACATACTCACCACCAACCCCACAATCAAACCGGGGCCGATAATCACTAATAACATCAAAATAGTGAGATAAAAGGCTTCGGCAAATAAATCCATGACGACTTCGGGCGTTAGCATAAATCCTCCGTCACACGCCGTAACTGGCAGCAAGTGTACCCACAATCATCGCCCAGCCATCCACCAACACAAACAGCATAATTTTGAACGGCAGGGAAATAATCAGCGGTGACAACATCATCATGCCCATGGCCATCAATACACTGGCCACCACTATGTCGATCACCAAAAACGGAATGAAAATAATAAAACCAATTTGAAACGCAGTTTTTAATTCGCTGATGATAAATGCCGGCACCAAAATGCTAAACGGTGTTTCCTCTGGTGTGGCGATAGGCGGGTGTTTAGCAATGCCCATAAACAGCGAAATATCCGACTCGCGGGTTTGCGCGATCATGAATGCATGAAACGGTGCGGCCGTTTTTGCCAGCGCTTCCTGTGCACCAATTTGCTGATTGATGTAGGGCTGAAGCGCATCCTGATTCACTTTGTTTAATACCGGCTGCATGATAAACAAGGTTAAGAATAGCGCGAGACCAATCAAAATTTGGTTTGACGGCGACTGCTGCAAACCCAGCGCCTGACGCAAAATAGAAAACACGATAATAATCCGCGTGAATGAAGTCATCATCATCAATAATGCCGGCAAAAATGTCAGCGCCGTCATGATGGCGAGAATTTGCAGCGTTACTGTGTACTCTTGCGTGCCATTCGGATTGGTTTTTACCGTCAGTGCAGGCAAACCTGGAATAGCAGGTAGGCTGCCAACATTACTCGGCGATACTTGTGTTAAGGGTAAACCACCCGCTGTTGGATCGGCCACATTGGGCGTATTGGTTTGCGCCAATGCAGTGCCCGCCAACAACAGTAGAAATAATATGGCGACTGTATTTAACAAGTGCCGGAATTGATTGTGCCACTGAGCATTCATAAGACTACCTTGTTGCCGAATCGTCGCTGTTATTATTTTTTCCGCCAGTCGCACCAGAAGATTTTTGCTGCAAAATTGTCATTAATTTACGACTAAAATCTGAAGCACCTGGCTCCCTTTCCGGCAATACCACGGGTTCATTAAACACATGCAAGGTATTGATTGCCGCGGCAGTTATGCCCAAGAGCAACTGTTGCCCGCCAGCCTCAATTAACACTATGCGCTCGCGAGTCCCCAAAGGCATTGTTGCAATAATTTTAATGTGTTGATTCTGGGTAAAGCCGCCCTGACCAAAACGTTTTACAAACCAGGAGATGGCAAAGATCAACACAATAATGCCAAACAGCGCCATAACCACACTTACCAAATGGCGGCCACCGCCAATAGGTGTAGCGTTAATCGCCGCCGGGCTTGTTGCAACCGGTGTTGTTGCGATTGATGTTGTAGCGGATGTTGTTGTAGGGGATGTTGCGTTTAATTGTATGGGTGATTCAGTTGCAGCGACGGGTGCATCGCTTGCGGGATCGGCATAAGCGTACAGCGCTATGCAACATAGCCCCGCACACAGCAACCGTTTTAAGTTCATAAACAATGCGGGGCTCATGGTATTTCCTAACGCAATTTTTTAATGCGCTCTGCGGGGCTAATCACATCGGTCATACGAATACCGAATTTTTCATTGACCACAACTACTTCACCGTGCGCGATCAAAGTGCCGTTGACCAATACATCTAACGGCTCACCAGCAAGGCGATCCAATTCAATCACCGAACCTTGATTGAGCTGTAATAAATTGCGGATGGTAATTGAGGTGCGCCCTACTTCCATGGAAATAGAAACAGGAATATCCAAAATCACATCCAGATCAGGGCTACCCGCTGCTTGCTTGAGCGGTTCGTTTTTTAATTCGTCAAAAGTAACCGCATTAGCCATAGCCTCATCCACATCAGCCTGTTCAGCCATCGCCGCAGCCCAATCGTCCGCCATTGAATCCTGATCGATATCATCACTTGCCATTTTTTTCACCCTTAGAAGCCGCGTGGCTTTCGCCTTTCATAGTTGCGATTTGTTCTGCCTTAGTGCCCGTAATATTGTAAGCACTACTGCGATCAATAAATTCACGAATTTTCAACGAGAGAAAACCGTTGGACTGCCCCAATTGCGTTCTGAACATGGGCACACCATTCGCCGTGAGTACGTGATAATCCGGGAACTCTACGGGAATAATGTCGCCTTCTTTTAAATCCACAATATCGCGCAAGGTAATATCGCGGCGCACTATGTCGCATTCCAAATCTACTTTGGCGGAGAGCACATCTTCGCGCAGCGCTTTTTCCCAGCGTTCATCATGTTCATCGCTATCGCTTTGTAAACCGGCATCCAATACTTCGCGAATGGGTTCAATCATGGAGTAAGGCACAGTAATGTGCATTTCACCCCCACCCCCATCCAGTTCAATATGGAAAGTGCTGACCACCACTACTTCACTCGGGCTAACAATATTGGCGAGTGATGGGTTTACTTCCGAGTGCACATATTCAAAATTGATGGGGAAAACGGCTTTCCAGGCTTCGGTTAAATCCACAAACGCCTGATTCAATACCATTTGCACCACCCGCAATTCCGTTGGCGTAAATTCGCGGCCTTCAATTTTTGCGTGACGGCCATCGCCACCAAAAAAATTGTCCACTAATTTAAATACCAAACGCGCATCCAGAATAATTAATGCCGTACCGCGCAGCGGGCGAAACTTCACCATATTTAAACTGGTAGGCACATAAAGTGTGTGCACGTATTCGCCAAACTTTTGAATTTGCACGCCGCCAACCGAAACATCGGCGGTGCGACGCAACAGGTTGAACATACTGATGCGAGTGTAACGCGCAAAACGTTCGTTGATCATTTCCAGCGTAGGCATACGCCCACGCACAATACGATCCTGACTGGTCAGGTCATAGGTTTTGACCGTACCCGGTTCTATGTCCGAGTCGGTATCTATATCGCCGTCATCGACACCATGAAGGAGCGCGTCAATTTCGTCTTGCGAGAGTAAATCTTGCACGGCGGTTTCCTTATTGCATTACAAAATTGGTGAACAGAACTTGCTCAACCGTCGCGAGCGGGACTTCTTTCTCGGGGTCGCTGGCAGCCAGTGCATCCTGTTCTTTTTTTAGCAGTGTTTGAATAACTACCAAGGAGTCGGCTTTAAGTTGCTCTTTACCTTCCGGCGTTTGCAACTCATCAAAATTTTTACTGCTTAACAACATCACCAAGCCGTTGCGAATAGCGGGCATGTGCAGGGTTAATAAACTTTCCAATGCCGGGTCGCGGTATAAAAGTGTAATCGCTGCCTGTAGATAACGCTGACGACCGTTAACGGTAAAGTTAATGGTGAAATTGGGGGTCATTTCAAAATAAATAGCCGGAGCTAAGGTAGGTGCAGGTGCTTCATCAGCGGCTGGAGTTTCGGCGGCGGGTGGTGACAACATTTTAAGCGCAATCACAGTCCCCCCCACAGAAAGCGTAACCAGTGCCACAGCCACACCAATCATCAATAGGAGTTTTTTCTTTTTCTTGGTTGCATCGGCATCAGCGCCGGCATCGTTTGCTTTTTTGGGGGCCTGAGCCATGTCAAAACTCCGTCACTTTCTTGGGCTAATAGCGGACTTAAAAGAGGTCGAGCAATACTTATGCCAGTATCGCCCTAGGAAGCTTAGCAGTGGAACCGGGCTTTGCGAAGTTTAGCGCGGGAAATAGCCTATAAAAGCGAGAAAAAACAATGCGCTAGCGTGCGCCCTGAATCAGGGGCACACGCCAGAATGCTTATGCAATGGAGGATTGAGTGTTTAAGAAAGAAAGTTTGGATCAGGCGTAATGATCCACCAAGCGATTAGAGACAAGTATCGAACTGGTTAATGGCGCAAGCTCCTCATCCTCTGCAGCTGATGTTCCATTTTTTCTCGATTCACCCCGCTCCTGATCTTGCTGGGCAAACGATTTATCCGAGACATCAACATCCACCAGATTTAACCCCTGTTCCGAAAACATCTCGCGCAAGCGGTTTAATTGTTGATCCAATACTTCGCGCACCGCAGGGTGAGGACTGGTGAAGCTGACGTTTACCTGCTCCTGATTAACGCTGACTCTCACCTGCATCGGCCCCAGCTCGGGTGGGTCGAGGCGAATTTCTGCTGCACTGACATTTTGCGCCGCCAGCCATAACACCCGCTCACCTACCGCCTGACCCCATTGCGGTTGCCCAAGAGCGACCGGCACACCGGTTTGCACCACAAAACTTCGTGCCGCCGGTGACGGGGCTTCAGTCAAGCGACTGAGCGCCTCCACGGCAGGAGCCGCAGCAGTTAATGCCTTGGGCAAATCCCCTGCCGGTGAGCCTTTATCCAGCGAGCTGGCACTGGCTTCAGCCAGCTTGTTCATAATGGTTTTGGCGTTCAGTAACAGCAAATCGGGGTTATCTGACACCTCCCCATCAGCCACTAACAATTCCGAATCACCCTCTTGTGAAAGCGCCAAGGTTTCACCTTCCACCATCAACTCAGGGGTTAGCAAGTGTGTAGATACACCGTTGTTAGCCAGCGATGTTAGGGGTGATGCTGCAGTACCACTGAGGGACGTACCAGACATGGCTGCCAACTGATTAGCAAATGCTGGAGGCAATATTGCCTCAGTATCAGCTGCCGGGTTTAACACCCCCGCAAGCTGAAGCTCAGACACCAATTCCGACGTAGTTTCAGCAAGCGAAATTCCCGGTTGCTCCAGGCTCAGCAGAAAACCCTCTATATTTTCTTCCAGCGGCAGGCTGGTAGCATCGTTATTTGTGACGATTAGCTGGTCGTCAACCAATTCCGTTAGGAGCGCGGCTTCTGTATCTGTCGATAGTCCAGATGCTAACCCCTCCTCAACTAATACCTCTTCAGTGAGTTGCTCACCCTCTATAGCAGACACTTTCGCGTTAGGGGACTGATGGTCGCTACTGGTTGAATGAGAGCTGTCGGAGGCAGGCGTTGTTGCTGTGGGACGCTCCTGGTGGTTATCGCTACGGGCGCGGGCTTGCGCAGGAATATCAGGCTTTGGTTCTTGCACGTCAGGGCGATGTGAATCGGTGCGCGCATGAGGTTCGGCACGGGCTGCCGTTGGTTCAGGCTTGCGGGCGGCAACTTTTGGCCGCAGCTGCTCCAGGGTATTTTGAAAGCCCTCAGCGGATGAGGTTTGGCGTTGGGGCTTGGCCGTTTTTTTGGGTGCTGTGCTGGCGTTGCTTGTGGCCAGCAGACTATCCAAGAGGTTGCCGTTATTCATCAATTACTCCTGACCTGATCGCGGCAAGGGTTTGCCGCAAGATCAACTAAATAGTTCGGTTCAGGAGGTGAATTGCAAGGTAGGTGCCAAACTGGCTAATCAAGAGCGCGTAACAGCTCCTGCACATGAGCGAACTCTTGTTCGATCTCTACAAGATCCTGCTCAAGCTGTTCAAAGTTATTGGCCATGGCTTTCTTTTCAAGGCTCAAACACAGGGTCATTAAGCGCAGCGCGCCAATGTTGCTGCTACTGCCTTTAAAACTGTGCGCGGCGCGGCGTATAGGGTCCGCCTCTGTGCCGCTCACCACTTCACGCAATATTAAAATGCGGTCGTTGGAATCCTGAATGAAGGTGTCGATCAACAAGCCAAAATCGTCTTCCATAACTTGGCGCAGGGTATTCAGGGTTTCGTAGTCCAAATGTTCCATGGTTCGGCCGCTCGCACTTATTGGTTAATCATCACTTACCCAGGAAAAATCGACCTCGACAATGTTGCCAGAGCCAAGATAAGTAACCCTACCACAAAGTTTCTCCACCAGTGCGATACCCCGGCCACTGTAGCCAAAGGTTGATAAGGTGTTCACAGCACGCTCACGGTAATCAAAACCTTCACCACTATCCTCAATACGAACCTTTAACAAACCACCGTTCTCGTTGGTTTTGTGGGTGATGTGAATACGCACAAAACCATCAGCCACTGTGTTAATCCGCTCTTCGCGCAAGCGATAGTAATCGGCAAAGCCTTCTGCGGTGGACTTCAAGCTGGAGTCCAGCTTTAACACCCCGTGATCCAGAGCATTGGTATAAAGCTCGGCGAGAATGGTGTAGAGCGTGCTGCTAAACGCTCGCAGGCTGGGCACCTCCATCAATACATTCAACAACATAGGCAGAGGGTCAAATACTTTAAAGCTGGTGGGTTTTACTTCAAAACCCATCGCCCATTCAATTTCCGAATTGCCAAATTTATCGCTCGCTTCCTGCGCAAAACTATTTACCCGCGCCGGTTCATCCATGCGGATTTCCAACAGCGAAAGATCGTCGTCCTTTTCATTGCTGCCCACAAATTGCTGCACGCTTTCGATAATGTCGTTAAACAAATTTTCCGGCTGGCGATTGTTAGTGAACACAGCTTGTAAGCGCTCCTCACCAAACATTTCACCCGCAGTATTACGCGCTTCGTGAATGCCGTCCGACCAGGCAAAAATGCGATCCTCTTTTTCAAGATCAAAGTATTCACAGTTATCTTTAAACGCCCGGTTAGACAACACCCCCAAAGGCAAGTGGGTGGATTTAACTACACTCACCCGGCGGTCTTTATGGTGATAAATAAAACAATCCGGCAAGCCGCCATTCCAAATTTTCAAGTGTTTTTTGCGGAAATTAATATCCATGATTGTCGCGCAGCAGAATATGCCAACGGGCAGGATATTTTTTAGCTTGGCGTTTATCTCGCGCAAAATATCCGTCATGGAAAAACCTTTGGGCACCATCCCGTAAAAGGTAGACGCCAAGGGCATAGCGCCTATCGCAGCAGGCAATCCGTGACCAGTGAAATCGCCGAGCAAAACCATCATGCTGCCCGAGGGGCGCATGGCTGCCACTAATACATCGCCATTAAATACCGCGAGCGACGACAAAAAGTAACGCACGTTGCCCGCATTCAAACATCCACTGTGGGCGACATTATCAAACACGTGCTTGGCAACCGTTTGCTCCTGCAGCAAGCGATTGTTGTACTGCACAATTTGGTCGCGCTGGGTAAGCATAGTGCTATGCATTTCGCGCATGCGGTTAAAGGATTTGATCTTGGCTTGCAGAATGACGCGATTGTAGGGTTTGGAGAGAAAATCGTCGCCGCCGGCATCCAGGCACTGCACCAGCGATTCAGTATCAGACAGGGAGGTGAGAAAAATAATCGGGACTAATTCATCGCCCGCCAACTCTTTGATTTTACGCGCTGCACCAAAGCCATCCAGCTCCGGCATCAGCGCGTCCAATAACACTATGTCGGGCTTTTCATCGGCGTAAACAGCGATAGCTTCAATACCGTTGCGTGCAGAAACCACACTATGCCCTTCCTTACGCACAATGCTTTCAAGAATCAGGCGGTCTGTATCTGTATCGTCTGCAACCAGAATTTTAAGACGGCGCACTTCATTCATAGGATCGCATCCATACAGCACATAAACCGCAGATCAAGAGAGGCAAAAAACCTTTACTGGATATCAAACAGTTGTTCAAAGTTAGAAATTAATAAAATCTTTTTCACATCGGGAGCGCAATTCACAATTTGGATATTGGACTGCTCTCCACCAGCGTAATCGCGCAACAGCAACAACATGCCCAGCGCTGAACTATCCAGGTAGGAAGTACCCTGCAGGTCAACACGGTAGTGAATGGGGGTTTGGGTTAATTTTTCATACGCGCTGCGAAATTCCTGATGGGAACTGAAGTCGAAGCGACCTTGGATGTATATCGTGACTTGATTGCCATCAGGGGATACTGTTGACGTGATCGCCATGTCTTACCTCTTCAAAAAACGTCCGGACATTTCCAATTCAACAGCTCTTTTTGACGGTTGTTACGGAGCCAGGGGAGCTGTATTTGCTAAGGATAGACTATAAAACCACGCACCAAGGCCAAATTCATTTTTATTCCTGTGCGCGCCTATTCTTTGTCCAATTCATAACCTATTCAGAGGCTATTGCCTTCAGGTGCTGTCCCGCTGGCGCTGCAACTGTTGCGCGCTGAGGTCATCCAGCTCTTTTTGTAACAGCTTGTCGGCAATCAGGTTGTCCTCATGCTGCAACCGAACAATAAGTTCTTCAATCGACTTGCGCTTTTGATGCTTTACGCGCCACTGCTGCTGTAGCGATTCCAACAGCCTGGTCATACGCGCTACCTTGGCCTCCTGCTCAGTGCAGGCCTCATTCAAGCGATGGATAAAACTGCTGTAGTTGATTAATTCATGGGCGAGAATTCCCTCGCGCAGCGCGCCTTGGGCATTCAGGTATTGGGCGGCATAGTCGCGCAGCTCAACCAGTTGCCGCTGCTCCAGCACCAACTGCTCACGATACTGGCTCAGTTTGTTGGCGGCTTCATCCTCTTGTTTTTTGGCAAGGGACAACACCACCTGCATGCGTTTTGCGCGTGATTCAGCCATAGGTTATTCGCTTGGATTATCAGCCCGGATAAGGAGGCACTATTTATTGCGATGCTGGGCCGCCAGTGGGCTGGCACCCTTGGAGTTGGCAGGCGGTTTGAGCAGCGCTTTCAGGTTGGCGATTGACTCAGGCATATGAACCCCCTGGCGAATCCCCTGCTGGATAAAGGCGCGCAAGTGTGGGAAACGCTCAATCGCCATATCGGTTTCCGGGTCAGCACCCGGCGTGTAGGCACCGATGGCAATCAAGTCGCGATTTTGTTGGTAGCGCGACAACAACTGTTTGAAGCGCTGCATCATTTTTAAATGCTCATCGTCCACAATATTTTGCATCGCCCGGCTGATAGAGGCCTCTACATCAATTGCAGGATAAACCCCCTCCTCCGCCAAACGCCGTGACAGCACTACGTGACCGTCAAGAATCGCCCGCGCCGAGTCGGCAATGGGGTCTTGCAAGTCATCGCCTTCAGTCAATACGGTGTAAAACGCGGTGATAGAACCCTCGCCCTGCGCGGCATTACCGGCGCGCTCAACCAGTTGGGGAATTTTGGCAAACACCGAAGGCGGATAGCCTTTCGTGGCCGGGGGCTCGCCAATCGCCAGTGCAATTTCACGCTGCGCCTGGGCAAAACGGGTGAGAGAGTCCATTAGCAACAACACATTCAAACCTTGATCGCGGTAATACTCGGCGATACGACTGGACAACTGCGACGCACGCAGGCGCATTAGGGGCGCATCATCGGCGGGGGATGCCACCACTACCGCTCGGCGCAACCCCTCTTCGCCCAGGATATGGTCGATAAACTCTTTCACCTCGCGACCACGCTCACCGATCAACCCAACCACTACCACGTCGGCGGTGGTAAAGCGGGTCATCATGCCCATAAGCACACTTTTACCCACGCCTGAACCGGCCATCAGCCCCAAGCGCTGACCGCGCCCGACGGTAATAAGGGCATTGATCGCACGCACACCCACATCCAGCGGTTCGCTGATCGGGTGACGCTGTAAGGGGTTTATTTCGCGGGGATTAAAATCGAGGAACTCATCGCCAATCAAAGGGCCTTTGCCGTCGAGTGGCTGGCCTATACCGTTCACCACACGCCCTAACAACTGCGGACCAATGCGCATACCCATTTGGGTGGCGACAGGTACTACCCGTGCGCCCGGCTGTAAACCTTCCACCCGTTTGATGGGCATTAAAAACACTTTATCGCCCGCGAAGCCCACCACTTCGGCTTCGATACGGCGGTTATCACTATTGATAATTTCACATTGGCGACCGACGGATACGTTCAACCCCACCGCCTCCAGGGTCAAACCCACCGAGCGCGTAATCCGGCCTTCGGCCTGTGGCTCTATAGGCGTGACTTTGCGCGGCGCATATCCACGCAGGCGCGAACTGATTGACGAACGTTCAGCCATGGCGATCAGGCCTCATTGCCCGGTTCAGGAAGTGCCGAACCTTTTATCGAAGAACCTGCCGACTCAGCGGCGGAATGCGCATCAAGATAATCGTCATCTTCATCTGCATCGTCACCCGATGCCAATTGTTTACTCACAAACTGCTCCAGCAGGGTTTGCAAGCGAGTGGACACAGAAAAATCCACCCGGCTCTCAGGCGTTTCTATACGGCAGCCACCGGGCAGTAATTCGCCATCGCCAAAAAATTGCCAGTCGAGTTGTTGTTCGGCGGCATAGGTTTCCACTGCCGCCAGGTCATCGGGATTCAGGCAGACACGAATATTTTTACTGCCGATGGGTAAGGCATTAACCGCACTTTTTACCAGTGCAGTGATATGGGAGGAGTCGGTTAAAAGCTCGCGCTGCACCACACTTTGGGTCAGGGTACAAATCACATCCAGCAACAGGTTTTCTACGTCGTCATCCTGTGCTGAAAGTGGCTCCAGTAAGGCGTTGGCCAACTTTTGAAAACGCTGTTGCTCCGCCACCAACTGCGCACGCATTTCCATCAAGCCCTGCTGGCGCCCCGCTTCAAAACCTTCGCTGTTGCCTTTGGCAAAACCTTCTTTGTGGCCTTGCTCAAAACCGTCTTTTTCGGCGCTATCAAAAATCGCCTGCATTTCTTCGGCGGTCATACCCACTTGCGGTGGGGCTTCTTGCGGAATTTCTACTGTCTCAATCGTTTCCTGTTCGCGACGCAATAACCGCTCACGGCGCTCACGGGCTTCTTTTTCGGCGGAGGATAACACCCGCCCATTATCCGACACCGGTGGCAGCACCCAGGCAGTAACGTTATCTGCATCCTCTGCGGCGATGCGATTGGGCAAGCTGTTTTCCGACATGGATGACTCTCATTAACGCTGAATAGATACCCGCGCTCCCGGGTATGACAACAATATTTATGACAACAACAGTTATAACAACAAGATGTTCGTGGTTTACACCATTTGATCGCCACCACCGCCTAGCATAATTTCGCCCGCATCGGCCATGCGGCGCGCAGTGATAAGAATTTCTTTCTGCGCTGCTTCCACGTCTGCCAAGCGCATTGGTGGTTTGGTCTCCAGATCGTCCCGCAAGAGTTCGGCCGCGCGTTTGGACATATTTTTGAAGATTTTTTCCTTGAGTTCGTCGTCGGCGCCTTTGAGCGCCACCACCAACACATCGGATGACACTTCGCGCAACAGCGATTGAATGCCGCGATCGTCCACATCTTTGAGATTGTCGAACACGAACATAAGGTCTTGGATCTGGTTGCCCATGTCCTCGTCGATTTCCTTGATGCCTTCCATCAATTCGGCTTCGATAGAACCGTCGAGGTTGTTCATAATTTCCGCCGCCACTTTGTAACCGCCCATGGCTTTGGTTTGCGATGCCGCGTTGCCGGAGAATTGTTTTTCCAGAATATCGTTCAATTCCTGCAGCGCGCTCGGCTGTACTGTATCGAGCGAGGCGACGCGCATCATAATGTCCAGGCGCACTTTCTCGGGGAAATACGTCAGGATTTCAGCGGACTGATCCGCTTCAAGGTAGGCGATTACAATCGCCTGGATTTGGGGGTGTTCGTTGCGGATCATATCGGACACCGAACGCGCATCCATCCACTTGAGGGTATCCAAACCGGTGGTATTGCCGCCGATTAAAATACGGTCGATCAAGCTATTGGCTTTGTCCTCGCCCAGCGCCGTCACCAACATCTTGCGGATGTAGTTATCCGCCCCCACACCAAGGCCGGTCAGGGTGCGCACTTCATCCAGAAAATTCCCCAGCACTAACTGCACCTGGGATTGCTGCACATTCTGCAACTGGGTCATGGCACCGCCAATGCGCTGCACTTCTTTTGGCCCCATGTGCTTGAGAATCTCGGCGGCATCGGCTTCGCCAAGCGACATCAATAAAATGGCAGCTTGGTCGACATAGCGCATATTGAGTTTGGGTTTGGCGACCGCCTTATCGTTGGCATCAGTCATCGCGATTTATCCACTGTTTAACCACCTGGGCAACACGACCCGGGTCGTCGGCAATCAAGCCTTTAATTGCATTGAGTTGTTCTTCGTAGCCCTGTTCTGGCCCGGGCAACATCAGCGCATGGCCGCCAGTCAGGGTTACTGTTTCATCCGACATGCCATCCAAACCTGCCGCACCCGCCGCTTCCAGCGCGGCCAATTGGCGCGCCTCTTCCTCTTCGGCAATCGCGCCACCTTGTTTGGCAAGGCTTTTGAACATAGGGCGCAACAAACCAAATACGATCAATAAAATCACCAACACACTGGCGATGTATTTCATATTCGGAATAATCCATTCCTGCCACCAAGGCACTTGCTCCATGCTCGCGCCAGGATCAAGTACACGGTTGGCAAAGGGGGAGTTCAATACATTCACACTGTCACCGCGTACCGCGCTAAAACCAACGGCATCGCGTACCAGTATAGACAAACGTTCGAGTTCAGCCTCTGTCCATGGTACCGCGCTTTCTACACCCTCGGCGTTTTTAACAATTTTATCGTCCACCACCACTGCTACCGTCAGGCGTTTGAGTGTGCCCTGCTGGTGTTTGGTGTAGCTAACAGTGCGATCCAACTCGTAATTGCGCGTAGCTTGTTCACGATTATTGGTGGGGGTGGCTGGCGGAACAGGTTGCCCAGTAGCCGGGTCAATTTGTTCGGGCGCCTCAGCAGTTCCCGGTGGTTGATTCGTTAAAGCGCCGGGAATACCGGCGGCCACATCGCCCGCACGGCGCGTTTCATTTAACACCTGTTCGGAGCGAATAGCAGGCAAGTCGGGGTTAAAGGTTTCTGCTGCCTGCTCTACTGCCGTGAAATCCACATCCGCACTAACTTCTGCACGAAATTTTCCACCACCAACAACAGGCTCCAAAATGCCATTGATGCGACGGATGATACTGGTCTCAACTTCTTTGGAGTATTGATGCTGTTTGGCCGCCAGTAATAAATCCGCGCTTTCCTCACCAGTCGATAATAAATTACCGTGCTGATCTACCACTGTCACATCGGCCATATTCATGCCGGGCACTGAGGATGCCACCAAATTCATAATGGCCTTCACTTGCGCAGCGTCCACTGACCGGCCCGCAAACACCTCCACAAAAACCGATGCGGTTGGGTTGGCAGTATCGCGCACAAATACGGTTTTTTTCGGAATTGCCAAATGCACGCGCGCACTGCGAATACTGTTGATACTGGTAATGGTGCGCGCCAACTCGCCTTCAATACTGCGCTGGTAACGAGTATTTTCAACAAATTGACTGGTGCCGAGAGGCTGCTCTTTATCCATCAACTCAAAGCCCTGGGTCGGGCTGGAAGGCAAACCAAATTCAGCGAGTTTAAGGCGTGCCATGTGCACATCTTCCGCTGCCACCAGAATTGCGCCGCTGCTTTGATCCACCTTGAAGTTAATTTGATTTTGTTCAAGCACATCCACCACGTTAGCGGCATCCAAATTATCCATGCGGCCATAGAGCGGACGGTAATCATCGCCCTGCATCCACATCACAATCGCAAAACCAATGGCAACGCTGGCCGCCAGTGTCACCATCAATCCGATCTGGCGCAGCAAATTCAGATTACTGAGGCCTTCTAAAAAATCGCCACCCAAACGTGGTTGGGCAGGAGATTTTTCTGTACCTGTGGTGGCGGGAGTAGCCATAATTTTTATACCTTATCGATAATGTGCTTGCGGTAATTCTGTAAAACCTTAACCAATAAAAAATGCGCAATAAAAGTGATCAATTAAATAGGCATATTCATGACATCGCGGTAGGCGTCGATCAGCTTATTGCGCACCTGCACCGTCGCTTGAAATGCCACCGAGGATTTCTGCGAGGCAATCATCACATCGGTAATGTCCACCCCTGCCACACCGCGCTCATAAGCTTCTGCCATAGCGCTAGAGGTTTTTTGCACATCGTTAACTTTATTGACTGCTTGCGTCATTAAATCGCCAAAGCTGGGAACCTTGGTGGTTCCCTCTACTGGCAAAGCGCCCAAGCTGCGCATTCCATTCGGTACATCACCAACCCCTTGCGGACGTTGGAATGCTTGGGTTTGCGCTTTCATGGCACGCATATCACCCAATAGCCTGCTGATATCAACGCGATCAGTCATGATGTAAATCCCCTGTTGCTCTATTTATGCCGGGCGACAATAAATTGGCAGTTCACCCGTAAATTTCATCTCTGCAGGGGATTTTGCACAAAGCAGGCCAACATTTGCCGCTCGGCAACCGCTTGCCTGTTGCGCGCCAATATTGGGTATGGATTAATCAATTTGTCGCGTTTTGTTCATCGCTTTGTCATTGAGCATCACTAAGCTTGCCCGTGCTGGACTCGACCATTCGCATTAACAGGAGATAGGCATGAATCTGCTCACTATGCACAACGAATTGGAAATGATTGATGAGGCCATGGCAAATTTTATTGCCGATGTCGTGGTATCAAAAAGCAAGAAACAAAAAATACGCCGCAACATGGAATGTCGCCGCAAACTGGAAGAGAAATGGGAAGAGCGGAAACTGCGCAGGGAAACCAGTGAATACGAATTTGAATTTATGCACTAGCCAAATACACATCGAAACAAGCTCAAACAAAAAACGCCCGCTGGTTTAATTACCGGCGGGCGTTTTTAGTAGATCAAGGCAAACAATATCACTCGGTAATTTCGTAACCCTCTTCGCGCAAACGCGCAATTTTATAACGCAGGGTACGCGCACTAATACCTAAACGCTCGGCAGTATTTTTGCGGCTGCCGCGCTCGTTGCGCAGGGTATTCATAATAATTTCGTATTCGCGCTGTTTAAGGTCATTACCCAAGGCGGGATTATTTAATGACGAATGCTGCACCGGTTGATTACTTACCAACGCCAAGTGTTCGCTATTCACCGCACCGACAGAAAATTGACTGGCGCGGAAGCTGGCATTGGCAAAAGCCTGCGCCGCAAAAGATGGCTGCCTGTCTCCGCCGTCATCCATAACTGGGTTAACCGCCTGCGCCGCTTGCAGTAAATTCGGTTTCTGGCTGTAGTTGGTGGGGCTTTGTGAATAAGTGCCCTCACCGCCCAAGCCTAAATCTTCCGCTTGAATAGTTTTACCCGGCTGCAAAATTAATGCGCGCTGCATAATGTTATCCAACTCACGCACATTGCCCGGCCAAGGGTAAGCCAGCAACATTTGCTGCGCGGAAGGCGACAAATTAACACCGCGACGATTTTGCTTGTGCGCGTGTTTTTGCAACAGTTTTTCCGCCAGCGGAATAATATCTTCCATGCGATCGCGCAGCGGCGCCCACTGCAAAGGCAACACACTTAAACGGTAATACAAGTCTTCGCGGAACTTTCCGGCTACAACTTCATTGCGCATGTCGCGGTTAGAGGTGGCAATAACGCGCACATCCAACTTAATTGTTTTGCGGCCACCCAAGCGCTCCACTTCGCGCTCTTGCAATACGCGCAGCAATTTTGCTTGCAAGCCTATATCCATTTCCGAAATTTCATCCAGCAACAACGTGCCGCCATTGGCCTGCTCAAATTTACCAGGGCTGCTGGTGTGCGCGCCGGTATAAGCACCTTTTTCATGGCCAAACAACATGGCTTCCAGCATATTTTCCGGGATCGCGGCGCAATTAATTGCAATAAAGGGTTGATGGCGACGCGGAGAATGATCATGAATATAACGCGCCAACACTTCTTTACCCGTACCCGACTCACCCACTACTAATACCGTGGAATCCGATTGCGCTACACGCTGCGCCAAACGTAATAACTGCTGACTGGACGGTGCCATAGCCACCGGTTCATCGCCAGAAATTTGCGCAACACCCAAATGCCGCGCCACCGTTTCCACCAGCGTTTGTGGCGCAAAGGGTTTTACTAAATAATCCACCGCACCTTGTTTCATCGCCTCAACCGATTCACTGATGCTGGCGTAGGCGGTAATTAACATCATGGGAATTTGCGGATAATCCTGCTTCACGCAACGCAGTAAATCGTGGCCGCTCATGCCACCCATATTTACGTCGGAGACAATCATGCGAATATCGCTGTAGAGCGCGAGTTGTTTCAGCGCCTCTTCCGCACTGTTCACTGCAATGACCGCATAATCGGCTAATTGCAGCGTATCGGTTAAAGCTTCGCGCAAGTTATTGTCGTCTTCCACAACCAATACGTTGATCGCATTTTCAAAGCCAGCTTGTTGTAATGCTAAAGCCATGATTAGTTCCCCTGGGTTTGAAAGGTTGCAAAAGGAATTAACAAGCTTGCGCAAGTGCCTTTACCAACCGTCGATTGCAATAAAAATTTTCCGTGATGCGCGCGTGCAACAGCCTGCACAACACTCAAGCCCAAACCCGTGCCCTGGGCTTTGGTAGTTACAAATAAATCGCCAACAGAATTAAGCAACTCGGGCGCCATGCCCGGGCCTTTATCGCACACCCGAATCCATAAGCGCGGCGTTTCCTGATCTAACGCAGAATTGTGTTGCACTGCGGTATTCAGTGCTTTGGGATAACTATTAAATTCAATGCGCAAATGCGCTTTGCGCTCCACGGCTTGAATAGCGTTGTTGACCAGATTCAATACCGCGCCCACCAAGGCATCGCGGTTACATTGAATATATTCTTCACGGCAATTAATCACCCAATCGCAGGTAGATTCACTGGTCATGAGCGGTACTTCCATCGCCTCAGCCAATTCTGTTTGTAACTGCGCCACACTGATCACATCGTTCAACGGCAACTCGCCTTTCACGTAAAACAGCATGTCTTGAATTTGACGTTCGATATTATTTAAACGCCCCAGAATTTTTTCGGAGAATTGTTGGCGACGTTCGTCATCCAATTTGCCATTGCATAAATGACCGGCATACAACATGGCGGAGGACAGCGGCGTACGAATTTGATGTGCCAGGGCACCCATCATTTTGCCCAGTGCCGACAATCGCTCATGGCGACTTAATTCACTTTGCAAACGGCGGGTTTCGGTTTGATCGGTGAGCAAAATAATTTGCCCGTCTTCACCCAAATTGCGGGTTTGAATGCTAATGCGACGGCCATCGTGCAAGGAAACTTCGTGACCATCGTCCTGACGCGGTGCAAAACTGCGTTTAATCACCTCACGCCATAGTTCACCTTGCAGAGGCTCACCCAACAAATCCAACGCGGCCGGATTGCATTCGGACACACGACCAGAGGAGTCCAGTACCACCACTCCACCGGGTAAAAAATTGAGCAAGCTTTCCAAACGATTAGCGAGTTTTTCTTTTTCCGCTAATTCCTGTAACCGGCGATCGCTCAGGCTGCTTAGCTCTTCATTTAATTCAGCAACGCGGTTTTCCAGCAGATAGTAGGAGTCGGCTAATTGATCAGAGAGTTGATCGAGGGAGGTAAACACCGTTTTTGAACCCTGACGCTTTTCCGTCAGCACTTTTTCGTTGATAAGTGGCTTGGCAAGCAATGCACCCGCAGGAACCTTGGCCACATCACCCGAGGGCACCAAGGTTAACCCTGCCTTGTCCACGGTATTCAAAAGCGCTTGTGTCATAAAAACCCCTGATCGCCAATTTCACTTCACCGCCTGCTGAAAACCGTCAATAAGTTAACGGATTAGGCGCCGGTGAAGCTGCTATATCAGGGTATTTGCAAGCGCGATGCCAACATTATTTAGCTATTATTATCAATGAGTTACGAGTATCAGCTACTAGATCAAGTCAAACTATTGGCTCGCTCGGAACATCGCCTATCGCAATGAGGGTGATGCAAATCGACACAACCGACGATATAAAATTCACCCGGATTAGCGTATAAATTGCGACAGTTTGACGCCACGTCAAATCGGCTACCCCATCAAATTGGATACGAATAGGACTCAGGGATTATTATGCGCCGCCAATTACAGCAGACCTTCACACTGGCTTTATTACTTGCGGTAATGCCCTTGCACGCCGCCGAGATTTACAAATACCAGGATGCTAACGGCAAATGGCGCTTCACCGATAAAAAGCCCAAGGAACCGACCACCGAAACACTTACCCTGAAAAGCGCGGAAAAACAAAAAGTTGAACCGGTGTTTTATGTGGATAAAAACGAGGCTAAACGCAAAAATTACTTAGTGGTGCAAAATCCTTTTCACGCCCCCATTCAGGTAGAACTGCGCTCCCCGCAAGCCAAGCAGCGCCAATCCAAAATAATTCCTGCATTGAGTAAAAAAACGCTGCTCAGCGCGGCAGGTACCATCGAACCCTTCACCTATAAATGGCAGCTCGGTGACCCCAAACTTACGCCTGGCCCGCAGGAATATCAGCTACCCGCCGATGCGCTGGGCTGTCATCGCATTACCCAGGCATTCAACGGCAAATTCTCCCACCATGGCGACAGCAGTCGCTATGCAGTGGACATCGCCCTCCCGGTGGGTACCGCCATTAAAGCGGCGAGGGATGGCGTCGTCATCGCCGTAAAAGACGATTACCACATGGGCGGCGTGGATAAGTTTTTTCTGGATAAAGCCAACTACGTGCGCATCCTCCACCAAGACGGCACTTTCGCCCTTTACGGCCACATACTACTCGGCACTGCAGTCGTTAGGGTGGGCGACAAAGTCACCGCAGGCACCACCCTCGCCCGCTCGGGCAGCTCCGGCTACTCCAGCGGCCCGCACCTGCATTTTGTAATCCACCGCAACACCGGCCTGAAAATGACCTCAGTTCCCTTCAAATTTATCGCCAGCAAATCACCGCAAACCTTTGTGCCCATGGCGGGGCAGCGGTTGTGTGATATGTAGCAATGATGATCCCCATCAATTACTGAAAACACACAAACATCCAATCGCCCAAAAAACAACCGCTCATCGGCCAGCGTAAAAGTATCTGGCATATTATTCATCAACTGCGTACCATGCGCGCCGACACCCTTAAGGTCAGTGTCACCCTCCTCTGTTGCCAAACACCCTCGTGTGTTTGCCACATCTCAGCTCGCCAGACCTTGCCCGCCACGCGGGAGGCCGAGCAACAGGAAAACTTTATGTCGTTTGATACTCTCGGTCTGCGGGCCGATATTCTGCGTGCTATTGCCGATCAGGGCTACAGCACTCCTACTCCTATTCAATTGCAAGCGATCCCCGCCGTATTAAAGGGTGGCGATATCCTCGCTGGCGCGCAAACCGGTACCGGTAAAACCGCTGGTTTTACCCTGCCGTTGCTGGAAAAACTGAGTCAGGTTCCGGTTGATCAAGCCGCTGGTCGCCGCCCGGTGCGCGCATTGATTTTGACTCCTACCCGCGAACTCGCTGCGCAAGTGTTTGAAAGCGTGCGCGATTACGGTAAATACCTGCCATTGCGTTCTACCGTCGTGTTTGGCGGCGTGAGCATTAACCCGCAGATGATGAAACTGCGCGGTGGCGTAGATATTCTGGTTGCCACTCCCGGCCGCTTGCTGGATTTAGTCAACCAAAATGCCGTCAGCCTGCGTCAGGTTGAAGTTTTGGTACTGGACGAAGCCGACCGTATGCTCGATATGGGCTTTATTCACGACATCAAAAAAGTATTGGCATTACTGCCAAAACAGCGCCAGAACCTGCTGTTCTCGGCAACTTTTTCCGATGAAATCAAAGCGCTGGCCGACAAACTATTGAATCAGCCCACGCTGATTGAAGTCGCGCGCCGCAACACCGCCTCTGAGCGGGTAACGCAAGTTGTTTACCCCGTTGATCGCAATCGCAAACGTGAATTGCTGTCACATCTGATTAACAAAGGTGAGTGGCAACAAGTGTTGATTTTTACCCGCACCAAACACGGCGCGAATAAATTGACCGAACAATTGCAAGACGACGGCATTAGTGCAGCAGCGATTCATGGCAATAAAAGCCAAGGCGCACGTACCAAAGCACTGGAAGATTTTAAACGCGGTGCGATTCGCGCACTGGTTGCCACCGATATCGCCGCGCGCGGTATTGATATCGACCAACTGCCGCACGTAGTGAATTTTGAATTGCCGAACGTACCGGAAGATTACGTACACCGTATTGGTCGTACTGGTCGCGCCGATGCAGAAGGTATTGCGGTGTCACTGGTCTGTATCGATGAAGATAAATTCTTGCGCGATATTGAAAAGCTGATCAAACGCAACATTGATAAAGAAATTATCAGCGGTTTTGAACCAGACCCGAACGCCAAAGCCGAACCGATTGTACTGGGTCGCCGTATGACCATTGGCGCAGGTAATGGCAATGGCCGCTCAGCGGCGAAAAAACCGGCACTGGGCCAAAAACCGAAAAATGGTAATGGTAAATCCCAGCCCAAAGATGGCGCGCAGCGTAAACCGCAAGGCCAGCAACACGCGGGAAATCGCAGTGGCAACAGCGCTGGAAAACCTGCACAGCGTGCACGTCGCCCACAAGCAGCAAATTGATGTTTCCACAAATAAATGTTTAGTTTGTCTGTGCGATAAATTTGCAGACTAAAAGCATGCTAAAAAAGCCCCGTATTGCTTATAGAATGCGGGGCTTTTTTATGGCTCACACATCGTTAAATCCCCCAAGGCTCCAACTCAAGGCTACTAAACGTAATCCCCTCTGCTGTTTTTGCCGCAGGTTTATAACCCTGTTGTATGGCCTGAATAACACTGCAGTGAATTTTTTGGCCCGGTTCAATAGTGCGTGCTACTTTTAACCAACCAAATTTTTCTACCCACTTACCTATATCCGGCATTGTGTTCCAAAACTCCTGATAACTCTGGCGAATTTCCCCCTCAGGGCTCTGCGCATAAAAACCAGGCAATTGGCTCACATCCAGCTTCAGCCCCGCTAGCTTGGCGCTATTAAGCAGCCAACATAAAGTGATATCCGATAAATTTGTATCGACATAACCACCACCAATATTCGAGTGCACACCAGCAAACCAGACTTGATTAATCTGCTGGGTGGCATTGCTCACCTTAAAATATTCCGGCAAAAATTGTTTGCGTTGCTCATCCAGCGCCAGCGCCTGACAACAGATTTGAACATTTCCAGGGCTCAATTGATGGTAATCGTTAAAACCATCGCCAAATGCCAACGCCCCCACCGTGTCCCACACGCCAAGAAAATGGATGGCCGCTGGCTGCATGCTTGGGACATTTGCGGGAACTTTATTTTTGCGATAGCTCTCGTAGAGCGACAGCAATTCAGTGGAGCCTAAAATGCGCCTATGTTCAGGCAAACCAACACAATGAATAAACCCCATCAAACTGCGCACCGCAAAGGCACCCCGGCTAAAACCGAAACCAAAAATTGCATCGCCCGGCTGCCAGCGCTGCGCTAAAAATTGGTACGCATCAATAATGCGCTCGGAAGTGCCGGTGCCGGTGGAGCCTTCAAAATTGCGCCATTTTTCACCGCCGCTACTGCCCACTCCATTTAAATAAAGCGCTGCTCCGGCCTGCCCGGCCAATGGCTCAATAGCACCATAAGGGCTGGCACTATTTAAGTCGCACTGGGTGAACGCCTCCCATGAAATTTGCACATTGGTTTTAGTAACAGACTCTTGATGATCGACAGGATCTGTATCGGTCTGACCGGGGCTATTCCAGGTACCATCAATACACACCACCCAAGTATTTGCCATATTTAAGCTCCCTCCGCTTATTCATTTGCTAATTAAATTAATAAGGGCTAATAGCCACAAATTTGATGCATAAAAAAAGCGGCTTGCGCCGCCTTTGAAAGAATTAAATTTACTAGCGCTGCATATCGTATTTGCGCATTTTTTCAACCAGTGTCGTACGGCGCACACATAATTTATCGGCGGCGCGCGCAACAACACCACCGCAGTCGTTAAGCGCTTGTTGAATCAAACTCATTTCCAGATTGGTAATGTATTCACGCAAATCAATTCCCTGCTCCGGTAACAGCGGTGTATCGTTCATGCTCACATAACCAGCACCCGCTGAGTTTTCACTAAGCACACGCTGGGAGGATTGCACAAAATCTTCTTCAACCACATCAATATGGCGGTATTTTGCAGGCAAATCCTGTACACCAATAACACCAAAAGGATGAGTGATCGCCATGCGTTCAACCAAATTCGCCAGTTCGCGCACATTACCGCTCCACTCATGTTGGCAGAGCGACATAATCGCGGCGGAATTAAAACGAATTGAACCGCGCTGCTCACTTTCCATACGCGACACCAACTCATTAATCAGCAGAGGGATATCTTCTGCCCGCTCTTTTAGTGAAGGTAGTTCAATAGGGAAAACATTCAGGCGATAAAACAAATCCTCACGGAAAGTATTGTCGGTAATCATTTGTTCAAGGTTGCGATGGGTCGCCGCAATAATGCGAACATCAACCGGCTGTGTTTTATTGCTGCCTACACGCTCAAAACAACGCTCTTGCAATACCCGCAGAATTTTTACCTGCATGTTAAGTGGCATATCGCCAATTTCATCTAAAAATAAGGTGCCACCTTCGGCCATTTCAAAACGCCCGGCGCGAGAATTGATTGCACCGGTAAATGCACCTTTTTCATGACCAAACAATTCACTTTCCAACAGCTCTGCAGGAATGGCACCGCAGTTAACCGGTACAAAAGGTTTATCACGACGGGGGGAGTTGTAATGCAAATTGCGCGCAACCACTTCTTTGCCGGTACCCGATTCACCGGTAATCAATACCGACACATCTTTATCAGCAACTTGCGCCATCATTTCGCGCACATTTTGAATTTCGCGACTGGTTCCCACCAAACTGCGGAATAAATGTACAGGGCGACGTTGCGGTTGGCGTTTGGAACTGGATTGAGCTTCGCAATACAACTGTGCGCGGTGCAAGGTATCAACCAGCTTGCTGTAGGTAGGAGGAACCGAGAGATTGGCAATCACCATAAAACGCAGTGCATCTTCCAAACTGGCATCAGCGTTTTGATTTTCATCACCCACCAGCACAATTGCTAATTCATCATTCCAGTTGCGCACATCTTTGAGCAGTTGGGTAAGATTTTGTTTGCTGGCGCGATAATCACCAATAAAAACGGCGACATAATCTTCGCCATGATTCTGATCAGCCACCGCCGATAACCAATTATCGCTGGCACTGACCAATGCAGGCTCACTGAGAAATTCCAATAACACATTTAGATCGTGTCGACGTGACGGATTATCGTCAATAACCAAAACTTTGTTGTTGCGCCACATACCCCAAGACCTTTTTCATTTCATGCCAATGACTTATGGCTGCCAATTAGCTGACAACTACACACGGCGAGAAGATTTATGGGAGTAAGTATTAGTAGAGACTGTGAGGTTAGTCAAATTAATGACGAATTTTTATTGGCGCTTTATCAGAAAGACAACAATTTGAATATTTATTCGCCAAAAAAATGCCTGACAAAAATCAGAATGAAAAAGTCACTATTATTTTTGTCAGGTGCGGGTTTAATTTTTACTGTAACAATCGGAATGATCAGGGAGCCTTGGCGGCTTGCGGGCCAATTTCATCCCAACCGGACTTGACTGTTTTAAGCAGCTGAATGACTTCAACTACTTTATCTATATCGTTTTGTGCAGAGGCTTCCAACAGGCGAAGATTAATGTATTCATAAAGCTGATCCAGACGCTCGGATATTTCGCCGGCTTCCATATCTAACGAGCTACGCAAACCGCCGACAATGCCAATCGCTTTACCAAGCATTTCACCTTTAACGGCAATATCGCCCCGCTCCATCGCACCTTGCGCTGCCGCCAAACGCCCTAACGCGCCTTCAAATAACAGTTGAATTAAACGATGGGGCGATGCATGACTGACTTCGGACTCAATACCGAGCTTCTGATATTGTTTGAGTGCTTCTTGCGGATTGTAATTAGACACAGCATATACCTGATAGCCATAGGATTAACCTAGGCTAGCAGGGTCGGCTGATTTTGGCGAGTATTGCGCATAAAAAGCAGGTTGCGGTGTTAATTTCCGGCGAACTTGTGGCTATATGGGGCAATGTTTGCGTGACTTTGCGATTAAGTCGCATGCAGCAAGGTTACTTCCTGCTGACATTGAGCGATCAAACCGGCATAAACACCTTTCAATTCACTCAGGGCGCGAATCAATGTTGATTTGTCATTACGATTAGCGGCAATCACCCTGTCTATTAATACAACGCAAACACGATCCAAATGACGAATGCGCTCCCAATCTTCTTGCTGCAAGGCGACAGTTAACGCCTGCTGCAGTGAGCGCATGGCCATTATCCCGGCCTCACCGGTGTAATCTGGCTCAGGTACTAATCGTAGCGTCATCGCAGACTCCTTAAACGTCTTTGCCAATTGCATCCCAGGCAGATTTAATCTCCCCGAGCAAGCGCGCACATTCGTCCAGTTGATCAATGCTGTTTTCGTAATTAGCCTGGGTTAACCGACGGATAATGTAATCGTAAAGGCTATCTAAATTTGCCGCTAATGCGCCGCCTTCATTGTCATTCAAACTGCCCTGCAAGCCCCCTACTATTGCCGCCGCTTTGCTGATTAACTCACCTTTGCGCGCAAATTGTTTTTGCGCAATAGCACCTTTTGCTTGCGCAATACGCTCCAGAGCACCTTCAAATAACATCTGGATGAGACGATGGGGAGAAGCAGATTCAACACCGGAATGAACTTTAACGCTGGCATAGCTATTTACGGCAGAATAGGAATTCATACATCACCATTGATTGTTGCGGCTCAACAAGGAGCGGAATGCTGCGGCCCTAAACAGCGCCTGAACAGTCGCGACCAGAACATTCGCTGGTCTTATAAGCTAGCGGCTATATCGCAAAAACCTTTAACAAAAAGTGACGCTCATGCAAAAAACTATTCTGATCACCGGTGCCTCAACGGGTATAGGTTATGAAGCCGCCCAGGCGCTACGAATTGCGGGCTACCGGGTTATCGCCAGCTGCCGCAAGATTACCGATGTAGCACGGCTCACCGCTGAAGGCTTTGAATGCCTGCAGTTGGACTTGAGCGATTCAGGTTCAATCCAAACAGCCTTTAAAGAATTAATGGCACTTACCGACGGAGAAATTTATGCACTCTTTAACAACGGCGCCTATGGGCAGCCGGGAGCGATAGAGGACTTACCTATTGATGCATTACGCAAACAATTTGATACCAACTTTTTTGGTTGGTGTGAGTTAACGCGTTTAATACTGCCGGTCATGATCAAGCAGGGTTATGGACGAATCATTCAGAACTCATCGATTCTGGGCATTTCCGCCATGCCGTTACGCGGGGCATATAACGCGAGCAAATATGCAATTGAAGGTATTAGCGATACATTGCGCCTTGAATTAGCCGGCACCAGGGTATTTGTTTCACTGATTGAACCGGGACCGATACGCAGCGAATTTCGTAAAAATGCTCTCACTGCACTACTGGAAAACATCGACACAGAACAAAGCCGCCACCGGGATATTTACGCAAAGGCAATCAATCGCCTGGGTAAAGCAGAAACCAACACCCCCTTCACCCTGGAACCAGCGGCTGTTATTAAACGGCTTAAACATGCCCTCGAGTCACCTCGTCCACAAGCACGTTATTACGTCACCTTCCCCACTTACCTCGTTGGTGTAATGAAGCGAATTCTGCCTAATCGTTTGCTGGATAAACTTCTGCTCAAAATAGGCAGTTAATTCATTTTCGATTCAGTCATAAGAATTAAATTAACAATATCTATAACGGGGGAAAAACGATGGCCAAATATACCGCTCCATTCATTTTATGCACCGCTTTACTAGCAACCACCGCGAATGCCGATTCCCTTCGCTGCAATGGTCAACTCGCCAGTGCGGGCGATACAAAAGCGGATATTATCGAACTGTGTGGTGAGCCACTGATGACCGATAGCTACTGCGAGCCCTCCGCCGCAATCACCACTCCACAAGGTGTTCAAAACGGCAACAACAACATTCAAAACAATGTCGCCATTCAAACCTGCACGGAAGTCGACATCTGGACCTACAACCCAGGCAAAGGCAAATTTATGACCCATCTTTATTTTACTCAGGGCGAATTGCGCAACATTCGCTATGGCAACAGGGTGAAATAACAGCAGTTTGAAAAACTATTGCACAAGCTGATTTACTGTATATAATCACAGACACTGTACAGATAAACAGACCCAGGAGTGCACTATGTTTGACTTAACGCCCCGACAGGAACAGGTACTGCAATTGATCCGCAGTTATGCGGATGAAACCGGTTATCCACCTACCCGCGCCGAAATCGCACGTATCTTAGGTTTTAAGTCAGCAAATGCTGCCGAAGAACATATCAAAGCGCTTGCTCGCAAAGGGGCAATCGAAATTATCCCCGGCGCATCGCGCGGTATTAAATTACCTGAATTGCAAGCGGGCATTCCTATTATCGGACGAGTTGCTGCAGGCAACCCGATCCTTGCACAAGAACATATTGAAGATTACTGCAACATTCCCACCAGCTTCTTTTCGCCCAGCGCTGACTTCTTTCTGCGAGTGCATGGCATGAGCATGAAAGATGCCGGCATTCTTGATGGTGACTTACTCGCAGTACATAAAACTGATCAGGCACGCAATGGCCAAATCGTTGTCGCCCGTATTGGTGAAGAAGTCACAGTAAAACGATTCAAGCGTGCAGGTAACCGCGCACAAGTTGAGTTATGGCCAGAGAACCCCGATTTCGATGTCATTCTGGTTGATACCCGCGACCAGGAATTCAGTATTGAAGGTTTAAGCGTAGGAGTAATTCGCCGTGACTAATATCGCTCGTGTTATACCCCAACATACCCCCAACCAGAAAACTGCCAGCGGTGTCACCGAGCTGGTATTAACCAGCGACTCGCCAGAACAGCTCGCCCTGCTCTTGCCCATGATTGCATTTTTAAGCAATAGCGCCAGTGACCGCTGGATTACCTGGATCGCACCGCACAATATCAGTAGGGATTTGCTTGAATCCTACGGCGTAAATACTCGCTTTATCCGCGTTATTCATGCGCAAGATCCACAGGCTCTGTTATGGATAACCTGGGAGGCACTGTCTGCTGGCAACAGCCACACGGTTATATCCAGTCCTGGGAAATTAAGTGATAAGGAGCTGTCGCAGCTGGAGACGGCAGCAGCAAAAGGTCAATGTCAGGGGCTGCTGCTACGTGTTAGATAAATTCAAGTTGAATAATGGAGATCAAGGACGATAACAACCTCGCTTAATCAATGCAGCATCATTTTTTCCAGCTCGGATAATTCACTAAAATTATCATCCAATTGGGCTTCTGCCTGCTGATCTGCAATTTCCCCTGCTACATCCATTCCCGCTTCAATCATCGCTTTGGCGACCATGAACTTTTCCTCTCCCAGAAATGCCAGAGATTCCTGCGAAAAACGAATTGTTACCAAGGGCTCATTAGTCTCGCTATCTGCGCGTTGCAAGGCAACATCGCCATTCGTCAGCTCAACAATTTCATAAAAGGAAGACATAGGGTTCCCGTTATTGACGCAAGAAAAGGGCGCGCATTCTAACACCCAATGTTATGGAAGCCTATTTACCAGTCATTTATCAATCGTTGCACTTGAAAAATATCAACCCACGCGAGGGATTGCCTGCAATAACAAGCAACCGGCAGAACTTTTAAGCCTGTGGCCAGCATGGGTATTAGCAGGAATTAGTGCCACATCACCGCTAGCCAATGTGGCAGCAGCGGCATCATCACCAATAATTACCTCTCCTTCCAACACCATTAACAAGCAATAGCGCTCAACATCAAAGTGATGAATACCATTCAAGGCAATCCGGCGTACTTCAAATTCATCGAAGTTAACGATGCGCTGAATCTGAATATCGTCGCTCTCATAAACTATGACCGGTGGAAGCAAATGCTCAGCATTGATATCGACCAGGCTCAAGGCCTCATCCGTATCCCAATGCTGCTGAGTAAGAACCTTTTGGCCGAAACTAAGAATCTTTCGCTCATAAACCGGCGTCTGGAATTCTACGACCCGCACACCGTGCTGAAGTGCATGCGGTACCAATCTTGGTACAGCAACCACATCGCCAATCGAGAGCGGTAGATGTGCAATAAAACGATCCATCGCATCTTTCAAATCCTGCTCACGAACTACTAAATCTTTATATTCAATATCTTGCGAGAGCTGCTTAACCCATAACTTTAATTGATCTACAGCAACTGGTTGATCCAATGCGATACCCAGCTCCTGCTTTTTTTGATCGAGTACCGCATCAATTGCTCGCCGTGTTTTTTCGTAGTCCTTCACCGCTTTACGATATGCGTCTTTAAATGCATTCCATGTCAGATACTGCGCTCGCATGGCGGGATCAAAGCCAAGCTGAATGGAACCACGCCCATCTGGCCATGCACATTTATCAACATGAGTGACGACGTAAACTTCCTGCTTCTGCTCGTGCAACTCAAAATACAGATCGCCATAGCGTTCATCCGCAAGTGGATCGAGGACTTTGAGAAGAATCAGTTGCTCGGCAACGGTCATTGCCAGTTGATCGCGCAAGAACTCCATCACCCAGGGTAAAGGTAAGCTCCCCCCATCCCCTATCACTCGGGCCTGCCCGCGCGTTTCAATACCGGTATACCAAATTTCTTGCCCCCAAGGCTTGGGGATATAAACCGGCTCCAATAATAGGGGG
>Ga0307408_100000232_pt1 | contig 58517 bp, 58 predicted proteins | sample 322Cmetagenome_FD_202116 | JGI IMG/M metagenome (GOLD analysis project Ga0307408, IMG submission 202116) | Maize rhizosphere microbial communities from greenhouse at UC Davis, California, United States - 322HYB-C-3 | ecosystem: Host-associated > Plants > Roots > Rhizosphere > Soil | place... | reverse complement strand
CTCCTCCGCTCGATCTTTTGCTTGCCAGCCCACCTGGCACGCTTGGCACTATGATGCCGTTGTCGGGTGGGTGGAGTCCATTACATTAGGGCGGTTCGCGCAGCGAGCCGCCATGCATGCGTCCCGGCGGCGCGTGCATGGCGGGTTCGCGGAACCCGCCCTACATTGTCACAACACGACGGACATCAAGCCTTCGGCTTCGCTTCTTCGCGGCGGTTGAAACCGGCCACCATGTCGAAGCGGAACAAACGGCACTCCAGCGCGCCGTTGAAGAATGGCGTCTTGCGCGCTTCCTTCAACCGCAGCAGCTTGGGCAAGCCCAGGTCCGCCGTGAACAGGAACGCGGTCCAGCCGGCAAAGCGCTGCTTGAGGGTGGTGCCGAAGGCCGAATAGAACGTGGTCGCCAGTTCGTCTTCGCCCAGCGTACTGTCGCCGCGCACGCCGATCCGCTCGCCGTACGGCGGGTTGGTCAGCATGATGCCCGGGGTGCTGGTGGGCGCCTGCACTTGCTGCGCTTCGATCTGCTTGAGAGGCACCTCGAACAGGATACCGGCGCTGCGCAGGTTATGGCGCGTCATGGCCACCATGTCGCCGGAAATGTCGGAACCGAAAATCGTCGGCTCGGCCGGCAGTGGATTCGGCTTGATCGCGGTTTTCATGTCCATCCACGGCTGCGGATCGAAGTCATGGAATTTCTCGAACGCGAAACGGCGGCGCGCGCCCGGCGGAATGCCCTGCACCATTTGCGCCGCTTCGCACAGGATGGTGCCGGAACCGCACATCGGGTCGAACAGCGGCACGCCCGGCTTCCAGCCGGAGACGCGCAGCAAGCCCGCCGCCAGGTTTTCACGCAGCGGCGCGTCGCCCGTTTCATCGCGCCAGCCGCGCTTGAACAGCGCTTCGCCGGACGTGTCGAGGTAGACAATGTACTGGTGCTGGTCGAGGAAGCCGACGATGCGCATGTCCGGTTCGCGCGTATTGACCGACGGCCGCTTGTTATACATGTCGCGGAAGCGGTCGCAGATCGCATCCTTGATTTTCAGCGTGGTGAATTCCAGGCTCTTCAAAGGCGACTTCACCGCCGTGACATCGACGCGGATCGTGTGGTCGGTGCCGAACCATTCTTCCCACGGCTGTGCCAGGGTCAGGTCGTAGATATCGTTTTCATTCTTGTAGCCGCCGGCGGCCATGCGCATCAGCACGCGCGAGGCGATGCGCGAGTGCAGGTTGACGCGGTAGGAGTCTTCCAGCGAACCGGAGCAATGCACGCCGCCCGGCACCTGGTTGTGCACTTTCAGCGTGCTGCCAGGCAGTTGGGTGATTTCACCGAGTTCTTCGGCCAATGCCGCTTCCATGCCGCGCGGGCATGGGCAAAAATAGGAAGCCATAGGGGTACCTTTTATCCGTAGTTAAAAACAAAAATGGGGCCGCAGCCCCATTATTTCCGTCAGAAGGGCCTGACGATCACCAAGATCACGATGCCGACCAAGAGCAGCACCGGCACTTCATTGAACCAGCGGAACCACGTGTGGCTGCGCTGGTTCTTGCCCATCTCGAACTTCTTGAGCAGGCTGCCGCACGCGTGCGAATAGCCAATCGCCAGCACCGCCAGTGCGATCTTGGCATGCAGCCAGCCCGGCATCTTGCCGCCGCCTTCCAGGTACAAGGTCCAGACCAGCCACGCGCCCAGCACCACGGCCGGCACCGACAGCATCATCATGAAGCGGTACAGCTTGCGCGCCATCAGCAGCAACCGCTCGGTTGCCACGGTTTCCTTTTCCATCGCCAGGTTGACGAAAATGCGCGGCAAATAAAACATGCCGGCGAACCAGGAAATGACGAAGACGACGTGGAAAGCTTTTACCCACAACATGCGCAGATCCTTTTTACTTGCGACTTATTTACGTATTTCGCCGTGGCCGAACACCACGTACTTCAGCGACGTCAGCCCTTCCAGCCCGACCGGGCCGCGCGCATGCAGCTTGTCGTTGGAAATGCCGATTTCCGCACCCAGGCCATATTCAAAACCGTCCGCAAAGCGGGTCGAGGCATTGACCATGACGGACGACGAATCGACTTCGCGCAGGAAGCGCAGCGCATCCGTGTAGTCTTCCGTGACGATGGCTTCGGTATGCTTCGACGACCAGGTATTGATATGGTCGATCGCTTCATCGAGGCCGCCGACGACCTTGATGGACAGGATCGCCGCCAGGTATTCGGTGGCCCAGTCCTCTTCCGTGGCCCGCGCCAGGTGGGCGTACTGTACGCCGGCCAGGATCGCGTGCGCCTCGGCATCGGCGCGCAATTCCACTTCCTTGGTGGCGTACAATTTCGCCAGTTCCGGCAGCACTTGCGGCGCAATCGCGCGGTGCACCAGCAGGGTTTCCATCGTGTTGCAGGTGCCGTAGCGGTGGCATTTCGCGTTGAAGGCGATATCGAGCGCCTTTTGCATATCGGCCTTGGCGTCGATATATACGTGGCAAATGCCATCGAGGTGCTTGATCATCGGCACCGTGGCTTCTTCCATCAGGCGCGCAATCAGGCCCTTGCCGCCGCGCGGCACGATCACGTCCACGAATTGCGGCATGGTGATCAGGGCGCCGACCGCGGCGCGGTCCGTGGTGTCGACCACTTGCACGCCGTCTTCCGGCAGGCCGGCCCCAAGCAGGCCTTCCTTCACCAGTTTGGCCAGCGCGCGGTTGCAATGGATCGCTTCCGAGCCGCCACGCAAGATGGTCGCGTTGCCGCTCTTGATGCACAGGCCGGCGGCGTCCACCGTCACGTTCGGACGGGCTTCGTAAATGATGCCGATCACGCCCAGCGGCACGCGCATCTGCCCGACCTGGATACCGGTCGGGCGGAATTTCATGTTCGAGATTTCACCGATCGGGTCCGGCAGCGCGACGATCTGGCGCAAGCCTTCCACCATGGTGTTGATCGCGGCATCCGACAGCGCCAGGCGGTCCAGCATGGCCGGCGCCAGGCCGTTGGCGGCCGCCGCTTCCATATCCTGCTTGTTGGCCGCGCGCAGGGCGTCGGCTTCGCGTTCGATCGCCTCGGCGATCAGCAGCAGCGCGCGGTTGCGCTGCGCGGAATCGGCGCGGGCCATGGCGCGCGATGCGACGCGCGCCTGCCGGCCCACTTGTTCCATGTACTGCTTGATGTCCATTTCAAAATCCTCAGTCGTCAACCACGTGCAACTTTTAGCGCCAATTGCAGCATCGCGTCCCAGTGGTCGCCCGCATAGGCTTTGGCGCGCAAGCCTTTGATCATCTTGTCGATCTGCGCCGCGTCCTGCATCGCCCGTTCCAGGGTGGGCAGTGAAATACGGCGCAGGGCAGGTTCCATCATGCGCTCGCGCGGTCCCCAGATGCGGTGCTCCTTGAGCAGCGCCCCCAGTGGCCGGCCTTGCGCCATTCCTGCCTTCAATTTTAGCAGCGTACGGATTTCCTCGGAGACCGCCCATAAAACCAGCGGCAAGGCTTCGCCTTCGCCCTTGAGCCCTTCGAGCATCCGTACCAGCCGCGCGGGATCGCCGGACAGCATGGCTTCGCTGAGTTTGAACACGTCGTAACGCGCCACATTGAGCACGGCATCGTGTACCTGCTCATAGGTGAGCTTGCCCGGTTCATGCAGCAAGCCCAGTTTCTGGATTTCCTGGTGCGCCGCCAGCAAATTGCCTTCCACGCGGTCGGCAATGAAATCAATGCTCTGGCGGTCGGCGCCCTGCCCCTGGGCGGCCAGGCGCGAACCTATCCACCCGGGCAATTGCGCCCGCTCGACATTCGGGATGTCGATATAGACGGCAGCCTGCTGCAAGGCCGCTACCCAGGCGGCCTTTTGCGTCTGCCAGTCCAGCTTCGGCAACGTGATCAGGGTCAGGTTGTCCGGGCTGAGGTCTTTCACGTAATTTTGCAGCGCCGCGCCGCCATCCTTGCCCGGCTTGCCGGACGGGATACGCAGCTCGATCAGCTTTTTATCGCCAAACAGCGACAGCGCCTGGTTGGCCGCCAGCAGTTCGCCCCATTTGAAGCTGCGCTCGACGCTCAAGACTTCGCGCTCGGAATAGCCCTGCGCGCGCGCCGCGCGGCGGATCTTGTCGGCCGCCTCCAGCGCCAGCAAATGCTCGTCGCTGGTGATCACATACAGGGGCGCCAAGGTCTTCGCGACATGCGCATCGAGCGCTTCCAGCCTTAACTGCATGTCACTCCTTTGGCGCCATCGACATCAGCGCCACCGGCTTGATGGCCGCCATGCGGCGCATCATTTGCTGCACCAGGTCGGTTTGCATGTCCTTGTACAGCAACGCTTCTTCCTGCTCTTTCGCCAGCAATTGCGTTTCATTGAACGTGATCGGGCGGTTCAGCGAGATTTGCGTGGGCGCCAGCAATTCATTGCCCAATTTATCCCGCACGCGGAACATGATGGCATAGGTGAGCAAGTACTCACGCACGCGGCCATTGCTGTTCAGCGACAGGATGGATTTGCTGCGGGTTTTCTCGGGGTCGGTCAAGACCTCGATCACGCCATCGGCCAGCTTGGGGTCGCCCACGACCTCGGTGCTGCCGTTGGCGCGGATGTTGCGTTTCAAGTCGATCGCCAGCGGCGACGATTCCGGCAAGCCCACGTACATGGACGGGAATGGCAGCCGGTAATGGCCGCCATCGCCGCGCAGATGGAAGCCGCAGGCGGACAGGGAGCCGGCCAGCGCTGCCGCCAGCAGGAACTTGCCCACCGTGCGGCGGACATGGTTACCGGAATGCGTCGTCATAGCGTTACACCACGATGTTGACCAGCTTGCCAGGCACCACGATGACCTTCTTCGGCGTGCCTTCGATGAACTTTTGCACGCTTTCCTCGGCCAGCGCCGCCGCTTCGATGGCGGCCTTGTCGGCAGCCTTCGGCACTTTGACGGAGCCGCGCAGCTTGCCGTTCACCTGGATCATCATCTCGATTTCAGACTGCTCCAGCGCGGACGCATCGACTTGCGGCCATGGCGCGTTCAACAGGTCGCCGGCGGCCTTGGCGTAACCCAGTTCATCCCACAGCACGTGCGTGATGTGCGGCGCGACCGGGTTCAGCAGGCGCAAGAAGATCGCGAAGCCTTCGGCGATCACCGCGTTCGATTCGGCCGACTCATCGAGCTTGGCCGACTCCAGGGTGTTCAGCATCTTCATGCAGGCCGACACCACGGTGTTGTACTGGATGCGTTTTAAATCGTAATCGGCTTGCTGCAGGATCTTGTGCACTTCGCGGCGCAGGGCTTTCTGCGCATCGGTCACGGCATTGCCCACCAGCGCGCCGCCGGCCGCGGCAATCGCGCCTTTCTGTGCATAGCCGAACGCCCACACGCGGCGCAGGAAGCGGTTCGCGCCTTCCACGCCGGAACCGGACCATTCCAGGGTCTGCTCTGGCGGCGACGCGAACATCGTGAACAAGCGGGCCGTGTCGGCGCCGTACTGCTCGATCTGCGCTTGCGGATCGATACCATTGTTCTTCGACTTCGACATCTTTTCCGTGCCGCCGATGTGGACCGGCTGGTTGTCCGCTTTCAGCAAGGCGCTTTGCGGGCGGCCCTTGTCGTCGGTGGTCAATTCAATGTCGGCCGGGTTGTACCAGGTTTTCTTGCCGGCTTCGTCTTCGCGGTAGTACGTTTCATTGAGCACCATGCCCTGCGTCAGCAGGTTGACGAACGGCTCGTCGAATTTCACCAGGCCGAAGTCGCGCATGACCTTGGTCCAGAAGCGCGCGTACAGCAAGTGCATGACCGCGTGTTCGATACCGCCGATGTACTGGTCCATCGGCATCCAGTAATCGTTGCGGGCATCGACCATCGAGTCCGCGCCCGGCGAGGTATAGCGCATGTAGTACCACGACGAATCCACGAACGTGTCCATGGTGTCGGTTTCGCGGCGCGCCGGTTTGCCGCAGCTCGGGCAGTCGCACTTCAGGAAAGCCTCATGCTTGTTCAGCGGATTGCCGGTGCCGTCCGGCACGCAGTCTTCCGGCAGCACCACCGGCAAATCTTTTTCCGGCACCGGGACAGAACCGCACGATTCGCAGTGGATCATCGGGATCGGCGTGCCCCAGTAGCGCTGGCGCGAGATACCCCAGTCGCGCAGGCGGAACGTGATTTTCTTTTCGCCCAGGCCTTGCGCCGACAGGTCGGCCGCCACCGCATCGACCGCCGCGGCGTAGTTCAAGCCATCGTACTTGCCGGAGTTGGTGACGATCGCCACCTCCTTGTCGCCATACCATTCCTGCCATTCAGCGGTCGAGTATTCCGGCTTGTCAGCAGTGGTGATGACTTGCTTGATCGGCAGGCTGTATTTGTTGGCGAAGGCGAAATCGCGCTCGTCGTGCGCCGGCACGCCCATCACGGCGCCATCACCGTAGGTCATCAGCACGTAGTTACCCACCCACACTTCCACTTGCTCGCCCGTCAGCGGGTGCGTGACGAACAGGCCGGTCGGCATGCCTTTCTTTTCCATCGTCGCCATGTCGGCTTCGATCACGGAACCCATCTTGCATTCAGCGATGAACGCTTGCAGTTCCGGCTTGTCCTGGGCCGCGTGCGCGGCCAGCGGGTGCTCGGCCGCCACGGCGCAGAAGGTCACGCCCATGATGGTGTCGGGACGGGTGGTGAACACGTACATCTTGCCGTCGCCGATCAGTTCGCCGTCGGCGCCCTTGATTTCATGCGGGAACGCAAAGCGCACGCCGGTCGATTTGCCGATCCAGTTGGTCTGCATGGTGCGCACGCGCTCCGGCCAGCCTGGCAGCTTGGTGTCGACGTAGTCCAGCAATTCATCGGCGTAGTCCGTGATGCGCACGTAGTACATCGGGATTTCGCGCTTTTCAATCGGCGCGCCGGAACGCCAGCCCTTGCCATCGACCACCTGTTCGTTGGCCAGCACGGTCTGGTCGATCGGGTCCCAGTTCACGGTACCGGTCTTCTTGTAGATGATGCCTTTTTCCAGCATCTTCAGGAACATCCACTGGTTCCACTTGTAGTACTCGGGCTTGCATGCCGTCATTTCGCGCGACCAGTCGATGGCCAGGCCCATCATCTCCATTTGCGAACGCATGTGGGCGATGTTGGAATAGGTCCAGTTGGCAGGCGGCACATTGTTGGCCATCGCCGCGTTTTCCGCCGGCATGCCGAACGCATCCCAGCCCATCGGCATCAGCACGTTGTAGCCGTTCATCCGCAGGTAGCGGTACATCACGTCATTGATCGTATAGTTGCGCACGTGACCCATGTGCAGCTTGCCCGAAGGGTAAGGCAGCATCGAGCAAGCGTAATACTTGCCTTTAGGGAAACGCGGGTCGTTTTCGACGGCCTTGTAGGCATCGATGGCTTTCCAGTGGGCCTGGGCGGCTTTTTCAACGTCGGCGGGACTATATTTATCTTGCATGATGGTTGCGGCCAGTAGGAATATTGGTGGATATTGGTGAATATGAACCTTTCATTATACTGGTTCGCGCCCTGAGTTAGCACGCACAGTCATATAGCCGATGGTCTACGAAGAAATCCCGCCGCATCCCCTGCTGCGCCGCCACGTCGCCTGCCTGTGGCGCAGCCGTTCTTGGGGCGGCGCGCCCGGAGCGTCGCACCGGGTATTGCCGGACAATTGCATCGATATCCTGTGGCAGGATACCGGGCGGCCCGCCTTTGCGGTCGGCATGATGACGCGCGCCATCCACGTGCCGTTGGCCTCGCCGGTGCGCACGGTGGCGGTGCGTTTTTTGCCGGGCGCCGCAGGCGCGTTTCTCGGCGTGCCGTTGCATGAACTGACTAATCTCGACGTGGCGGTGACGGAATTCCGTGCGCTGGGCGGTGTGGACCGGCTGGCGGAGCTGCTGTGGCAGGACGGCATGGACGACACGGCGCGGCTGGCGCTGATCGAACGGCATTTGTTGTCGCGCTTGCAAGTAATGACCTTGCCAGCGGGCCCGTCGCTGGTGGGCACGGCGCTGGCCATGCTCGACGGCAGCGGCGGCACTGTTCGGATTGAGTCTTTGGCCGATCAGTTGGGCGTCTCGCGCCAGCACCTGGCCGCACAATTCCGTACCCACGTGGGCTTGTCGCCGAAACTGTATGCCCGCATTGAGCGCTTCCGGCGCGCGGCCGGGGCGCTGCGGGTTCCCGATCCTGCCATGGTGGACTGGGCGCTATTGGCGCTGGACTGCGGCTATTTCGACCAGTCGCACTTGATCCGGGATTTTCGGGAGTTTGCCGACAGCACGCCTGAAGGATTCTGCGCGTAGCCGGGGCCTGCGCCGCACTTTCCATTTTTCCAATCGCACCCGCCGGCGCCGTGGCATCATGCCTGCATTGCAACCTTTTCAGGAGATCCAAGATGATCAACGGCCTGCGCACCGTCAAGTACCCCGTCAGCGACCTCGACAAAGCCAAGTCGTGGTACACGGAAGTGTTCGGCACGGCGCCCTACTTCGACCAGCCGTTCTATGTCGGCTTTGCCATTGCCGGCTTTGAGCTGGGACTGGTGCCGGATGGCGAACCCGGCGTGGCCGGCTGCTGTGCGTACTGGGGCGTCGATGACATTGAAGCGGAAGTCGAGCGCATTACCGGGCTGGGCGCATCCGTGCATGCGGCGATCCAGGATGTCGGCGAAGGCATCAAGGTGGTGGAACTGGCGGATCCGTTTGGTAATTTGCTGGGGCTGATTTATAACCCTTTGTTCAAAGTGGAGGATGTGCGGTAAAGTTGCTTGGCCCATGGTAATATACGTTTCATATACATTTCATATATAACCTCCATGGGCATCGTAAAAATCTCCGACCAGATGCATGAAAACCTGCGCATCGCGAGCACGGCATTGAACCGTTCGATCAATGCGCAGGCCGAACACTGGCTGCGTATCGGCTTGCTGGCCGAAACCAATCCCGACTTGCGCTACAGCGACATCTGCCAGATGTTGATGCGCGCCGCCTCCACCGAAGGCGGCCTCTCGCTGGCGGACGCCATGGCGGGAGGCGTGCATGCGTAAGAAGAAAGACGATGCCATCCTGATCAAGACCCCCGCGCAAATCGAAGAGGCGCGCGTGGCAGCGAAACTGGCGGCCGACGTGCTGACCATGATCGGCCCGCATGTGCAGGGCGGCGTCAGTACCGAATACCTCGACAAGCTGTGCCATGAATACATCGTCGACGAGCTGAAAGTCATCCCGGCCAATGTCGGCTATGGCGGCTTCCCGGCGTCGATCTGCACCTCCGTCAATGAAGTGATTTGCCACGGCATCCCGTCTGCAAAACGCGTCTTGCGCGATGGCGACATCATCAATATCGACGTGGCCGTCATCAAGGATGGCTGGCACGGCGACACCAGCCGCATGTATTACGTGGGCCAGCCATCGAAGCAGGCCGAGCGTTTGGTGAAAACCACGTACCAGTCGATGTGGGCAGGCATCCGCGCCGTCAAGCCCGGCGCCACCCTGGGCGACGTCGGCCATGCGATCCAGAAGCTGGCGGAAGAAGCGGGTTATTCCGTGGTGCGCGATTATTGCGGCCATGGGATCGGCCTGGTGTACCACGAAGAACCGGAAGTGCGCCACTACGGCCGCCCTGGCGCGGGCATGGTGCTGCAGCCGGGCATGCTGTTCACCATCGAACCGATGATCAACGCGGGCAAGCCGCAATCGCGCCAGATGCCCGATGGCTGGACCGTGGTGACGGCGGACCGGTCACTGTCGGCCCAGTGGGAACATATGGTGGCGGTGACGGAGACGGGGTTTGATGTGCTGAGCCTGGCGCCGGGAGAGGCAGCGAACTAATGCATTCGCAGGCTGGATGAGCGCACGGCGGACTAGGCGCCCCGCTTATCCGGCAGGCGTTACGGCGCCGCATGCATGGCGGATTACGCGCGTTGCGCTAATCCGCCCTACCGCTGTGGTGAGGGTTACCTCAACGCAAGGTCAGCTTTAGCGCCGGCTTCTCGCCATAATCTTCGTAGCGCTCATTGATGCCGCCGATGCAGTACGCGATTTCCTCGAGGATGTCCGGCGCGGCGGCCTGCATCGCGGCGGCATCCTTGATGACGATTTCCAGCACTTCATTCGGCTTCAGGCGGAACTTCGTCATGCCGTCCTCATCGCGCAGGTAAGACAGACAATCCACCCACGCATCCATGGTGTCGCCATACGACTCGGGGAAACCGAATGCAACGCGGCATGCGCTGTGGAAGGTGGCGAAATCCTTGATTGCTGCGCCGTTCAGTTCTGCGGTAGCCATTATTTTTTATCCTTGGGGTCGGTGACGAAGCCCATCTTTTCCAGGCCGCGCACCTGCGCCGCCGCCATCACCTGGGCAACCGTTTCGTAACGGGTGTCCTTGTCGGCGCGCAGCTGCAACTCCGGCTGCGGCGCCATCTTCGCGGCTTCCTGCAGGCGCTGTTCCAGCACCGGCATCGTCACCGCCTGATTGTTCCAATAGAGTGCGCCGGCAGCGTCGATCGCCACCGTCACGGTGGCGGCCGGCTGCTGTGCCGCCTGCGCCTCGGCCTGCGGCAAGTCCAGCTTCACGGCGCCCGTAAACACCGGCGCGCCGAGGATGAAAATCACCAATAGCACCAGCATCACATCCACCATCGGCGTGACGTTAATGTCCGACATCGCTTCTTTTTGCCGGTGGTGATTGAATCCGCCGAACGCCATGCTCAGCCTTTCAGGTGGGCGCGGTCGCCTGTCGTCAGGTAAGCGTGCAAGTCGTAGGCAAACGCATCGAGCTCGGACAGGGTCAGCCGGTTGACACGGTTGAAGCCATTGAAGGCCAGCACGGCGGGAATCGCCACCATCAGGCCGATGCCCGTCATCACCAGCGCTTCGCCGACCGGGCCGGCGACCTTGTCGATCTGCACCGCGCCGCCGGACGACACCGCGCCCAGCGCGTGATAAATGCCCCACACGGTGCCCAGCAAGCCAACGAAGGGCGCCGTGGCGCCGATCGACGCCAGCAGGGTCAGGCCGCTTTCCAGCTTCATGGTGGAACGGTGGATGGCGCCGCGCAGCACGCGCGTCACCTGTTCGCTATAGCCCATTTCACCGGCCAGCGTGTGGCGGGTACCAACCGCCATTTGCGCTTCGCCCTGGCGCGCCAGGGCGACATAAATCTGTTCACGGTCGGTGGCCGCCAGCGCCGCCACGCCGTCGGCGATGGTGGGGGCGGACCAGAACGCATCGACCGCGCCCGCAGAACGGCGCACCCGCCATGACAGCAGCGCCTTCGACAGGATGAAATACCAGCTGACCAGCGACATCACCAGCAAGGTGTACGCCACCGCGTGGCTCAGGGCATCGCCCTGCGCCCAGTAGCGCGCCAGGCTGAAATGATTTTCGACCAGGCCGGTATCCATCGTTTACTTCAGGTTCAGCACGTCGTACATGTCATACAGGCCGGTGCTCTTGTCGGCCAGGAAGCGGGCCGCGCGCAGCGAACCGTGCGCATACGACACGCGGCTGCTGGATTTGTGGCTGATCTCGATCCGCTCGCCGTCACCGGCGAACAGCACCGTGTGGTCGCCAATGATGTCGCCGCCGCGCACGGTGGCAAAACCGATCGACGATGGATCACGCGGACCGGTCACGCCTTCGCGCGCATAGACCGCGCACTCTTTCAAGTCGCGGCCCACCGCTTCGGCAATCACTTCACCCATTTTCAGCGCGGTGCCGGATGGCGCATCGACCTTGTGGCGGTGGTGCGCTTCAATGATTTCAATGTCGTAGCCGGTCGCCATCTGCTTGGCGGCGAATTCCAGCAGTTTCAGCGTGACGTTCACGCCCACGCTCATGTTCGGCGCGAACACGATGGCGGTCTTCTTTGCGGCTTCAGCAATGGCGGCCTTGCCCGCGTCATCGAACCCGGTGGTGCCGATAACGACCTTGATGCCGTGGTCGGCACAGTATTTCAAGTGTTCCAGCGTGCCTTCCGGGCGCGTGAAATCAATCAGGAACCGGGCGCCGGCCAGGCCCTTGGCCAGGTCCGATTCAATCGCCACACCGGCTGGTTTACCGAGGAAAGCCGCCGCATCGGTGCCGAGGCCGGGCGCGCCCGGCACGTCCAGTGCGCCGGCGAGCGTCATGTCCGGCGCGGCCTGCACGGCTTCGACCAGCATGCGGCCCATGCGGCCGCCTGCTCCTGCAATTGCGATATTCAACTGACTCATGATGTCCTTATTTCTTGTCGATCTTCGGCGTGACGTCCACTGGCTGCGCTGGCGAAGTATCCGTCCCGGCCGGCAATGGCGCGCCTTGCGCCGGCAATACCCGCTTTTGTTCCCTCAACACTTCTTTCGCGCTTTTGGCGGGATTGGCGATCAGGGCGATGTATTCCTTCTCGGTCGGCAAGTTGCCGCCTTCGAAACGCTCCACTGTACCGCTCTTGAAATGGACCACCACGGCGCTTTCGATCACTTCGCCATTGCCACGCGCCAGGCGGAACGGGTAGTCCCAACGGTCGGCGTGGAAGATGTCCGTCAGCAGCGGCGTGCCCAGGATAAAGCGCACCTGGTCACGCGTCATGCCGACTTTGAGTTGCTGCAGCATTTCCTCGGAAATGAAGTTGCCTTGCTGGATGCTCGGGCGGTACGGGGAAAAGAACCACATGAACTTCTGCAGCTGGCTGATGGTCCTCACTTGGGCGCCCTGGCTGGCGACCACGGTCGATTCTTCCTTCGTGTCATTGGCGCCCAGCAGCTTGTTGGTGGACGCGCAACCGCCGACGGCGAATGCCACACAAATCATGCCCGCAATCACGGGCGTACGGCGTTTCATACGGTGCAACAGGGACTGCGATAAAGCCAGGGTGACGCGCATAAGGACCTCAATTCATTTGAGCATAAGTGCCAAAACACTATATGATAAAGCACTTTGTCCCTCCAACGAGCAAGAAACATGAGTAACAATCCTGCAGACCTGAAGGCAAGCGGCCTGAAAGCGACTTTGCCGCGCCTGAAGATCCTCGATATTTTCCAGAACAGCCCGGTGCGCCACCTGACGGCGGAAGATGTCTACAAGATTTTACTGGCTGACAACATGGACGTGGGCCTGGCCACGGTCTACCGCGTCCTGACCCAGTTCGAACAAGCGGGCCTGCTGCACCGTAACCATTTCGAAACCGGCAAGGCGATTTTCGAATTGAACGCCGGGACGCACCATGACCACCTGGTGTGCCTCGATTGCGGCCGCGTGGAAGAGTTTGTCGATGAGGAAATCGAAAAGCGCCAGCATTCGATTGCCGAGGAACGCGGTTTCCATATTGCGGAACACGCCCTGGCGATTTACGGCAATTGCACCAAGAAGGATTGCCCGCACCGCCAGCATTAAGCACGGCGGCGGATAAAAAAACCGGGCACATCAGCCCGGTTTTTTTACATCCCTTTACAAATTAATTATGGCTCAGCGCATTCGACAGCAGCTTGGCTGTAATGTCGACAATCGGGATCACCCGTTCATACGCCATGCGCGTCGGCCCGATCACCCCCAGCGTGCCGACGATCTTGCCGTTGGCTTCGTAGGGCGCCGTCACCACGCTCATTTCATCCATCGGCACCAGGTTTGACTCGCCGCCGATGAAAATCTGCACGCCGGACGCCTTGCTCGACACATCGAGCAATTGCATCAGCCCGGTCTTTTGCTCGAACATGTCGAACATCTGGCGCAGCGACGTCATGTTCGACGACAAGTCGCTGACCGACAGCAAATTGCGCTCACCGGCAATCACCATGTCGTCCGCACTCTCTGCCATGGCTTCGCTGCCCGCTTCCACCGCCGCCTGCATCAGGCGGCCCATATCGCTTTGCAACTGGCGCAACTCGCCCTGCAGGCGGGTGCGTACGTCGTCAAAGGCCAGGCCGCTGAAATGCTGGTTGATGTAATTGGCAGACTGGATCAGTTGGGCCGGCGTGTAGTCGACGTCGGTCAGCAGCAAGCGGTTTTGCACGTCGCCGCCGGGACTGACGATCACCAGCAGGATGCGCTTTTCACCGAGCCGCAGGAATTCGATTTGCTGGAACACGGATTCATGGCGCGGCGTCATGACGACCCCGGCGAATTGCGACAGCGACGACAGCATTTGCGCCGCATTGGCGATGAGTTTTTGCGGCTGCTGGTGTTGCAGGCGCATGCGCGCTTCGACCGAACTTTCATCGATGTGCTGTACCGTCAGCAGGGTATCGACAAAGATGCGGTAGCCGCGCGGGGTCGGAATCCGGCCCGCCGACGTGTGCGGACTGGCCACATAACCCATCTCTTCGAGGTCGGCCATGATGTTGCGGATGGTGGCCGGAGACAGTTCCAGCCCTGAAATCTTGGACAGCGCGCGCGAGCCGACCGGCTGGCCGTCAGCAATATAGCGTTCCACCAGCGCTTTCAGCAGGGTTTGGGCACGGATATCGAGTTGCATGTTTCTAAACTTTTCAGCTACGCGTGTTTGCGTCTCATTGAGATAACTGAGTGATGCGCCTATTATGCACGCAGCCACAGGCCATGGGGACATTCATTGTTCCAGGTGCGCTTCCAGCCACGCCAGCAATTCATCGAGCGTGGAGCAAACCGCATCGGGTGCGATGCCCAGTTCCACATGGGCGGTACTGCCGGTGCGGTTCATCCAGACGGCGCGCAAGCCGGCTTTTTGCGCCCCTTCCACGTCGAGTTTCAAGTCATCGCCGACATACACGGTTTCCCGCGGCGCCACACCCAGCGCCGCGCAGGCGGCATGAAAAATCGCCGGGTCCGGCTTGGCGGTGCCGAAATCGCAGGCCGCCAGCGATACCTTGAAATGGTGGGCCATGCCCACGACTTCCAGGTCGGCGTTGCCATTGGTGACGGTGCCCAGCACCAGCCTGTCTTTCAGTTTCAGCAAGCCGGGCAGCACGTCGTCATACGGCGTCACGGCATTGCGGGCCGCCAGGAAGTGGCGCATCGCGCCCTCGATGTGGACCGCATCTTCACCCACTTCGGCAAACGCGGCTTCCAGGCCCAGCCGGCGCAATTGCGCCAGGTTGAAGTGCAGTTGCGGCTGCTGCGCCAGCAGCGCCATGCGGCGCGCGCGCAGGGTCTCGATGGAAAACTGTTGCGCGACTTTCGGCGCATGCTCGGCCAGCCACGCGTGCAGGGTGGCTTCGGCCTGCGCAATCACGGGGGCGATCGGCCACAGCGTGTCGTCGAGGTCGAACAGGATGGCTTTGATGGGAGGTGCGGAATTCATCCGGCTATTGTCGCATGCCGGGCGGCGGCGGAATTTACAGCAGCCCATGTTAAATTAGCGGATTGCCCCTATGGAGCCGCCCTTGCCCACGTCCTTCCCGCTCAGTGCCTCGCCCAGTGTCCCGCGTTGCCCCCGGCCTGGCGCCCTGCCCGCCTGGTTGGCCCCGTTCGTTCCGTTAGCCCCATTGGCTCCGCTGGCCCTGCTGGCCGGCTGCGCCGTCTCCCCCACCGGGATGCCGCCCGCTGACATCACCGCCTATGTCGTCTTGGGCGAACAGGGCGCGGCCACGGCCCGGGTGGTCACGGCCGCCGCCAGTTGCCCGGCCCTGACCGTGGATGGCAAGCCGCTGGCCATGACGGTGCGCGCCCTGCCCGCCACCCTGCCACAGCGGCCAACCGCCTCGAAACCGGAAGAAAGCAAGCCGTCGGCGTTTCCGCTGCTGACCTGCGAAGCCACGCTGCCGGCCGGCGCCCTGGCCGCCAGCGTGCAAGGGCAGGCGCTGCCAGTGCCACGCGCCGCGCCGCAGCGCATCGCCGTACTGGGCGACACCGGTTGCCGGATGAAACAAAAGGATAACGAATTCCAGGAATGTAACGACCCGAAGTTATTCCCGTTTGCCACCGTGGCGGCGTCCGCCGCCGCATGGAAGCCGGACCTGGTGGTGCACGTGGGCGATTACCACTACCGCGAAAACGCCTGCCCGGAAGGTAACGCCGGCTGCGCCGGCAGTCCGTGGGGCTACGGCTGGGATACCTGGGTCGCCGACCTGTTCGCGCCCGCCGCGCCGTTGCTGAAGGCGGCGCCATGGGTGGCGGTGCGCGGTAACCATGAAAGCTGCGAGCGGGCCGGCCAGGGCTGGTGGCGCTTGATGGACCCGCGCCCGCTGCTGCCGGGCCGCGACTGCAACCTGCCCGCCCAGGACAGCGGCGGCGATTACAGCGATCCGTACGCGGTGCCGCTGGGCGGCGATGCGCAATTGCTGGTGATCGACACCGCCGCCACCACCTGGAAGGGCTTGAAACCCGGATCGACCGGCTATGAAAAATACCGCGACACCTACCGCAAGCTCGATGCGCTGTCGCGGCAAGCCACGTGGAACATCGGACTGACACACCACCCCATCCTCGGCGTGGGGGCCGACCTCAAGCCCAATGGCGAATATGACTGGCACAAGGGCGACCTGGGCTTGCAGCAAAGCTTTGGCTCGCTCAACCCGCGCCTGCTGCCCGACCAGGTGCAAACCATGCTGTCCGGCCACGTCCACCTGTGGCAACAACTGAGTTTTTCCAGCGGCCACCCGAACCAGTTCGTGGCCGGCTTTTCCGGTTCGGCCGAAGACACCATCCCCCTGCCGGCCGTGCTGCCGCCTGAGGCCATGCCGGCGCCCGGCGTCACGGTCGAGCATTTCAGCTCCTGGGTCGACGGTTTCGGCTTCATGGGCCTGGAACGCACCGGGCCGGGCGACTGGAACGTGACCGTGTTCGACCGCCATGGCCGGATAAAAAACCGCTGCAAGATCAGCGGCAGACGCTCCGTGTGCGACGTGGCGCAGGTAGAATAGCCGGTTTGGTCACAAGCTGTTACAAGTTCAATCTTGTGGATGCACTAGAATAGGCGCCGTTTGCGTGCGCCACAATGCCGCCACACCCCGGCCTTCCGGCCTTTGTTTTGGAGAGTTTGATGAAGAGTTTGACTATGCGTTGCGCCGCCCTCACGCTGTGCGCAACCACGCTGGCGGCATGCGGTGGCGACAGCGGCGGCAGCATTCCCCTCAGTGGCAGCATTTCGGGCCTGAATCGCGGCGGCCTGGTCCTGACCAACAAGGGCAAGGATCTGACCCTGGCGGCAGCCGCCACCACCTTCACGTTTGCCGATCTGGTAGCCAACGATTCGGAATTTGAAATTCTCGTGAAAACCAACCCGGTCGGCCAGGTGTGCACGCCATCGAACAACAAGGGCCGCGCCAACTACTATTCGTACACGCAGACCATCATCACCTGCAACACGGACCTGTACACGCTGGGCGGCACCGTCACCGGCCTGAAAGGCGCCGGCCTGGTGCTGGCCAACGGCTCGATCACGGTCGCGGTGCAGGATAAGGCCACCACCTTCACGTTCGGCAAAACCGTACCGAACCAGCTGCCCTACGGCGTCACCGTGCTGGCACAGCCTGTCGGCCAGACTTGCACCGTGCAAAACGGCGCAGGCATCATGCCAATCGGCGATAAAAACGACGTCATCATCAATTGCAATTGAAAGTAGAGCATCCCATGAAAGCAATCCCTGTGCGCAACGCCGCTGCGCTGGCCCTGCTGCTGGCGCTGGGCGCCTGCGGCGGCAAAGCGTCGTTTGAACTGACCGGCAACCTGGTGGATAACTTCGAGCAGCCAAAACCACTGGCCAATGCCGGCCTGGTGCTGGCCAATGGCGATCAGCGCCTGAGCGTGCCGCGCGGTGCGACCACCTTCAAGTTCGCGAACACGATTTCGTACGGCACGGAATACGCGATCACGGTGTCGCAACAGCCGGAACACATGACGTGCCGGTTTACCCGGGGTTCCACCGGCGCCGCCGGCCGCACCGCCACCATTTCCGCCTACCTGTTCTGCGAGCTGAACCCGTACACGATTGGCGGCATTGTCAATGGCCTGGGCAGCGGTACGCTGAAACTGGTGAACGGCACCGATACGCTGGAAATCACGGCGGCCAAGCCCAACTTTACGATGCCAGTCGCGATTCCATATGGCACCGTCTATGGTGTAACGGTGCTGACCCAGCCAGTTGGTCAGACTTGCACGGTGGCCAATGGCACCGACGTGATGGGTGACGCGCTACGCGATAACATCGTGGTCACCTGCGTCAATAACTGACCGGATATTCAGGAGACGAATGGTTGGTATGGCCAGAATAAATTGGCCCTCCATCCCGCACCGCAGCATAATGAACCCGTCTCCTCCACTTCTTCACCAAGAATTGGATTCAGCCCGCTCCCGTAGCGGGCTTTTTTTTACCCGATCGGTTTCAGCAGGTTCGCCAGCGCCACATACCCTTCGAGCGGCACGGTTTCCGGACGGTCGGTCGGGGTCACGCCGGCGGCAATGATCTGCTCTTCGGTGAACATGCCGGACAGGCAATTACGGATTACCTTGCGGCGCTGCGAAAACGCTTTTTGCACCACCGCTTCCAGGGTCGCCTGGTCGCACGGCAGCGGATTGGCGACCGGGATCATGCGCACAATGGCCGAATCGACTTTCGGCGGCGGATCGAACGCGTCCGGCGGCACGATGAACAGCAGCGACATGCGATAGCGCCACTGCAGCATCACGGATAACCGGCCATAGGTCTTGCTGCCCGGTTCCGCCACCATGCGCTCCACCACTTCCTTTTGCAGCATGAAGTGCTGGTCCTGCACCTGCGGCGCATACTGCGCCAGGTGGAACAGCAGCGGACTGGAAATGTTGTACGGCAGGTTGCCGACCACGCGCAGCTTCTGGCCTTCCGGCACAGGAATCGACGCGAAATCGAATTTCAGCGCATCGCATGAATGGACCGTCAGGCGCTCGCGCGGATATTGCTTTTCCAGGCGCGCCACCAGGTCGCGGTCCAGTTCCACCACGTGCATGTGCCTGGCCGAGCGCAGCAGCAAATCCGTCATTGCCGCCAGGCCCGGGCCGATTTCCACCATGGCGTCATTGGCTTGCGGATTGATCGATTCAATGATGTGGCCCAGGACATTGTCGTCCTGCAGGAAGTTCTGGCCGAAGCGTTTGCGTGCGATGTGTTTCATGTTCTTTTGTCTTATAGGTTGGTGCGGGCGGCCAGCACGGCATCGGCCATGGCGACCGCCGTGGTGATGGCTTCGATCATGCTGCCGTGGTCGGCGTGGCCCAGGCCGCGCGCCGCCAGGTCCAGCGCGGTGCCATGGTCGACCGAGGTGCGGATCAGCGGCAAGCCCAGGGTAATGTTGACGCCCCGTCCAAAGGTGGCGTATTTCAGCACCGGCAAGCCCTGGTCGTGGTACATGGCCAGCACGCAGTCGGCGTCTTTCAGGTATTTGTGCTGGAACAGCGTATCGGCCGGATACGGGCCGGTGGCGGCAATGCCGCGCGCCTGTGCCGCGACCACCGCCGGCGCCACCACGTCGATATCTTCGCGGCCCAGGTAACCGTTTTCACCCGCATGCGGGTTCAGTCCGGCCACCAGGATGCGCGGTGCGGCGATGCCGAACTTGGTCTTTAAATCATGGGCCAGGATGTCGAGGATGGCGCCCAGCCCTTCCCGCGTGAGGGCGCCGGCCACCTCTTTCAGCGGCAGGTGCGTGGTCGCCAGCGCCACCCGGAGCGGCGGCGCGTCCGCCGGAGCGAACGGCTGCCCGGCCAGCATCATCACCACCTGTTTGGTCCGGGTTTGATCGGCAAAGTATTCCGTATGGCCGGAAAACGGCACACCGGCATCGTTGATGGTGCTCTTTTGCAGCGGCGCGGTGGCGACAGCTTCAAACCAGCCGGCCTCGATGCCCTCAATCGCGGCATCGAGTGTCGCCAGCACGGCGCGGCCGTTTTCCTTGTCGAGGATGCCGGGTTTGACGTGGGCCGAGACGGGAATGTCAATGACGGTAATGCGGTCCGGCCCGAAATGGGGCACGCCACCATTTCGCACCGCCATCAGCGACAGCGAAGAAATGCGGATCGCCGGATCGATGTCACCCGCCGTCATGGCGAGGAAGGCGGCATCGCCCAGCAGCACGCAATGGACTTGTTCGCGCAGCGCCCACGCTGCGCGGATGGCGATTTCGGGGCCGATGCCGGCCGGTTCGCCGCAGGTGACGGCAATCGCCGGACGCGCTCCACGGCGCCGGTTATTGAATTGGGCGCTCATGGAACGTTCCTCCCTGTCTTATTTTGCTTCTTTCAAGTCTTCCGCGCGATATTCGACGTAGGCGCGATCACGCACTTGCCGTTGCCAGTCTTCCATCGCTTCTTCGGTCTTGCGCTCGCGGATCGCATTGCGCGCGGCATTACGGGCCTTTTCCTTCGACACGTCTTCCGTCTTGCGCTCCAGCACTTCGATCAGGTGGAAGCCAAAGTTGGTTTCCACCGGCTGCGACACTTCGCCCAATTTGAGGCTATTCATCGCCGCTTCGAATTCCGGCACGGTATCGCCCGGATACAGCCACCCCATGTCGCCGCCCTTGCTGGCCGAGCCATCGTTGGAGAACAGGCGCGCCAGTTCTTCGAACTTGGCCGCCTTGTTGTCCAGGCGCTCTTTCAATTCGGTCAGCTTGCGCTTGGCGTCCGCCGCCGACACCGCCGGCGTCACCTTGATCAGGATGTGGCGGGCGCGGGTTTGCTGCACGGAGGCCGCCGCCTGGGCTTCGGCCACGCTGCGCTTGTCCACCAGCTTGATGATGTGGAAGCCGGACACGCTCTTGATCACTTGCGTGGTCTGGCCCGGCTTCAGCTTGGACAGCGCTTCGGCAAACACCGGTGGCAGGCGGTCGGCGGTACGCCAGCCCACTTCGCCGCCTTTCAGCGCATCGGACGAATCGGAATAGGTGGCCGCCATCTTGGCGAAGTCGCCGCCCACGCGCAGCTGGCGCATCACTTCATCGGCGCGCGCCTTGCGCTGCGCGATGACTTCCGGCGAGGCGTTTTCCGGGATGCGCACCAGGATTTGCGAAATGTTCATTTCAAACTGCTCGGCCGCGGCGGCTTTTTCCAGCGCGATGTGGGCATCGACTTCGGCTTCGGAAATATTGATCTTCGCATCCACTTCATGTTCGCGCAGGCGCGTCATGATGATTTCTTCGCGGATCTCTTCGCGGAACGCGGCAAACGTCGTACCTTCTTTTTCCAGCTGGTTGCGCATCTGCTGCACCGTCAGCTTTTGCTGCTCGGCGATGCGGCTGATGGTGCGGTCCAGCTGGTTGTCGTCCACCCGCACGCCCATTTCCTTGGCCAGCTGCATTTGCGCGCGTTCGACGATCATGCGCTCGAGGATCTGGCGCTGCAAATCGGCTTCCGACGGCATTTGCACGTTTTGCGCCTTCATGCGCTGCATCACGGTTTTCACCCGTTCCGTCAACTCACGGCGCGTGATGACGTCCTCATTAACCACCACGGCAATCGAATCGACCGGCGTATTGTTGGTCTGGCCGACCGGCACAGGCGGAGTAAAACCTTTGCTCTGCGCCGCTGGCGCAGCGGCCTGCGGGTTTGCAGCCTGGGCCAGAGCTTCCCCGGAAGCGCCGGCGGCGAGTGCGCACAGCAGGGCTGCGATCTTCAGTTGGTGCATACGGGCATTACGCATAAAAGTGACGCTCATGTGGTTCATGGATTAATGACGGCCTTCGTTCAGGCGCTGGTAGCCAGGGATGCTGTTGCGCAGCACCTCCAGCGGGTTGCCGAAGCCGAAATCGGACAAGCCATTCAGCTCCAGGCGGAAAAAGATCGGGGTGGACGCCTGCTTGGCCGTCGTAACGAAGCGCTGCGCGCCCATGCGGAAGACCCAGCAATCGCCTTTGTACTCAAGCCCTATCAGGCTCTCGAGGATTTTTTTGTCTTTCAGCGAATAGCTGACGCGGCCCACGCCATACCAGCGCGTCGACAACGGCCACTGGCTCGACACATCGACGTTGCGGAAACCATCGTTGTTGCGCACGCCGGTGGAACTGTTGAAGGTGTCACGCAGGTAGCGGTAGCCCAGGTTCAGCACTTTTTTCGGCGCCGGCATGAAGTTCAGCGCCATGTTCGAGCTGACCACGTGCTTGTCCGACGGGTTGTACTGTACCGCGGAATCCAGGCCCCAGGTCTCGGAAATGCGGCCCTGCGCGGCCAGCAGCATGTCGGACTTGGCATCCTTGGTCGGCGTGCTGGCGTCCAGCTGCACGCGCTGGTCGGCAAAATAGAAGCGCTGGCCGAAGGCCAGCCGCAGGCGCTCGGCGCCGCTTTCTTCGAGGAAGCGCGACACCACGGCCGCCGTCACCTGGTTGGCGTCGCCAATGCGGTCGGCACCAACGAAACGGTTTTCACTGAAAATCTGCGAAAAGTTGAAGGTCGATGCGGCGGTATCGAAGTTCGGGAAATCCTTCTGGTCGCGGTACGGCGTCTTCACGTAGAACAGGCGCGGCTCCAGCGTTTGCGTGGCGGCGCGGCCGAACATGGTGGTGTCGCGCTCGAACACCAGGCCGGAATCGAGCGACACGGTCGGCACCGTGCGCGTCAGCGAGCGCTGCGCCGTGAAGACCGTGCCTTCGGTATGCGCATCGAGCTGGTAGGCGCTGGCGTGCAGCTGGATTTTCGGCGTGATGAAGAAGCTCGGGCCAATCACCGGGTAACTGAGCTGCGGGATCGCGACAAAGCGGTTGCCGCGAATCGCGGTCGGATGCCAGAAGCTGGTCAGTTCACTGTCCACGGCCCAGTCGAAACCGCCCACGTCGTAGCGCGCGGCATGGAAATTGATGGCCGGCAGGCGGTCATACGGCCGCGTGACGAACAGTGTTGAATCGGTGATCGATGCCGGGTCTTGCAGCACCTGGTACTTTTGCACGCGCGCCGACAGGCTCCAGAATTCGCCCCGGTAATCGCTGCGCAATTCGCGCAGCAACTGGCGTTCCACACTGCCGGCCACGGTCTTGGAAAAGTCGTTCGGATAGTTCTCGTCCGACGCCGCGCGCGCATTCCAGCCAAAGGTCCAGTCTTTCGCAATCGCCTGCGTGTGGCTGGTGTTGATCATCCAGCGGTCCATATGCCGCTGGCTGTCGTTCGGCAGGTATTCAATGAACGTATCGCCGGCGTAGCTGCCCGCGTTGGTTTCACCGATATAGCGGCCGTGCGCGCCCAGCTGGAAGCCGCGCCGTGCGATCAGGCGCGGGTACACGGTCAGGTCGCGGTTGGGCGCGATATTGAAGTAATACGGCACCGTCAATTCGGCGCGGCCCTTGGAGCCGAAGCCCGGGATCGGCGGCAGCCAGCCGGAGCGGCGCGCGCCCGACAGCGAGAACGACAGCGCGGGCGTGCCGATCAGCGGCACGCCTTTGAAATACACCACGGTCTTGCCGGCCACGCCCACATCGCGCCCGGAATCGAGGTTCAGGGTCGACGATTTCAGGTACCAGTCCGGATTCGGCCCCTGGCACGTGCTGTAGGTGCCGTCGACCACTTCGGCGACATCTTCGTTGATGAAGTTGACGCGGCTGGCCTTGCCCTGCGCATGATTCAATTCCAGCTGGTAGGTCGGGTTCAGCAGGTAACCCTTGCCCGAATCCAGGTTCAGCTTGAACTCATCGCCCGTGTAATAGTCGCCATAACGCCAGATGCGCACATGGCCTTTCGCTTCCACCTCATCTTCCACCTGGCGGAAACAGGCCACATCGGCCGTCACGCGGGTTTTGTCGCGCACCAGTTCAACGTTGCGCTCCAGGTTCAATTCCCGGTCCGGACGGCCAGCGATGTCTTCCGCCTGCACAATGGTCGGTGCATCCTTGTCCGTCACGTGCTGGGGACGTGGTTTGGGCGGAGTTTGGGCGTGGCTTGTCGTTGCGGTAACGAGCGCGGTGAAGGCGAACGCCCAGCGGTGCGCGTTGGGTGGGGCTTTAAACCGGCTCATGAAGGTAGGGGTCGTGACACTGGCGATTTTTTAAGTTGAATCCCTTATTATATGGGAATCTTCGACTTCGACTGCTTTTGTCAGACTTTGTTTCATGTCCTTATTGCCTAATTCATCACACGACGCCCGTTTCATTTCCCTGCAAACGTGGCTCGCCGCAACCGCCCTGGTCGATGTGGCCAGCGCCCGTGCCGCCTCGGCCGACGCCAGCTTCCGCCGCTATTTCCGGGTCGATGTGCTGCCGGAACACCAGGCCAGGCACGGCGCCACCCTGATCGCCATGGATGCGCCGCCCGAGAGGGAAAACGTGCCGGCCTTCCTGAAGGTCGACCAGTTGCTGCAGGACGCCGGCGTGACCGTGCCCACCATCGTGGCGCAAGACCTGGAACAGGGTTTCGTGCTGATGTCCGATCTTGGAGTGAGCACTTACCTGCAAGTGCTGGACCACGATAATGCCGCCACCCTGTACGCGGAAGCGCTGGGCGCGCTGGTGAAGATCCAGAAAGCCAGCCAGCCGGGCGTGCTGCCGGAATTCGACCGCGCCTTCATGCTGCGGGAAATGAACTTGTTCCCCGAGTGGTATATCGGCAAACACCTGGGCGCCACGCTGACCGAAGCGCAAAGCGCGGAACTGCAAAAGGTGTTCGACGCGATCCTGGCCAACTGCCTGGCGCAGCAGCAAGTCTATATGCACCGCGACTACCATTCGCGCAACCTGATGTGGATCGATGACCTTAAGAACCCGGGCATCCTGGACTTCCAGGATGCCGTGTATGGTCCGATCACCTACGACGTGGCGTCCCTGCTGCGCGACGCCTACGTCCAGTGGGATGAGGAACTGGTGCTCGATTGGGCGATCCGCTACTGGCAGCAGGCCAAGGCGGAAGGCTTGCCGGTCCACCGCGATATCGACGCGTTCTACAAGGACATGGAATACATGGGCCTGCAGCGCCACATCAAGATCCTCGGCATTTTCTGCCGCCTGAATTACCGCGACGGCAAGGCCAACTACATGGGTGACTTGCCGACCGTGATGGAATACGTGCGCAAGGTCGCCAACCGCTACAAGGACTTGCGTCCGCTGGTGAAGCTGCTCGATACGCTGGAAAACACGGCGCCCCAGGTCGGCTACACGTTCTAAGGGACCCTGATGAAAGCAATGATTTTCGCCGCCGGCCGCGGCGAGCGCATGCGTCCGTTGACGGACACGGTCCCGAAGCCCCTGCTGAAAGTGCGGGGCCGCCCGCTGATCGTGTGGCACATCCTGAACCTGGTGCGCGCCGGCATCACGGAGATCGTCATCAACCACGCCCACCTGGGCCACATGATCGAAGAAGAACTGGGCGACGGCAGCAAGTATGGTGCAACGATCCGGTATTCGCGCGAAGCGGAGGCGCTGGAAACCGCCGGCGGCATCGCCTATGCGCGCGAACTGCTGGGCGAGGAACCCTTCCTCGCGATTTCCGGCGATATCTATTGCCCCTACTTCGATTTCGAACAGGTCAAGGATGTCTTGCACGACAAGGATATGTGGGGCAATCCGTATGCAAAGGACAAGCGCGACGTGGCGTGGCTGTACCTGACACCGAACCCGTGGCACAACCCCAAGGGCGACTTCGCCATGAACATGTACACCTTGGCCAATACCGGCGAGACGCTGTGGAACTTCGGCAATATCGGCGTGTACCGTCCTGAAATGTTCGACGGTATTACAGCGGGCAGCAAGGCCAGCCTGGGCAAGCTGTTGCGCGACTATGTCGAACGCGGCCAGGTCGGTGGCGAGCTGTATGAGGGCGAATGGGTCAATGTCGGCACCGTGCAGCAGCTCGACGAGCTCAATGGCGCCAAGGCGGGAGGCAAACCACAATGACGTTCAATCCGGCGGCGTTTGCCGCAAGGCGCGCTCGTTTGCAGGCCCAAATGGAGCCGGGCGCCGTGGCCGTGCTGGCCACGGCTTTGGTCGTGGCGCGCAACGCCGACAGCGATTACCCTTACCGCCACGACAGCCACTTCTTTTACCTGACCGGGTTTCCGGAACCGGAAGCGGTCCTGGTGCTGGTGGCGGCAAACGGAGACAAGGCGGCGCAATCGCTGCTGTTTTGCCGCGAAAAAAATACCGAGCGCGAAATCTGGGATGGCTTCCGTTATGGTCCCGAGGCGGCGCGCGCCACGTTTGGCTTCGATGCCGCGTACTCAATTGCCGCACTCGATGCGGAGATGGCGAAATTGCTGGCCGATGCGCCCGCCGTGTATTACCCGCTGGGCCGCGACCGCAAGACCGACATGCAAGTCAAACGCTGGCTCGACGCCGTGCGCGCGCAATCGCGCAGCGGCGTCACGGCCCCCGGTACGGCGCACGACCTGCTGCCGCTGGTCGATGAAATGCGCCTGCTCAAAGACGACACGGAAATCGCCACCATGCGCCGCGCCGCCGCGATTTCCGCGCAAGCGCATGCACGCGCCATGCGCGCCACGCAAGCGGGCATGCGCGAGTATGAAATCGAAGCGGAACTGCTGCATGAATTCCGCCGCAACGGTGCGCAATCGCCCGCCTATACGTCGATCGTGGCGGCCGGCGCCAATGCCTGCGTGCTGCATTACGTCGCCAACAATGACACCATCAACGATGGCGACCTGGTGCTGATCGACGCGGGTTGCGAACTCGATGGCTATGCCTCCGACATCACCCGCACCTATCCCGCCAATGGCCGCTTCACGGAACCGCAAAAGGCGCTGTATGAACTGGTGCTGGCGGCGCAAGCGGCGGCATTGGAAGCCATCCGCCCCGGCCAGCCGTACCAGTCGGTGCACGACGCCGCGGTCCGCGTGCTGGTGCAGGGCATGCTGGAGCTGGGTCTGCTGTGCGCGGACAAGCACGGCACCGTCGATGAAATCATCGCCACCAAGGCGTACACGCGTTTCTACATGCACGGCACCGGCCACTGGCTGGGCATGGATGTGCATGACGTCGGCCAGTACCGCGACGTGCACACGCCGGGCAAACCATCGCGCCCGCTGCGCCCCGGCATGGTACTGACGGTGGAACCCGGCATTTATGTGCGCCCCGGCGACGACGTACCGCAACAATACTGGAACATCGGCATCCGGATTGAAGACGATGTGCTGGTGACGACCGATGGCTACAGCATCCTCAGCGTGGGCGCGCCGAAGACGGTCGCGGAAATTGAACAAACGATGGCGGCAGCATGACCGGCCTGGCAACTGAGGACATTGCGGGTAAAACGCCCGACTACGACATCGCCATTTGCGGCGCCGGCCCGGCCGGCATGGCGCTGGCGGCGCTGCTGGTCAAACGCGGAGTTTCCGCCAGCCGCATCGCGCTGGTCGATGCCCGCACCTTGCAGCAGGCCGGCAACGATCCCCGTTCGCTGGCACTGTCGTATGGCAGCCGCCAGATCCTCGAGGAGATTGGCTGCTGGCCCATCCCGGCCACCGCCATCAACGAAATCCACGTTTCGCGGCGCGGCCAGTTCGGCCGCAGCATGATCACCAGCGGCGAGCACAAGCTGCCCGCGCTGGGCTATGTGACGCGCTATGGCGCGCTGGTGGCGGAACTGGGCGCGGCCTGCGAACGCCTCGGCATCACGGCCCTGCGCCCGGTGCTGGTGACGGCGCTGCGCGAAGCAGAGGACCATGTGGTGCTGGAATTGGATGCCGGTACGCCGGGTGCGGGTGGCGAGCGCGATGCAGCGGCCACTGTGCCTCAAGCCTCCCGCACGATCACGGCAGCCATCGTGGTGCAAGCCGAAGGCGGCCTGTTCGGCGAACAAACGGTGAAATCCATGCTGCGCGATTACGGCCAGACCGCAATCATCGCGCAAGTCCGCGCCAGCCGTCCCGTCGCCCACCGCGCCTATGAACGCTTCACGAATGAAGGCCCGCTGGCCCTACTGCCGCAGGACGATGAATATTCGCTGGTCTGGTGCGCCACGCCTCGCACAACGGGAGCGTTGATGGAACTCGACGACGCGGCGTTCCTGGCACGGTTAGGCGCCGCCTTCGGTACGCGCCTGGGCAGGTTCACGCAGACGTCGCGCCGCGTCGCCTTCCCGCTGGGATTGAACGCCGGTGCACAGGGCACGGCCCGCATCGCCGCCATCGGCAATGCTGCACAGACGTTGCACCCAGTCGCTGGACAAGGCTTGAACCTGGGCTTGCGCGACGCCACCGTGCTGGCGCGCTTGTTGTCGCAAGGCGCCAACCCGCTCAACTTGGCACAATTCAGCGGCCAGCGCGAAAAAGACCGCAGCACGATGGTCCACCTGACCGACACCATGGCCACCTTGTTCGCCAACAACTCGCCATTCCAGGCTGTGCTGGGCGCATCGCTGGCCACCATTGACTTGGTCAGCCCCGCGCGCGGCGTGCTGGCGGAGTTGATGATGTTTGGACGGCGTTAATCAGCGGCGCGCTTACAATGCATGCTCCCTGCTGTCCAAGACACATTTCTGCAAGGTTCCGAACAGAAAGAAGGCTGCTAAATATCAGGCCGTTTTTTTCCCTAGCAGATTAATGCGATCCATCCACTCCTGGAGGAATTCGCGGTTTTCTCCATACATCAGCCGAAGCCGGCGCTTTGTCAGATGCTCGACTTCAAATTCTGGATCCTCTACGAGGATTTCGAGATGAGCAGACGTATCTTTGGCGGCAGGAACCATAGTCGCCGTGGCGCCGGACATCATCCCAAACCATTCGTTCTGGCCAACGGTAACAAAACCCTTGCCATCACGATCAACGGCAATACTCCAGACAACGGCATTGTTGGCATCAAGACTCCATTCACGAAAATGCCCCTGCACCCCGGACTTCTGCCTCATTAAGCGATAGCGGTCATTTGCTCTTTCCTTAGCCGCTGCCTTCTCCTGTTGCTCGAACTCCTGCTTAGCCTTGTTTTTTGCTGCAATGGATGCCTTTGCCTCAGCTTCCTGTTTTTGAAACGCTTGCCGCTTTTCATCCTTGATAGCCTTGATAAATGGACTGAAGGCTGACCACCAAGACTTGAACTCGGCAATATCACTGTCCCTCACATTATTAATGCGCGCGTGTATTACATTTTTCTTTTCTTTGATGAAGATTTTTGGGTCTGCGATGGCCAAAGCATCAGTTGCCCAGTTTCCAATAAACTCGATATTAGACTTTCCAGTAGGAGCCTCGTAAGACTTGGTTTCCCCACCTGACAACGTAATGAATTTTCCGTCAACCATTCCTGAGTATGAATTGCCGTAATATTTGGTCGTCGTAATTTGGTACACCTGATCCAGGTGAAGCCCATCAAGGGGCATCGTCACTTCATACCGGACATTCTTCCTGTTCTTGAGATCGACAGAACCCATATGGCCGTACACATTTGCCGCCTGAGGGATGTGTAATTTAACGGTTTGGGCAGAAAGATCTACTAACACTGAAAAATGGCCGCATTTGTAGTTGTATATGCCTTTGTCGTTTGGATCAACAATCTTGGGCTTGGCACGCTTTTTCTCGGAAATAGCGGAAACCACCAGGGCGCCGGCGTAGAACATCCAGATCAGGGTCGTATTGTCGAACCAGAACCGGTATACAACAGCGTTCACATAACTTGCAAACACGAGCAAAATTGTCGCTATCGTGAAGTTCTTAAGCAACGATTTCATGGTTCCCCCATTTTTGCGAGATGATCGTAACCGCTCACGCCCCAGCAGGAATTGGCTTCAGCAGCGGCAGGCGCCGCCGCGCTTCCCGGATCGCGCGCGGCCCGCATCTGCACCTGGTCAAGCTTGGCGCAAGGATACAGCGCGGGCATCGAATCAGCCGCGCTTGGTGGCTTCAATGACTTTGCAAAAGTTTTCCCGCACCGAGTTCGCGGCAATCACTTGACCGAACCGCACGGAAAACTTCAGCGACAAGTCGACGCCATCCTTTGCCGGCTCCGCCATCAAGACGAATGGAACCGATTCGCCGTTGCCGGCAATCACACGATTGCCGGCGGTCAGCAGACCGTTATCCTTATCGAGCGTGCCGATTTGCATACCATCCATCGCAAGCTGTTTCGAGGCACGTTCAACCGCCATCTTCCGGTTCACCTGGGAAACGAAGGCGCGCGTGGTATAGCTGATACCAGACGGGCTCAATACCGAGCCTTCCTGCACAAAGTTCCGCTCACAAGGACGTGCATCAGCACCCGCCACCGGTGTCGCGGGAGCCAGCGGATTGTTGGCACAGCCGGATAGCAGCATTGCAACCACGCCGACGGCGCCCAGCAGTAAATGATTCTTGGAATTCATAATTTTAAAATTTTGTTAATTGTTTTCGAAACAAACGCCGACTGTCACCAGCTTGGCAAGACTAGTGGTTCATGAGCATGAACCTCCCTTTCCCATTAGCAATAACGCAATCCTAAACGGGAAGGGCCTGAGGCATCCATAGAACAAATGTCCTATAAGTAAGGGACTGAGGCTCAGTTGCCTTGCAGCGCGGCCGACAACGCCGTCTTATTGGATACGCCAAGCTTGGCGTAGGCGGAATGCAGTTGATTGCGTATCGTGGCGGGCGATAGTTCGAGCTGGCGGGCAATTTCCTTGTACGATAACCCGGCCACCGCCAGCTTTGCCGCCCGCTGCTCGGCATAAGTCAGGGCCGGCTTGCCCATGTCGAGCCCGGAGATGCGCAGACTAATCATGTTTCCCTGCACTTTTCCACGGATCTCGATGGTTTCACCGACAAAGACAAACTCATTGCTGGCTTTAAGGGCGTCGAGCACGGTGTAGGGCAAGGACGGTGGCGACCACTGCGGCCACTCGCGCTGCAAGAGCCGGGCCGCTTCTGGCTCAATAAAGAACAGGTAGCCCGCCAGGTTGGCGAGGCCGAATGTCACTTCCGACTTCCCAGCCTGGCCGCCCGTTGCCAAGCGCCGATTGATCGACATGGCTTGAAACATATGCGGAATCAGGTGCATGGCATCGTGGCGATCCTGCTCCCGATACGGATTGCTGCGCGCGGCGCGCCACAATGCAATCACCGGGATCATGCCATCAAAATCATCCACCGATATCAGGCACAAGGAGTGTGCCGTCTCATATTTTTGACAGTATTCCAGGATATCCGGACTGGCGAACTGTTCGGCGATATCCACCACGGAAGCAATGCCGCGCTGCGCGAACGCCGCAGCAAGTGCCATATCGCGACTATGCAATGCGCCATCACCGCCCAGTGATTCGGCCCCGATCGTATTCCGCCTGTCCAGAAAGCGTTCCAGCGATACCATATGCAAATGCAAGGACTGCACGACGACCTGCTGGTCTTGGGTGATCGCTAAGTTACCTGTCGCAGCGGAATCGAAATGGACGATCCGCTTTAATGCATTCAACGCGTGGTCGCAGAACTCCGATGCAGGACATTCCAACGCTGCGCCATAAATATCGAAGATAAATTGGTCGTTGACGCCCATACCGCCCCTTTAACTTTCAGTCAAGAAGGGACAAAGCATAACAGTTCCAGTGCACGCCAAAATACGTACTTTCTCACCACCAATTGAATACGGGTCCCGCAGGACCCGTATTCCGGAAATGATCTGGAAATAAAACAGCCTTATTCGACCGCTTTCACCATATCTTCAATGACTTTCTTCGCATCGCCAAACACCATCATGGTGTTGGCCTGGTAGAACAGGTCATTGTCCAGGCCCGCATAGCCGGACGCCATCGAGCGTTTATTGACGATGATGGACTTGGCCTTGTACGCTTCCAGGATCGGCATGCCGGCGATCGGCGACTTCGGATCCTTGGCGGCAGGGTTCACCACGTCGTTCGCGCCCAGCACCAGCACCACGTCGGTCTGGCCGAATTCACCGTTGATGTCTTCCATCTCGAACACCTGGTCATACGGCACTTCGGCTTCCGCCAGCAGCACGTTCATGTGGCCGGGCATGCGGCCCGCCACCGGGTGGATCGCATACTTCACGGACACGCCCTTGTGGGTCAGCTTTTCCACCAGTTCCTTCAGCGAGTGCTGGGCGCGGGCCACCGCCAGGCCATAGCCCGGAACGATGATGACCGACTCCGCGTTGGCCATGATGAACGAGGCGTCGTCGGCCGAACCGGATTTCACCGGACGGGCCGCCTGTGCCGCGCCACCGGCCGTGCTTGCAGCCGCGTCGCCGCCGAAGCCGCCCAGGATCACGTTGAAGAACGAACGGTTCATGGCCTTGCACATGATGTACGACAGGATCGCGCCGGAAGAACCCACCAGCGAACCGGCAATGATCAGCATCGAGTTGTTCAGCGAGAAGCCGATGCCGGCCGCCGCCCAGCCCGAATACGAGTTCAGCATCGACACCACCACCGGCATGTCGGCGCCGCCGATCGGGATGATGATCAGCACGCCCAGTACGAAGGCGATCGCCGTCATGATCAGGAACGGGGTCCAGGCCGGCTCGGTGCCGCCGGCCAGCACGAACACCATGCCCAGGCCCACCATCACGGTCGCCAGCACCAGGTTCAGCATGTGCTGGCCCGAGAACACCACGGGCGCGCCCTGGAACAGGCGGAACTTGTATTTGCCGGCCAGCTTGCCGAACGCAATCACCGAACCGGAGAACGTGATCGCGCCAACGAAGGTGCCGATGAACAGTTCGATACGGTTACCCATCGGCAGCGCTTCACCGACGGCGGCAATGCCGAACGCCTGTGGCTCGGACACCGCCGCCACCGCGATACACACCGCCGCCAAGCCGATCAGCGAGTGCATTGCCGCGACCAGTTCCGGCATCTTCGTCATTTCGACTTTTTTCGCCAGGGTGGCGCCGATGCCGCCGCCCACGATGACGCCCAAGGCGACCAGGCCGAAGCCCATGCCGCCGGTGGACGATGCGGCTTCCGCCTGCAATTTGAGGATCAGCGCCAGCGTGGTGACCACCGCGATCGCCATGCCGATCATGCCGAAGGCATTACCCTGGCGCGCGTTGGCGGGAGAAGACAAGCCTTTCAGTGCCTGGATGAAGCAAACCGATGCCACCAGGTACAGCAGGGTAACGAGATTCCAGCTGATGAAACTCATGCCTTGTTCCCCTTGTCTTTTTTCTTGAACATTTCCAGCATGCGCTGTGTCACGAGGAATCCGCCGAACACATTGACTGCGGCCAGCGCCACGGCCACCGTGCCGGCGATCTGGCCGACCTTGCCCTGCGTCAGCGCGGCCGCCAGCATGGCGCCCACGATGATGATGGCGGAAATCGCGTTGGTCACCGCCATCAGCGGCGTGTGCAGCGCGGGCGTGACGGTCCAGACCACGTGGTAACCCACGTAGATGGCCAGCACAAAAATGATGAGATTGATGATGGTATGACTGACTTCCATGTCGCTTCCCCTTATTTGCGCAGCACTTCACCGCCGAAGGCGATCAAGGTGGCTTTGATGATTTCATCTTCCCGGTCGATGACCAATTTGTCTTCTTTATCGATGACCAGCTTCAGGAAGTCCAGCACGTTGCGCGCATACAGCGCCGACGCGTCGGCCGCCACCAGGCACGCCAGGTTCGGCTCGCCGATGATGTGCACGCCGTGTTTGGTCACCGTCTTGCCGACTTCGGTCAGCGGGCAGTTGCCGCCCTGTTCGGCCGCCAGGTCGACAATCACGGAACCCGGCTTCATGGCTTTCACGGTCTCTTCGGAAATCAGGACCGGAGCCTTGCGGCCCGGAATCAGCGCGGTGGTGATGATGATGTCGGCCAGTTTGGCGCGTTCGTGCACCAGCTCGGCCTGGCGCTTCATCCATTCCGGTGGCATGGGGCGGGCATAACCGCCGACACCCTTGGCGATTTCCTTTTCCTCATCGGTGAGATAAGGCACATCGATGAACTTCGCGCCCAGCGATTCCACCTGTTCCTTCACGGGTGGCCGCACGTCGGACGCTTCAATCACGGCGCCCAGGCGTTTCGCGGTGGCAATCGCCTGCAAACCGGCCACGCCGACGCCCATGATCAGCACGCGGGCCGCTTTCACGGTCCCCGCCGCCGTCATCAGCATCGGCATGAACCGCTGGTACGTGTTGGCCGCCATCATGACGGCCTTGTAGCCGGCAATATTGGCCTGCGACGACAGCACGTCCATCGATTGCGCACGGGTAATACGGGGTGCCGCTTCCAGCGCAAACGCGGTCAGGCCGGCTTGCGCCATCAAGCCCGTGTTGTCCGCGTCGAATGGGTTCAGCATGCCGATGACGACCGTACCGGGCTTGATCTGCGCCCGTTCCGCGTCGTTCGGCGCACGCACCTTGAGCACCATGTCCGCGCCTAACGCTTCTTGCGCCGACACGATGGTGGCGCCCGCCGCGACATACGCTTCATCGGTAATCGATGCCTGCAAGCCCGCGCCCGATTGCACCAGTAACTGGTGCTTCGCCGCCAGCTTCTTCACCGTCTCGGGCGTTGCCGCCACCCGCGTTTCTCCCGGCCTTGTTTCGGCCGGTATGCCTATCCTCATAAAACCTCCGGTAATGTCGAATATGAAAATTATTAAAATTATGGATGGGAAAAGTTGCAAAAGTATGACGTTCTGCTAAGACCATAACATGAATTTTGAGAAAGTTACCCCTTTTTAGAGCGCAATAACCATATTCTGTAGCGCATGACCAACCGCATGTTTCATAGCGTGGAAGCAATATCTCACTTCGTGCAATTAACCGGTTTTAATAGAAGATAATGTCAAATTCGCCCCTGATCGTCGTCCGTTAAGACGCGATGTCGAATTGGCATCGGAAAACCGCAGCTTTTTCGAGCCTCGTTCCCGGAACAAGATAAAATGGCGGCTCTTTCATGGACGACCCTATGCCGCGCACCTGGAAACCCTCTGTCACTGTTGCCGCCATCATTGAAAAAGATGGCAAATTTTTGCTGATCGAAGAAGAAACCAGCGAAGGCATCCGCCTGAACCAGCCGGCCGGCCACCTGGATCCCCATGAATCGCTGGAGCAGGCCGTGGTGCGCGAGGCGCTGGAAGAGACCGCGCATGAATTCAAGCCGACCGGCCTGGTCGGCATGTATATGTCGCGCTACCGTTCGGCCCGCACGGGCGAGGCGGTGACGTATTTGCGCTTTGCCTTTTGCGGCGAAGTCGGTGCCAAACTGGACCGCCCGCTCGATGACGGCATTTTGCGCACCATGTGGCTGACGCGCGAAGAAATCGCCGCCTGCCCGGAACGCCACCGCAGCCCGCTGCTGTTGACGTGCATTGATGAATATTTGGCGGGCAAGCGCGCGCCGCTGGACCTGCTGCACACGCATGCGTCGGTGTTCGGCGAGATTTGATGTGTTTTACATGTAATTTAATAAGTAACTAAGCGGAATTAGCACTATGAGCAAGAAACGAGTCGTGATCGGGATGTCTGGCGGGGTCGATTCCTCGGTCTCGGCATGGCTGCTGAAGGAACAAGGCTATGAAGTCATCGGCCTGTTCATGAAAAACTGGGAAGACGACGACGATTCCGAATACTGTTCGACCCGCCAGGACTGGATCGACGCGGCCAGCGTGGCCGACGTGGTGGGCGTGGACATCGAAGCCGTCAACTTTGCCGCCGAATACAAGGACCGCGTGTTCGCGGAATTCCTGCGCGAATACCAGGCCGGCCGCACGCCGAACCCGGACGTGCTGTGCAATGCGGAAATCAAGTTCAAGGCTTTCCTCGACCATGCCATGCATCTCGGCGCGGATTTGATCGCCACCGGCCACTATGCGCGCGTGCGCCAGAATGCAACATCGGGCAGGTTCGAGTTGCTCAAGGCGCTAGACCACACCAAGGATCAAAGTTATTTCCTGCACCGCCTGAACCAGGCGCAGTTGTCGAAAACCTTGTTCCCGCTCGGTGAAATCCCGAAAACCGAGGTGCGCAAGATTGCCGAACAACTCAAGCTGCCCAACGCGGCCAAGAAGGATTCCACCGGCATTTGCTTCATCGGCGAGCGCCCGTTCCGTGAATTCCTGAACCGCTACCTGTCGCATCAACCCGGCCCGATGAAGACGCCGGACGGCAAGGTCGTGGGCCAGCATATCGGCCTGTCGTTCTACACGCTGGGCCAGCGCAAGGGGATCGGCATCGGTGGCGTGAAGTCGTACCAGAACGCCGATGGCAGCAGCGACGCGTGGTATGTGGCGCGCAAGGATGTGGCTGAAAATACGCTGTGGGTGGTGCAGGGCCACGACCATCCGTGGCTGTTGTCGTCCGCCCTGCGAGCCAGCCAGGCCAGCTGGGTGGCGGGCGAAGCGCCGGCCGCCGGCCGCCTGTCCGCCAAGACCCGCTACCGCCAGGCCGACGTGCCGTGCGACCTGACGGCCGATGGCTTGCTGGATTTCTCGCTGGCGTTCCCCGATGCCCAGTGGGCCGTGACGCCGGGCCAGTCGGCCGTCCTGTACGACGGCGACGTCTGCCTGGGCGGCGGGATTATTGCTTAATCCATAAGATCAGGCAGCGCCATTCCCGGCGCTGCCGCCGGCCGCCGCCTGCAGTTCGGCCTGCGCTTTTTGCTGACGCTTGACCATGGTAATGATAGTGCCGCGGATGGTTTTCAGCACGGTGTCCGCATTGAACGGCTTGACGATAAAGCCGATAAAGCCCATCGCGTGCGCTTTTTGCACGGTGGGCGCATCAAACTCGCTGGACACCATGAACAGCATGGCTTTCGGCCAGCCCTTGCGCACTTCGGCAATCGACGCCTCGTCCGCCTCCACCACGTCGCGCGCAATGCAAACGATTTGCGGATTGTGCTTCACCATCAGCGCGATGGCGCTGGCGCCCGTGTGCCCCTGCCCCACCACGTCATAGCTGCCATCCGTCAGTACGGTATTGAGCAAGCCGCGCGCCACCGCACTGGTATCAATAATGACCGCCTTTAACATCTCATCCCCTGTGTATTTTTAGTTATGTTGCCAGGCCAGCATGTTCCAGCTGACGCCGACTTTGACATCGGTTTTCAGTTGCACCAGTTGGCGCGAAAGATACAGCACGTCACGTTCTTTCCGTAACGTTTCGCCCAGAGTATCTTTCAATATACCAGCCCCGGCCATAATCGCATCCAATGTGCCGTATGTGCGCAACAGCCGGGCAGCGGTTTTTTGCCCCACGCGCGACACGCCGGGGATGCTGTCGGTGGCGTCGCCCATCAGCGCCAGCAAGTCCGGCAACTGCTCCGGCGGCACGCCCCATTTGTTTTCCACCCAGGCGGTGTCGTGCCACTCACTCTTGAAGTGATCCCACACCAGCGCGCCATGGGCGATCAGGCAATGCAAATCCTTGTCGGTGCTGGCTACCACGGCATCGCCCCGCCCCTCGCTCAGCCAGCGCATGACGGCGGTGCCGATCACGTCATCGGCTTCGACCCCGGGCAGCGACACCGGCAGCAAGCCGATTTTTTCCAGCGACGCATAAAAGCCGGGCAAGGCGGCGCGCAGCGGCTCCGGCATCGGCGCCCTGCCCTCGCGGTAGCCTTCATACAGGTCGTGACGCCAGGTGCGGCCGCCGAAATCAAAGGCGGGCAGCACGTGGCTCGGCTCGTGGCCGTTGATCAAATGGCGGAACGACGACAGGGCGTGGCGCAGCGCGATGTCCGCCTTCAAGTCCGAATCCGGTTCGGGACTGGCTTCATACACGCGGCGCACGATGTTCAGGCCGTCGATGGCGAGGAGTCTGGCCATAATGAAAAATACAAATTTGCCGATACGATATTGTACCCGCTCGCGGATATTGCCCTACTTCAGCAATTCGTAAGGCCCGCCCGCCTTCAGCGCCTTCTTGTACGCCGGCCGCGCATGGATGCGCTTGAGGAACGCCGTCAGCTTCGGCCGGGCCTTGGCCAGCCCGCCGCGCGCCGATGCCGCTTCCAGCGGGAAACTCATCTGCACATCGGCCGCGCCGAATTCCGCGCCCGAAAACCATGCCGCCTTGCCCAGCTCTTCTTCCAGGTAATCGAGGTGGGTTTCAATCTGCGGCTGGATGTAGGTGCTGAGCACCTTGTGCGCGATGGCTTTCGCGATCGGCCTGACGAAGAACGGCGCGGGCGCCGACGCCACCCGGTCAAACACCAGCTTCATCAACAGCGGCGTCATCAGCGACCCTTCCGCATAGTGCATGAAATAGCGCCAGCGCAGCTTGTCCGGCGTGCCGGCGGCGGGCATGAAGCGGCCCTCGCCATAGCGCTCCACCAGGTATTCGATGATGGCGCCCGATTCCGCCACCGTCACCTCGCCGTCGGTGATGACGGGCGACTTGCCCAGTGGGTGGATGGCGCGCAGCGAGGCCGGCGCCAGCATGGTTTTCGCATCGCGCTGGTAACGCACGATTTCATACGGCAAACCCAGTTCTTCCAGCAGCCACAGCACGCGCTGCGAGCGGGAATTATTGAGGTGGTGGACTACGATCATGGCAATCTCTCAGAAAAAAAGCACGGCCGTGCGCCGCAAGCTGCCAGCTTAGCATTTCCGCCAAGGTTACGTTGCCATTGGCCGGCGTTAACCTGAATATCAATGCAAATGATAATAATTCACATTTACTTGCCCATGAGAAGTTGCTATCATCTTTCTGATATTCACTACCTTTTTAAGAAAAAGACCATGGCAATCAAGAGCCGCAAACATTCGACTCCAGGTTATACCCAGATGAGTACTGTCCTGGCCGCCATGCTGTTGCCGGTTGCAGCAGCACACGCCGCCGACGCCGTTCCCGCCCCACCTGCCGGTGGCGTGATGCAGGAAGTGCGCGTCGAAGGCGTCAAGGAAAACGAGTTCAAGGCCGACCGCGCCAACTCCACCAAATACACGGAATTGCTGGTCAACACGCCGCAAACCATCACCGTCATCAAGAAAGAATTGATCGAGCAGCAAGGCGCCGTGACCTTGGCCGACGCGCTGCGCAACACCCCGGGCGTGGGCGCCTTCTTCCTCGGTGAAAACGGCAACACCAACACCGGCGACGCGATCTACATGCGCGGCTTCGACGCCTCGTCCAGCATTTACGTCGATGGCCTGCGCGACATGGGCTCGATTTCGCGCGACATCTTCAATATCGAACAGATCGACATCGTCAAGGGCCCGGCCGGCACCGACGGCGGCCGTGGCTCGCCAACCGGTTCGATCAACCTGGGTTCCAAGCAGGCCACCATGCAGGATGCCTATTCCGGCATCGTGACGGCCGGCAGCGGCCAGCAAAAACGCGCCACTGCGGACTTGAACAAGGTCATCGACGTCAACAGCGGCACCGCCTTCCGCCTGAACCTGCTGGCGCAGGATTCCGGCAACCCGGCGCGCGACGTGATCAAGAACAAGCGCTGGGCCGTGGCGCCGACCATCGGCTTCGGCATCGGCAGCCCGACCCGCGTGTCGCTGAGCTACCTGCACGTGGACCAGGACAATGTCCCTGATGGCGGCGTGCCGACCATCGGCTTGCCTGGCTATACCAGCCCGGACAGCAAAAATAACGTGGTGGCCAAGCGCCGCCTGTACCTGAACGATGCGATGCGTGTCGATCCGCGCGGCTTCTATGGTTCGACCTCGGACTATGACAAGGTCAAGGCTGACATGGCGACCGTGCGCATCGACCACGACTTCTCGCCGTCCGTCAAACTGCAAAACATGACGCGCTATGGCAAGACACAGCAGGATTACCTGTTGAGCGCGTTCCGTGGCAATGCCGCCAACCTGGTGACGGAAACCGCCGCCGGCGTGGTGCTGCCGGTTGCGCAATGGAGCTTGAAGCGCCCTGACCTGCGCACCATCAAGGACCAGGAAAACCAGCTGCTGGCCAACCAGACCACCGTGACCTTCGACTTCGATGGCGCGGGCATGAAGCACACGGCCGTGGCCGGGCTGGAATTCATCAATGAAAAACAGCTGACCTATGGCTATGACGCGCCAAGCCTGGGCGAACTGCCTGAAGCCAATCTGTATTCCCCGAATCCGGACGCGCCATTCAAACGTGCTCCGGCGCCAAAGCGCAACGGTGTGTACGGCGACGCCAGCACCAACACGCAGGCGCTGTACCTGTTCGACACCGCCAAGCTGGGCAACCAGTGGATGTTCAGCGGCGGCGTGCGCGTCGACCACTACAGCACCAGCTACAACGCGGTGGTGCTGACCTCGGGCGTATTCGTGCCCGTGAAACTGGACCTGGCCGACACCCTGCTGACCGGCAAAATGTCCGCCCTGTACAAGCCAACGGAAAATAGCAGCGTATATGCCACCGTGGCGACGTCCAAGCAGCCGCCTGGCGGCGGCACGTTCGTGCTGAGCACCGCGGCCAACAGCGCGGCCAATCCGAAGTTCGATCCGCAATCCACGGTCACCAAGGAAATCGGCGGCAAGTGGGACTTGCTGAAGGAAAAGCTGGCGCTGGCCGGCGCGATCTACCGCACCGAGGTACGCAACGAGATCGAACAGGATCCGACCGACCTGCTGTACTACCAGACCGGCAAGAAGCGCGTGGATGGCATTGAAATCAGCCTGACCGGTGAAATTGCCCGCAACTGGCTGGTCTCGGGCGGCTACGCACACATGAAGACCAGCGTCACGTCCGGCAAGGTCATGACCGCCGCCGGCGAAAATTCGCTGAGCTACACGCCGAAGGATTCGTTCACCGTGTGGACCTCCTACACCCTGCCGATGGGCCTGAAACTGGGCGGCGGCGCCAACTACGTCGGCAAGCTGCTGCGCGGCACCGACAGCGCGGTGGGCACCCCGGCGTTTGCCGATGCGTACTGGGTCGCCAACGCCATGGCCGCCTACCAGGTCACCCGCAACGTCGAGCTGCAAGTCAACATCAACAACCTGTTCGACAAAACGTACATCCAGGCGATCAACAAGTCCGGCTACCGCTACACCCCGGGCGCCCCGCGCTCGGGCAGCGTGACGGCCAATATCCGCTTCTGATTCGGATCAGGTTCCAACGCCCAATGCCACCTTCGGGTGGCATTTTTCATGGGGCGGCCACCAGCACGGGCAGCACCTCGATGCCGGTATGGCGGCTTTTGCTGGCGCAAAGCCACCCTATGCTACGCATTCAGCGTCATCGGCACGGCAAGCGCCCCAGGGATACACAGGTTCAGCGCTGCACGTGCAGGCGGATCACGCGGCGGGTGGTGGAGGTATCGGTTGGCGCGGATGCGCCAGTGGAGGAAGACGATGTGCCGCAGGCGGAGGCTTGGGACGACGACGACGCGGCGCCGCAATTGCCGCAGCCGCTGCCGCAGCTCGACTCCGTTTTAAAGAGCCTGGCCAACCGCGCCTGGTTGTAGCCACGGCGCGTCAGCGCATACACGATCTGCCGGCGCCAGGCCAGCGGCAGGTAGCGCGCGCCCGCATGCACGGCGCATGCGGCCACGATCACGCCAACTGTTATCTCTTGCCACATATCAGCCTCCCAGGGCCAGCGCAACGCGGTAAGTGATAAAGGACGCCGCATACGCCAGCGCAAACATGTAACCGGCCATCATGAACGCATAGCGCGCGTGGCCCGTCTCGCGGCGCACCACCGACAAGGTGGAAATACACTGCGGTGCAAACACGTACCACGCCAGCAGCGACAGCGCGGTCGGCAAGGGCCAGCTTTGCGACAGGATCGGTTCCAGCTGCTTTGCCAATTCATCGCCGGTCTGCGACAGCGCATACACGGTGCCCAGCGCGCCCACCGCCACTTCACGCGCCGCCAGTCCCGGCACCAGCGCGATGCAGATCTGCCAGTTGAAGCCGATCGGCGCGAAGATGACTTCCAGGCCGCGGCCCAGGATGCCGGCGATGCTGTAGTAAATCGGCGGATGGGTCGCGCCGTCCGGTGCGCCCGGGAAGCTGGACAGGAACCACAGCAAGACCATCAAGGTCAGGATGATGGTGCCGACACGGGACAGGAAAATCCTGGCGCGTTCCCACAGGCCCAGGCCCAGGTTGCGCAGGTGCGGAATGTGATAGCTCGGCAGTTCCAGCATCAGCGGCTGCTGGCGGTTCGAGCCCATGGTGCGCTTCATGAAATACGCCACCGCCATGGCCGACACGATGCCGGCCACATACAGCACAAACAGCACCAGCCCCTGCAAATTGATCATGCCGCCCACCATGCGGTCGGGAATAAACGCGGCAATCACCAGCGCATACACCGGCAGGCGCGCGGAACACGTCATCAGCGGCGCGATCATGATGGTGACCAGGCGGTCGCGCGGATTTTGGATGGTGCGCGCCGCCATCACGCCGGGAATCGCACAGGCAAAGCTCGACAGCAATGGAATGAAGGCGCGGCCCGACAGACCCACGCCGCCCATCAGCCGGTCCAGCAGGAACGCGGCGCGCGGCAGGTAGCCGCAATCTTCCAGCACCAGGATAAAGAAGAACAGGATCAGGATCTGCGGCAGGAACACCAGCACGCTGCCGACGCCGCCCAGGACGCCATCGACCAGCAGCGAGCGCAGCACGCCATCGGCCATCTGCGCCTTGACCAGCTCACCGACGCCCTCCACGCTTTCCTTAATAAAATCCATCGGCACGGCGGCCCAGCTGAACACCGCCTGGAACACCAGGAACATCAATACCGCCAGGATGACGGGACCGGCCACCGGGTGCAGCACCACGTCATCGATTTTTTCCGAGAAGTTGCCGGTGTCGGCGGTGGTATTGACCACCCGCGCCAGGATGCGGCGCACTTCCCGTTGCGTCTGTTCCACCGAGACCGCGTCGATCGCGGCCAGCGGGTTCGGCGCGCCCTGCCGCAGCGGCCACATGCTGTCGAGCTGTTGCAACAGCGCTTTCTCGCCACCGCTTTGCACCGCCACGGTTTGCACCACCGGCATGCCCAGTTCCTGGGACAGCAGCGCGGCATCGACCAGGATGCCGCGCTTTTGCGCCACATCCATCATGTTCAGCGCCAGCACCATCGGCAGGCCGAGGCGCTTGATTTCCAGCACCAGGCGCAGGTTCAGGCGCAAGTTGGTGGCATCGACCACGCACACCACCACATCGGGCGCCGCGTCGCCGGCACGCAAACCGGCCACCACGTCGCGCGTGATTTCCTCGTCCGGCGTGTGGGCCGACAAACTATAGGCGCCCGGCAAATCCAGCAGCCGGAATGGATGCCCCGCCGGCGACGTGAACTGGCCTTCCTTGCGTTCGATCGTCACGCCCGCATAGTTCGCCACTTTTTGGCGCGCGCCCGTCAGGCGGTTGAACAAGGCCGTCTTGCCGCAGTTCGGGTTACCCAGCAGCGCCACCATCGGCGACTGCGCCACGGCTTGCGCCGGCTTTTCTACTGCACCCATTATTTATTCCGGTTGGATAGAGATCAGCGCCGCTTCGAAGCGGCGCAAGGCGAAGGTCGCGTTGCCAACTTTAATGGCCAGCGGTTCGCCGCCCGGCATGCCGCGTTTCAGCATGCGGAGTCGTTCGCCTGGCACAAAACCCAGTTCCATCAGGCGCCGCGCGAGATCGGCGCCATCTTCATAATTGCCGGGAGCAACGTGGACCACGGTGCCGCTCTTGCCGACCGCCAGGGTGTCGAGCTGGATCAAGGTTGGAGCTTGCGTCATGGTCATTCCGAGGGTTCTGTGAGGAAATTTTGAGCAGCCATTATAAAGCGTAAATGGGAATGGTTTGTATTCTCAGGATTTTCTTGCATTGTACGCCGGACTGCGGCAGAATAGGAAACGTAATGATAACGATTCTCATTAACCGGATGGCAATAATGAAAAATCGATATCACAATCAATCCCGCTTAGCCCGTCTAGCCAGAAGGTAACGCAATGATCGTTTGTGTCTGCAACAACATTTCCGACCGCGAAGTCCGTCAAGCCATCGAACTGGGTATCACTTCTTTGGATGAATTGCGCCGCGACCTCGGCCTCGCCACCTGCTGTGGCCAGTGCGCCGATACCGCCGCGGAAATCCTGAATGAACACCTGGGCAGCTTGAACGAGACCGTGCTCAAGCGCCCTACCTTCACTGCTTGAGGACGCTATGAACACAATGACGATGCCGGCGCCTGGCGCCGACGAGACGCTGTCTGCCCTGTCTGCCTTTTGGCATGAGAAGCGCAGCAAGATCATCAAGGTATCCGTCGTTGTGGGTTTGCACGTGGGCCTGGCGTATGGCCTGCAGTCCGGCATGCTGCACAGTGCCGTGCAAGCCGTCATGCCGGAACCGGTCATGGTCACCTTCGTGACCCCGCCGCCACCTCCGCCTCCTGAAAGCCGGCCGCAGCCGAAGACGGTGGAAGTCGCCAAAGCGCCGACCGTCACGCCGCCGCCCCTGCCGCAAATCAATACCGTGGTGGAAAACACCATCACGCTGCCGCCACCTGCACCGCGCGTGGCGCAGGAAACCCCGGCCGCGCCCGCCCCTATTGCTTCCGCCCCACCGGCGCCCCCGGCCCCGCCCGCCCCGGCAACACCGCGCACGGTGCAAGGCGTGGAATATGTCCGCCCGCCGGCACTGGTCTATCCATCGGTATCGAAACGCCTGGGTGAAACCGGCATCGTCATGCTGCGCGTGCTGATCAGTGAAAAAGGCCAGGCCGAGCAAGTGCAAGTGCATAAATCGTCCGGCCACACCAACCTCGACGAAGCCGGCCGCCAGGCCGCGCTGCGCGCCCTGTTCAAGCCTTACCTGGAAGATGGCAAGGCCGTGCCGGTGTATGTGCTGGTGCCGATCAATTTCTCGCTGAGCTGATTTCCGTAGGGCGGTAATCCACCGGATTGCCGCCATACGTGCACCACGTCGGCGTCAAGCTTGGGCGCAATGCTGGCAGGGACTCTTTTTCTACATATCCGCCCACATCCGCAACAGGTTGTGGTAGTGCCCCGTCAGCCCCACCACCGCCTCGCCATCCCCAATCTGCGCACGCAGTTTCTGGATATTCTGGTCCAGGTCGAACAGGATGGAACGCTGCCAGTCATCGCGCACCATGCTTTGCGTCCACAGGAACGACGCCACCCGCTCGCCTTGCGTAACGGGCGCCACGCGGTGCACGCTGCTGGACGGGTACACGATGGCATCGCCGGCCGGCAATTTCACTTCGTGCGCGCCATAGGTATCCATGACGATCAGTTCGCCCCCCTCGTATTCATCGGGGTCGCTGAGGAACACCGTGGTCGACACGTCCGCGCGCATGCTCTGCAGATTGGTGCTGTTGACCCGCACGGCGCCATCGATGTGCAAGCCATATTGCTCGCCGCCGGCGTAACTGTTGAAGTACGGCGGCAGGATGCGGTGCGGCAGCACGGCGGAGAAAAACAGCGGATTGGCGGTCAGCGCACGGGTGACGATGTCGCCCAGTTCCAACGCCAGCGGCGACCCTTCGGCCAGTTGGCGGTTGCGCTTGACTTGCGCACCCTGCGCGCCGACGCTGGCGCGGCCATCGACCCACTCCGTGGCGGCCATCTTCTGGCGGAAATATTTGACTTGATCCGGCGTCAAAATGCCGGGTATGTGCAGCATCATGTTGCGATCCCTTCCGGTTAACCCAGCCGTCATTATGCGACATCCTTTGCATAATGAGAACGATAATTATTCGCGCTCTTACCAGCATTTTTGCCACCAATGTTATCTGGCCATTTTTTCATCATTTACTTACAGTTATCAGCAAGTTCGTGGCAAAATGGCGAAAAATCCCGCTCCATCAACTAACAAAAAAGGCACTCCCATGAAGGGCGATAAAGACGTTATCCGTCTGCTGAATGCTCAGCTGACCAATGAACTGACCGCGATTAACCAGTACTTCCTGCATTCGCGCATGTACCGCCACTGGGGCTTCGAAAAGCTGGCGAAGAAGGAGTACGAAGAATCGATCGGCGAAATGAAACACGCCGACAAACTGATCGACCGCATCCTGATGCTGGACGGCCTGCCGAACCTGCAAGCGCTGCACAAGCTGCTGATCGGTGAATCGACCCAGGAAATGCTGGAATGCGACCTGAAGCTGGAACGCGCCGCCCACGTCACCGTCAAGGACGGCATCGCCACCGCTGAAAAAGCGGGCGACTATGTGTCGCGCGATTTGCTGCTGATGATCCTGGAAGATACCGAAGAACACATCGAGTGGCTGGAAACCCAGATCGACCTGATCGGCAAGATCGGCCTGCAGAATTACCTGCAAAGCCAGATGGCGTCCGGCGAATAATCCCGCCCGCCCAAGAATAAAAGGCGCCTGCGTTGTTCAACGCGGCGCCTTTTTTATTTATGCAGGCACGCCCTGCGCCAGCGGCGCGTCCTTCCCCGCCACCTTCACAAACAGCACCGCCACGGCGGCGCACAGCAGCAGCGCGCCCGCCAGCCGGATCACGTTTTCCGGATGGCCGCCCAGCCACGCGTGGTAATACAGCGGCAGCGTGAAGATCTGGATGATCATCGGGATCACGATGAACATGTTGAAGATCCCCATATAGACGCCGGTGCGTTCCGGTGGAATACTGCCCGCCAGCATCACATACGGATTGCCCATCATGCTGGCCCACGCCAGGCCGATGCCGATCATCGGCACGAACAGCAGCGTGGGCGACGTGATCAGCGGCAGGCACAGCATGCCGATCCCGGCCAGCGACAGGCACACACTGTGCATGGATTTCGGTCCATAGCGGCGCGTGAACGGCACCAGCGCAAAGGCCGCGATGAAGGCCACGAAGTTATAAAACGCCCCGATTTCACCGTTCAGCAAGCCGGCCTGGCGGAACCCGGCCGACGACGAGTCCGTGGTGCCATACAAGGTCGAGGACAGCGACAGCATGATGTACTGCCAATAGCAAAACATCGCATACCACTGGAACAGTTTCACCAGCGCCAGCTGGCGCATGGTCAGCGGCATGTTGCGCAGCGCATCGGCGATTTCCGCCAGCGTATGGCGCCAGCCGCCGGGCACCGCCTTCATGCGCGCCAGTTCGGCCGGTGGCAGCGGCAACTCCGGCGTGGTTTTCACCGTCCACAGCACCGACGCCAGCGAAAACACGGCGCCGATCAGGAACGCGGCAATCACCGTATGGGGAATGTGGTGGCTGTTGACGGCGTCGCGGCTCATGCCGAACGCCACCAGCAGCGACGGCGTCAGGTACGCCAGCGTCTGCCCCAATCCCGTGAACGCGCTTTGGGTCAGGAAGCCCAGCGAATGCTGTTCCCGGTCCAGCCGGTCGCTGACGAAGGCCCGGTACGGCTCCATCGTCACATTGTTGGCCGCATCGAGTATCCACAGCAGGCTGGCCGCCATCCACAGCGCGGAGCTGAACGGCATCGCCAGCAAGCCCAGGCTGCACAGGATGGCGCCAATCAAAAAGTACGGCGTGCGGCGTCCCCAGCGCGACACCGTGCGGTCGCTCATCGCGCCGATCAGCGGCTGCACCAGCAGCCCCGTCACGGGTCCGGCCAGCCACAGGTAAGGCAGGCTGGCTTCATCGGCACCCAGGTATTTGTAAATCGGGCTCATGCTGCTCTGCTGCAGGCCAAAGCTGAACTGGATGCCGAAGAAACCCACGTTCATGTTGACCACTTGCCAGAACGACAGGCGAGGTTTGTACTGCGCCATTTTCTTGCTCCGGTTGGGTGAAAGGGGCGGTCAGCTGGCGTACCAGCTTTCGCTCCAGTCAGAATAAAAGGACAGGTCGGCCGGCACCGCGCCGGCCAGCCCGCACACGGCGCCGGCAAACGCATTGGCGCGCTGCAAGGTGGTGTCCAGCGGCCAGCCGCGGGCGCGGCCGGCCAGGTAGACGGCGGAAAACGCATCGCCCGCGCCCACGGTATCGACCAGCCGTTCCAGCGGCGTGCCCGCCACCGCCGTCATGCCGCCATCGGCGCCGTAGTGCACCGCGCCGCGCGGCCCCAGGGTGACGATCATGCCAGCAAGCGTGAAATTCGACATCAGCTGCGCGCACGCCATGCGCACATCGAGGCTGGCCATGTCGTCCAGCGGCGGACACAAATGGCTGTACCATTCAAACAATTGCGCCAGCTCGTCTTCATTGACTTTCAGGATATCGGCCTGCGACAGCGAATCGAACACCGTGCGTTCGGTGTACTGGCCGTCGCGCAAGTTCAAGTCGAGGTAGCGCAGCGCCCCCGCCGCCTTCAGCACCGCCTGCAAGGCCGCGCGCGATGCTTCTTCGCGCTGCGCCAGCGTGCCGAAATACAGCACGTCCGGCTGCGCCTGCGCCACCGCCCGGGCCGCCGCCTGCGCATCGATCGCGTCATACGCCTGGTGCGGCAGGATCTCGAAGCGGTGGCTGCCGTCCAGCGCCATTTCCACCGCGACGCGGCCGGTGGCTTCGCCGGCGCCGGTTTGCAATCCCGCGTCCGTCATGCGGTAGCGCGTGAACTCATCGCGCACCAGCGCCCCATTGGCATCGTTGCCGATACGCGTGACCATCAGCGCCGGCAAACCAAGTCCGGCCAGGTGGCGCGCCACGTTGAACGGGGCGCCGCCCACCACTTGCAGCGTGCCGAAATCATCGACCAGCGCTTCACCGAATACTGCAATTTCCTGCCTGTCCATCGTCGTCTCCTGTGCATTCATGCCGCACGCTCCAGCCACAGCAGGGCGTACGGTTCCAGCACCACTTCACCTGAAAAGCCCTGGCCGGTCAAGCAATCAGACCATGCGCCATCGAGCGCCTGCGCATGGTGCTGGTGCGAGAAATTGCACAGGCAAAGGAAATCGTCGCCACGCGCCAGCGCCAGCACCGACGGATGCGACGGCAGCACCGTGCGCGGGGCGCCGGCCGCCAGCGCGGGCAGGCGGCGCCGTGCCGCCAGCAAGGCGCGCAGGCCCATGAACATGCGGCCGGCGGGCGTTTCCACGTCGTGGCGCCGCAGCAGCGCGGCGTCGTCCAGGTAAGGCCGCTGCAGCCAGCGGCTGTCCATCGCATGTTGCGGACGCTGGAGGTAGCTGTCGTCGTTCAATTGCGCCAGCTCGTCGCCCATGTACAGCACCGGCAAGGCGCCGAAGGCCAGCGCCAGCCCATGCAGCAGCAGGTTACGCCGCAGGGCGGCCGCACGCTCGGCATCATTGCCCGCCGACTGCAATCCCAGCAGCGACGCGGTGGCGCCGTTGCTGCCGTGCGCCGCGTTCGGGTCGCTGCTCTGGAACGCGGCCCCGGTGGCATAACTGCCTTCCTCGCCCATGTAGAAACGCGCGATTTTGGCCAGCCGTGCGGCCGGGTCGCCTTCCTCCGCCGCTTCGGCGCGCAGCACGTTCCAGCCGATATCGTCATGGCAGCGCACATACGACAGCCACGAGGCGGACGGCGGCAACGCCGGGGTGCGCGCAATCACGGCTTTCAAGAGCGCGGCATCCTGCTCGGCCAGCGCGCCCCAGCCGGCCGCCATCAGGCTGCTGTGGTACGCGATATGGCATTCCGCCGCGCCGCCCTCTTCGCTGCCCTGGCTGCCCAGGTAGGCGGGCAATTCCCGCGTCGGCACGATGGCTTCGGCCTTCAGCAGCACGCCCGGCGCGGCAATCGCCACGATGGCGCGCAGCGCCTGCAACAGCAGGTGCGCTTCCGGCTGGTTCATGCAGTTGGTGCCTTCCCGCTTCCACAGGAAGGCCGTGGAATCGAGCCGGAACACTTCGATGCCCCGGTTCGCCAGCCGCAGCAGCGCTTGCGCCATGTCCGCAAACACGGCCGGATTGGCGTAATTCAAGTCCCACTGGTAAGGATAGAACGTGCTCCAGACCCAGCCTTGCAGCGCTTCCACGTAGGTAAAATTGCCGGGCGCCACTTGCGGGAACACCTGGCCCAGCGTGGCTTCATAGCGGTCGGGCACGGCGCGGTCCGGGTACACCAGGAAGTAATCGCGCAACGCCGCATCGCCCGCCTTCGCGCCCCGCGCCCACGCATGGTCGTCGGCCACGTGGTTGAGGATGAAATCCGAACACAGGCTGATGCCGGCCTGGCGCAGCTTGGCCGCCAGCGTGTCGAGGTCGCCGTTTTCCCCCAGCGCCGGATCGACGTCGTCAAAGCTGGCGACCGCGAAGCCGCCATCGTTTTCTCCTTCGCGCGGACGCAGGAAGGGCAGCAAATGCAGGTAGCGTACGCCCAGTTCTTCCAGGTAGGGAATGCGCCGCGCGACACCGGGCAGCGTGCCGCCGAAGCGGTCCACGTAACTGCAATAGCCCAGCATGCGCTGGTCGAGGAACCAGTCCGGGTCCGCCTCGCGGCGCGCATCCTGCGCCTGCAGGGCGTTTGGCCGCTGCGCCAGCAGGCCGCCGATGGCGCCCAGCAGCGCGGCATACCACTGCGGGAAATCCGGGCGCTGGCCATACAGCGCATGCAGGCGCTGGTGCAGCACCGCGTGCTGCGCCGCGTAACGGCGGGCCGCCGTCTCGCGCAGCCCGCCTGCCAGCGGCGTCACCAATGCGGGTAGATAGTCAGGGAAATCAGTCATCGCGTCATTAGTCACATCGGACGATCAAAACGAGTATTGCAGGCTGGCCTTGATCGACCGTCCCGTGATGGCGCGCGCGGCATGGCCGTCGCCCTCCACTTCGGTGTAGCCCAGCTTGTTGAACAGGTTGTTAGCGGACAGCGTGACCGTTGCCTGCGGCGTCACCTGGTATTGCAGGGACGCGTTCACCACGTGGTAGGCCGGCATGATGATGGTGTGCGCATCGTCCGCCCACGATTTGCCGGTGCCGATCAGCGACATGCCGAGGGTGGCGTCGCCGATGGTGTAGCTGGGCGCCAGCTGGTACACGACCTTGGCCTGGCGGCGCGGCGTGTGGCCGATCACGGCTTCCTGGCCGGGCGCCGTGCCGGTGATCTTGGCATCGGTCACGGTCAGGCCGCCATTGATGCGGAAATCGCCCGCGCTGTATGCCGCTTCCAGTTCCACGCCTTTCGCGCTGTAGCGGTTCGAGGTGCTGATTTGCGTGGTGGCTTCGTAATTGCTCTCGGCGGTCTTGGCCTGGAACAGGGTGATGAACGCGCTGGCGCCGCCCTGCCGCCATTTCACGCCGCCCTCGATCTGCTTCACCGTGTTGATGCTGACCGGGGCGCTGCCATCGAGCGGCGTGCCGAACAGGATGCGATCGGCGTTGAACGCCACGCCATCGCTGACGCGGGCAAACAGGGACAGGTTACGCTGCAACTGGTAATTGCCGCCGACCGAATACGACGTGCGCGAGAGATCGTAATTGACCAGTTGCTGCGTGGCCGGGTCATAGCGCAATCCGCCGGTGGCGATGTTGGCGCTGCCGGTGGCGCGCTGGCTGTCGCGGCGCACGCTGGCGTCCATGTTCAGCGGGCCGCTTTCCCAGCCCACGTTCACATATGGCGACACCAGCTTGTATTCCATGTCGACCGCGCGCATGCAGCAATTGCCCCAGGCCGGGCCGATATAGCCGGGCGTACTGTTGGCGGTTTTCAGCAGCGCCGGGCTGCCGCTCTTCGCCTGCAGCAGGTATTCATTGAAGTTCCACGTCAGGCCCAGGTTTTGCAGCGACGAATACAGGCCGGCGGTCCCCGTCAATTTGCCGCCGTCCAGCGCCCAGGTCTTGGACAGCTTGACGTCGTTGAGCGTATTGCCCGCGTCATCGATCGACGTGTTGAAGACCACGGCGCGCATGGCGCGGCCGTTATAGGCCTGGCCGGTTTGCGGGCCGGTGGCGATGGTGTAGGCGCCGACCGTGCCGTTGTCGGCCGGGAACACGCCGATAAAGCGGCCCGTGTTGCGGCTGTGGCGGAACGATTCCGTCAGCGCCACGCCCTGGCCCAGGTCCAGCGACAGCGCCACGCCAAAGGTGTCGCTCTTCACCGACAAGCCATCGTTGACGTTGGACGAGACCTGGCTGTTCCCCTTGGCCAGCGACACATCCTGCACCCAGTACGGTGAATAGAAGCTGGCCGTGCGCGGGTCGATGCCGGCGATGGTGCTGATGCGGCCACCGGTCACGGACACCGGCACCGGCAGCGCGGTCGGGGACTTGTCATCGAGGTGCTTGAACGACAGGCGCAGGTAGCCGCGGTCGAATTCGTGGGTCAGATTGCCCTTGATCTGGCCGCCGCTCTCCGTGCTCATGCCGGTGGGGCGGATACCTTCGCCGGTGCGGTAATGGCCGCCGATAAAGAAGCGGGTCTTCTCCGTCAACGGCGCGCCATACGAAAAGTCATAGCGGGTCTGGTCGTAATCGAGGCCGCGCGTGATGCCGATGCTGCCGCCCTGGCGTTCGCCGGTCTTGCTGATGAAGTTGATGATGCCGCCCGGCGAATTGCTGGCCAGGGTCGAGGCGGAACCGCCGCGCACGGCTTCGACATGGTCCAGGGTGCCGTCGATTTTCACGTAGCTGTCCGGCGTGATGAAGTTGAAATCGCCCGACTGCAGCACCGGCAAGCCATCTTCCTGCATTTGCACATAGCGCGAACCGCCGGCGGAAATCGGCACGCCGCGCACGGTGATGTTGGCATTGCCCTCGCCACCGGACGATTCGGCGCGCAAGCCTGGAATCGAGCGCAGCAATTCAGCCGCGCTGGTCGGCACGGCGCGGGCAATGGCGTCGTCATCCATGGTGGAGACGGACACGCTGGTTTTCATTTTCGACTGGCCACGGGCGGTGCCGGTCACCACGATCCGTTCCAGTTTCAAGCCATCGGCGGCCGCGGCGTTGGCAACGGCCGGGGCGGCGGTGTCGGCGGCGGGAGCATCGGCGGCGGTGTCGGTTGCCTGCTGGGCCTGGGCGGCAAAGTGCATCAGGGCGGCGGCGACAGCGGTCGCCATGCGGCCGCGTTGGGCGGTACGAACTTGCATGATTCATCTCCGGTTGTAAGTTGGACGCCGCTGCGCTGGCGGCTGCTGGTTCTGCACTGCAGATGCCACATTATTCATCAACTTAATTTTTATTGCAATCGATTGCAATGACATTTTTACGACTATTTGCAGCACACTCGTGCAATTAACTTGGAATCATATGCAAACGGTTGCAATTTACACTGCCAAGCGCCCGGCGGGAACGCTCACACCGCAGCGTTACACGCTGCTGGCGCGGACGATCAGTTCGGTGGGGAGTTGTTGCGAAACGGCGCCGCGGCCTTCGGCCAGGTCCAGCACGGTGGCGACCAGCGCGCGGGCCGCGTCGGCCAGGGGCTGGCGGATGGTGGTCAGCGGCGGGTGGAAGTAAGTCGATTGTTCGATATCGTCATAGCCGGCCACCGCCACGTCGCGCGGCACGGCGCGGCCCTGCGCGCGCAGCGCGTTAATCGCCGTCATGGCCAGCAAATCGCTGCAGGCAAACAGCGCGTCATAGGCGGCATCGCGGCGCGCCAGTTCCCGCACGCCTTCGGTACCGCCTTCGGGCAGGAATGAGACCGGCACGTGCAAGGCCGGATCCGGCGCCAGCCCGGCCTCTTCCAGTGCCTGGCAATAGCCCTGGTAGCGCATGGCCGCTTCCGGCATCGCGGTGTCGCCCAGGAAGGCGACGCGGCGGCGGCCCTGCCGCAGCAGGTGGCGCGTCGCCAGCAAGCCGCCCGCCACATTGTCGCCACCCACGGTGCAATACAGTTGCTGCGGCAATTGCGCGCCCCACACGACGATCGGCACGCCGCGCGCCGCCATCTGGTTCAGCTGGTCATGGTGGCGCCACTGGCCGATCAGGATCACGCCGATCACGCGGCCGGTATCGTAAGGCTGCGCGGCCGCATCGAGCTGGTCGGCATCGACCCGCGACAGCAGCATGTCGAAGCCCTGCTCCGTCAGCGCATCGGCCAGGCAGCCCAGCATGCCGAGGAAAAACGGGTCGGTCAGGTGCTGGCGCGTGTGCGCGTCCGACACGGCGGGAATCACCACGCCGATCGTGCGGTTTTGTTTCAGGCGCAGGTTCTGGGCGCCGATATTGATGGTGTATTTCAGCGAGCGCGCCAGTTCCATCACGCGGTCGCGGGTTTCCTGGTTGACCAGTTTGCTGCCGCTGAGGGCGCGCGACACGGTGGACGTCGACACCCCGGCCAGGCGCGCGATATCGGCCATTTGCAGGCGGCGGTTGTCGGCGTTCGACAGGGACGGCGCGGCGGTGGCGGGCGCGGCAGGCGGCGCAGCCGGATCGGGCTGCGCGGGCACTTTTTTCGGCATCAGCGGATTACGGGATGTCTGCGGGATTTATTGCGGGACCGTGTCGCGGAACGAGGGACGCTCGGACAATTTATCGTACAGGCGGGCCAGGTTCGGATGGTCGCCGCGCCAGTCGATTTCCGGGAAGCGGAAGGCCAGCCAGCCAACGGCGCAGCCCACGGCCACGTCGGCCAGCGAATAATGGTTGCCGGCGCAATACGGCGACTCGCCCAGCTTGTCCGACAGGAACGCCAGGCCCTGGCGGACTTTTTGCAACTGGCGGTCGATCCATTCCTGGCTTTGCTGCGATTCCGGGCGCTGGGTGCGCTCCAGGCGCACCAGCACACCGGCGTCCAGCACGCCGTCGGCCACGGCTTCCCAGCATTTGATATCGGCGCGCTCGCGGCCATTCGGCGGCAACAGCTTGCACACCGGGGTCAGCGTGTCGAGGTATTCCACCATGACGCGCGAATCGACCAGCGCATGGCCATCTTCCATGATCAGGCAGGGCACCTTACCCAACGGATTCACGTCGTGGATGCGGGTGTCCGCCTGCCACACGTTTTCCAGCTCAAACTGGTAATCGAGCTTTTTTTCAGCCAGGACAACCCGGACTTTCCTGACGTAAGGACTGGCGAGAGAACCGATAAGTTTCATAGACGCTAACAAAAGGAGGTTAGGCAGCAGTATAGCATCGGGTTTGCCGCCGATCGACTATCACCCGCCGCCGGCAAGCGGGGGCCGGGCAATGGTAAAATCCTGACTTCACGTGCCGCCACCCCATGACAGCATCGTTGTGGCGACACCGTTGCAGCGTGGTTTTCCCGCCACGCTGCGCGCCAGCCACATGCCGTATCCCCTTGCCTCACCCACTTTTAACTTAGCATCCGCTTCCCATGACCACTACGCCCTACTCCACCCTGTCGGCCCTGTCCCCGCTGGACGGCCGTTATGCATCGAAGACCGATAAACTGCGCCCGATCCTGTCGGAAGCCGGCTTCATGCACAACCGCGTGAAAGTTGAAATTTCTTGGTTGCAAGCCCTGTCGCAAGCCGGCTTTGCTGAAATCAAGCCATTTTCGCCTGAAGCGACCGCGCTGCTGGACAAGCTGGCGTCGGACTTCTCGGAAGCCGATGCGGCCCGCATCAAGGAAATCGAAGCCGTCACCAACCACGACGTCAAAGCCGTCGAGTACTGGCTGAAGGAACAAGTGAAGGATGTGCCGGAACTGGTGGCGGCCAGTGAATTCATCCACTTCGCCTGCACCTCGGAAGACATCAACAACACCTCGCACGGCATGATGCTGAAAGCCGCCCGTGACGGCGTGATGCTGCCGTCGCTGCAAGCCGTGGTGGCCAAGCTGACGGAGATCGCGCACGTCAACGCGGAGTTGCCGATGCTGTCGCGCACCCATGGCCAGACCGCCAGCCCGACCACCCTGGGCAAGGAATTCGCCAACGTGGTGGCCCGCCTGCAGCGCGCCATCAAGCGCATCGAACAAGTGGAAATCCTGGGCAAGATGAATGGCGCCGTGGGCAACTACAACGCCCACCTGTCCGCCTATCCGTCGTTCGACTGGCCAACCTTCTCGAAGAACGTGATCGAACAGCGCCTGGGCCTGGTGTTCAACCCGTACACCATCCAGATCGAACCGCACGACTACATGGCCGAACTGTTCGACGCGTTTGCCCGCGTCAACACCATCCTGCTGGACTTGAACCGCGATATCTGGACCTACGTCTCGCTGGGCTACTTCAAGCAAAAACTGAAGGCCGGTGAAATCGGTTCGTCCACCATGCCGCACAAGGTCAACCCGATCGACTTTGAAAACTCGGAAGGCAACCTGGGCCTGGCCAACGCCGTGCTGAAACACCTGTCGGAAAAACTGCCGGTGTCGCGCATGCAGCGCGACCTGACCGACTCCACCGTGCTGCGCAACATCGGCGTCGGCCTCGGTTACACCCTGCTGGCCTACGACAGCTGCCTGCGCGGCCTGAACAAGCTGGAAGTCAATCCGCAGCGCCTGGCGGCCGACCTGGATGCGAACTGGGAAGTGCTGGCCGAGCCGGTGCAAACCGTGATGCGCCGCTATGGCATTGAAAACCCGTACGAACAGTTGAAAGAACTGACTCGCGGCAAGGGCATCTCGAAAGAGGCGCTGCAAGTGTTCATCAATGGCCTGGCGATCCCGCAAGAAGCCAAGGATGTGCTGCTGCAGATGACGCCGGCGAATTACATCGGCATCGCCGACAAGCTGGCCAAAGCCATCTAATCAATATCAGTGTTGCGGCATGTTGCGTGCCAGAACTGCTGTAAAGTTAAGGCGGATCAATGATCCGCCTTTTTCTTTTAAGCATCCCGTAATTTTTCCGTCCAGCAGAGCCTCCGTTTCTTTGTTATATTTTAGTCCTAATACGTACTAATTCGAAGGACCACCATGGACCGCTACACCAAGACCGCCATGCTGCTGCACTGGCTGGTCGCCATCCTGATCATCGCGGCTTTTTTGCTGGGCCTGACGATGGTCGATATCAAGGGCATCACCCCCACCAAGCTGAAGTACTACTCGTGGCATAAATGGCTGGGCGTGACCGTGCTGTTGCTGGCCGTGGCCCGTGCGCTGTGGCGCGCCAAGCATACGCCGCCGCCGCATCCGGCCCACATGCCGGCATGGCAAAACAAGGCGGCCGACGCGGTCCACTACCTGCTGTATTTCTTTATCTTTGCCGTGCCGCTTTCCGGCTACCTGTATTCGCTGGCGGCCGGCGTGCCGGTGGTGTACCTGGGGGTCTGGCACATGCCGGTGCTGTTCGAAGGCACGCCGGAACTGAAAGCCTTCTTCAAGCCGATCCACTACTGGCTGAACATGACCATGGCCGTGTTTGTCATCGCCCACGTCGGTGCGGCGTTAAAACACCACTTCATTGACCGTGATGGCGTGCTCAAGCGCATGCTGCCGTAACTCGCATTTCGATCCATTTACCGGAGCTTATCAAATGAAACAACACGTATTGCTGGCCTCGCTGCTGGGCCTGTCGCTGGCGGCCGGCGCGGCCGTCCTGAAAACCGATGCCGCGAAAAGCTCGGTGTCCGCCACCTTCAAGCAAATGAACGTGCCGGTCGAGTCGAAGTTCAGGAAGCACAACATCGTCATCGATTACAACGACAAATCGCCGGAAGCCTCGAAAGCCACGGTGGAAATCGACACGGCCAGCCTGGACCTGGGCGACGTGGACATGAACAAGGAAGTGGCGAAAAAGGAATGGTTCAACTCCAGCCAGTTCCCGAAAGCCACCTTCACCTCCACCTCGATCAAGAGCGCCGGCGCCGGCAAGCTGACCGTCACCGGCAAGCTGACCATCAAAGGCAAGGCGGCCGACGTGTCCTTCCCTTTGAGCGTGAAAGCCGACGGCAAGAACCAGGTATTCGATGGCGCGCTGCCGATCAAGCGCCTGGCCTTCAACATTGGCGAAGGCGAATGGAAGGATACCGGCATGGTGGCCGATGAAGTGACCATCAAGTTCCACGTCATTGCAGCACAATAACCGCAGCAAATTCAGCAGCACTACACACCCTCAACCCGGAGACACTCGCATGAAAGCACAAGTCCTGATCGCCGCCCTGATCGCCGCCACCGCAGGTTCGGCCTTCGCCGCCGACACCTACAACATCGATCCCAACCACACCTACCCAAGCTTCGAAGCGGACCACCTGGGTATTTCGGTCTGGCGCGGCAAGTTCACCAAAACCTCCGGCAAGGTGACCGTGGACCGTGCCGCCAAGACTGGCACGCTGGACATCGTCATCGATGCGAAATCGATCGACTTCGGCCACGAAAAAATGAGCGCGCACGCGCGCTCGCCGGAAATGTTCAATGTCGAAAAATTCCCTGAAGTGACGTACAAGAGCAAGTCGCTGAAGTTCGACGGGGACAAGCTGGTTGCCGTCGAAGGCGACATGACACTGATGGGTGTGACCAAGCCGATGACCCTGACCGTGAAATCGTTCAAGTGCATCATGCATCCAATGCTGAAGCGCGAAGTGTGCGGCGCCGACGTGGCCGCTGAATTCAAGCGCAGCGACTTTGGCCTGAACTATGGCCTGCCGCGCTTCTCGCCGGACGTGAAACTGGCGATCCAGGTGGAAGCCGTCAAAGCGGACTGATCGCCCGCCACGGAAGACCAGGGCCGGCCGGGTCGCCCCGCCGGCCCTTGGTCATTACGGGGTTTCGCGGTACGGATCCACCGGATTCGGGTTATTCAGCCGCTGCCACGCGGCGCGCGTTGCCGACTTGGCTTGTTCCCAGCTCAGCCGCGAACGCTCCTTCACGGTTTCCCAGTCATTGCGCAGGCGCTCTTCCGCCGCATCCCAGTTGCCGCCATAACGGCCGTAGCTGTTGTAACCCAGCGCATAGGCCGGGCCGTAATCGTCATAGTCATAGCCCGGCACATAGTAATCTTCGCGGCGGAAGTGATCTTGCCAGTAGCGCTGTTCGTCGGCCGGATTGACGGCCGCCCCCACCCCCCGCCCCACCGCGCCGCCCGCCAGCGCGCCAATCGCCGCGCCCGCCGCCATGCCTGCGGGACCACCGGCCGCGCCGATGGCCGCCCCCGCCATGGCGCCGCCACCGGTCCCGATGCCTTCGGCCATAT
>Ga0307408_100000231_pt1 | contig 58848 bp, 49 predicted proteins | sample 322Cmetagenome_FD_202116 | JGI IMG/M metagenome (GOLD analysis project Ga0307408, IMG submission 202116) | Maize rhizosphere microbial communities from greenhouse at UC Davis, California, United States - 322HYB-C-3 | ecosystem: Host-associated > Plants > Roots > Rhizosphere > Soil | place... | reverse complement strand
CTGGCAAACGGTCAAATCGCTTTGCGATTTGTCCGTTTGCCAGACCTGACCCCGACTTTCAAAAAGAAACGCCCCGGCGCTTGCGCGCTCGGGGCGTTTCGCCTTGACGGTGCTAGCTTAGAAAGCGTAGGCGCCGGTCAGGTAGAAGGTACGGCCCATCGGGTCTGCGTAACGTGGATCGTAGCCAACCTGGTGGCCGGAAGAGTTACGCAGCGACAGCGGTGGAGTGCGGTCGAACAGGTTCTTGATGCCGGCGCGCAGGGTGACTTCCTTGCTCGCGGTCCACTTGCCTTGCCAGTCGAAGGTCATGAACGATGGAACTTCCAGGCGGATCTTTTCGTTCTTGCCGGTGCCGGTGTTGCGCACGGTTGCTTCAGCATCGGTGTAGCCGTTGCGGTAGTTCACGATGATCGAGTTCGAGAACGGGCCGGTGTCCAGGGTAGTGGTCCAACGAACAACGTGGCGGAAGGTCACCTGGTTGGTGCTGCCGAAGAAGTTCATGTTGGTGGTCCACTTGTCGTTATAGCCAGGCTCCGTGTAGTCGGCCTTGATCATGTAAGTGCCGGCCAGGGTCGAGCTCAGGCTGCCGAAGTCAAACTTCTTGCGGCCAGTCACGTCCCAGTCGATACCCTGGTTGTGGGTCCTGCCGATGTTGAGCGTACGCGACTTGAATGCCCAGTAGGTCTTGCCGGTTGCCGGTTCGGTGTAGGTCGTGAACAGGTGGGCGAAGGTCACTGGGTCGGCAAATGCCTGCAGTTCGGAGATGGACGACACCTTGTCGCGCATCTTCACGTCCCACAGGTCGGCGCCGAACGAGAAGGCCGGAGTCGGCTCCATGCGGAAGCCGATGGTGAATTGCTTGGACTTCTCTGGTTTCAGGTCCGGATTGCCTTCTGCGACCTGGTTGTACTGCGCAGTGCCTGGACGGCAGTAGTCAGCATGGGCGATCGGGCAAGCGAAGCTGCCGGCGGTGAAACCGTTATTGACCAGAGGCTGGCCAATGTCCAGCATCGAAGGAGCCTTGAAGCCGGTGCCGTAGGAGCCGCGCACCAGCATGGTCTGGGTCGGCTGCCAACGTGCGGACACCTTGTAGGTGGTGGCCGATTCGCGGTTGCCAATCTTGGTGCCGGTCAGGCCGTTGTCGATGGCGGAGAAACCGTCATAGCGCACCGCGCCGGTCAGTTCCAGGCTTTTCACTACTGGCATCAGCATCTCTGCGAACACGCCGTAGGTATCACGGTCCATGTCGTAGGTCGCCGGCGCGTTCAGGTTGTACACCACGCCGGTCGCGGCAGCGGTGGATGGGGTCTGCTCGTAGGCGTAGTTGCGGAAATCGCCGCCCAATGCCAGGGCAGCTTTGCCGCCGGCCAGGTCGAACAACTCACGCGAGCCGCGCACGTCCACGCCCTTCAGGGTGGTCGAAGCCTTGCGGATCGAGCCGTGGAAGATCGAATTGGCGATCAGTTGCTTGGTGGCGTCCGATTGCTGGCCGACTGGAGCAAACGGGTCGAAAGAACGCTTGGCCAGCATGTCGCGGAACTCTTTGTTCAGGGCGTAGCCGCCAACGTAACGCTCGTCGATTTCGTTCTTGGAGAAGGTCAGGCCGGTGTTGAACGCCCATGCGCCCAGATCGCCCTCGGCGCCCACCACCAGGTGGGTGGAGTCGGTGATGGTCTGGGAATCACGGGTGCCCCAGTCATAGGTACGGTAGTTGCCCGAAACAGATTTGACCGAAGCGGCTTGCGCTGGGGTCAGGTATGGCAGGACGTTGTCGGTGTAGTACTGGGACGAAGTAGTGATCGTGAACGGCGCGGTGTTAGGGGCAATGCGCGCGGTCAGGTCAAAGCGCGACAGTGCAGCCTCGGCGTACAGGTTGACGTTGTCGGTCAGCTTGAAGGTAGCTTTGCCGAACAGGGAATCACGCTTGTTTTCCGGAACCACTTCGATGGTGGACACGAAGTCGAATGCGCAGTTCTGGGTGGTGGCCGAGTTGGTGATGGACTCGAAGTTCATCGCCGGGCAGTTGCCGTTCTTCTTCAGGTAAGGCGAGAAGCCGATCGATGGCTGGGTCGGATCGTTGAAGGTGACGGAGACGTTGGCCGGCACGGTGGCAGCCGAGGTACGGTCGTAGATGTAGTTGTTGCCGTTGGCCGAGAATGGAATGAAGGCGGTCTTCGAGAAATCGCGGTCGGTTGCCTTCACCGCTTTGCGTTCGTCGTGGCGGTAAGTGCCGACCAGGGTCAGGCGGTCATCCAGGCCGCTCCAGCCCGAAGTAATGTTGAAGTTGGTGGCACGGCCTGCCGAGCTTTCGAACGGCTGGCTCATGGACGCTTCCAGCGTGGTGGTCTTGACGCTGCTCTTCAGGATGAAGTTGATCACGCCGGCGATCGCATCGGAGCCGTACAGCGCGGAGGCGCCGTCGGTCAGGATTTCAACGCGCTCAACCGCGCTCATCGGGATCGCGTTCAGGTTGACCGCAGAACCGGAGCCCTGTGGCGCCACGCGGCGGCCGTTCAGCAGCACCAGGGTGTATTCCTCGCCCAGATCGTGGATCGACGCGGAAACGCGGCCACCGGAATTGGAGCCGGCTGCAACTGCGTCGACGGTGAAGCCTTGCATGGAAGGCAGCGCCTGGATCAGGTCGGCCACGGTGGTGGCGCCGGTCTTGGCGATGGTTTCGGCGGACAGGCGCTGCACTGGCAGTGCGCCTTCGACGGCGATACGCTTGATCGCGGAACCGGTGATTTCAACGCGCTGCATTGGCGCTTCTTGCGCGGCGGCTTGGCCGGCAGCGATCAGGGCCAGGGCGGACATCGCCAGGCGCACGGAACGCGCACCGATCTTTTCTTGGAATGCCATTTCTTTACTCCTTCGGGTTACTGAAAACGTTCGAATGAGCAAAGTTTCTCTTTTGCATTTTGCTCACCGACCGCGGATTATGGGGGGAGCAAACAAGCAATTTAATGCCCTGCTATTACATTTCTGAAAGTTACAGGGAAAATTCGCAAGATAGTGAAAGAACCGGAATTAAATTTGCCAAAAAACTGGGCATATGTCGCTTTTTAGCAACAATGCAACAAACTTATTCAATACTTATCAGTTTATAGCAACCAGAACTTGCAACTCGCATCAAAGATATGCTTGTAATGAATTGTATTCGTTATTGGTTGAATTGTATTGATGCTTGACTTGTGGCAATTCAGTAAACATCGCGCCGGTAACGCCCGGAACGCGTGATTTGCACCATTTCTTCCTGCGTGAAGACCTCGCGCAGGACGCGGTCGACACCTGCCGCCATGCCTTCCAAGCTGCCGCAGACATAGATGGCGGCGCCCTCGTCGACCCAGGCGCGCACTGTGCCGGCATGGCGCTGCAGCAGGTCTTGCACGTACTCCTTGCCATCCGGGCCGCGCGACCAGGCCAGGTCCAGGCGTGGCAGCATGCCTGCACGCTGCCAGCCTTCCAGTTCATCGCGGTAAAAAGCGTCATGCTCCGGATCGCGCTCGCCGAACAGCAGCCAGTTGCGCGCCTGGCCGGCGGCAACGCGCGCCTTCAGGTGGCCACGCAGGCCGGCGATGCCGCTACCGTTGCCGACCAGGATCAGCGGGCGGGCGGCATTTTCCTCGAGCCTGAAGCGGCGGTGCTGGCGCAGGCGCAGGCGCACCATGGCGCCCTCCTCGGCTTGCTGCGTCAGCCAGCCCGAGGCCATGCCATGGCTGCCGTCGCCATGGCGGTGCAGGCGCACCAGCAAGTGCACGCGGCCATCGGAACGGATGGAGGCAATCGAATATTCGCGCGGGCGCTCGGGGTCAGCCGGCGCAGCGACCTGCACCAGGTCGCCCGATTCCCATGAAGGCAGCGGTGTGCCTTCCAGTGGTTCCAGCTCAAGGTGGTAGATCGGCGCGCCCGCGCTGCCGGGATTGAGCTTGCGCCGTTCTGCCAGGCGCCATTCGCCAAACGCCGGCGCATCCCAGTCCGGCGCGTCGCTGGTGCCGGCCAGGTGGCTCAGTTGCTGGCGCCAGGCAGCGATAGCAGGCGGCGCGCTGCGGTCGACTTCAATGCGCGGGAACAGCGATTGTGCGCCGCGCGCTGCCAGCCAGGCATCGAGTGCGCGGCCGAAGCCGCAGAAACTGCTGTAGGCGCTGTCGCCCAGTGCCAGCACGGCGTAGTGCAGCTGGCCCAGCGCAATGTCGCTGCGTGCCATCAGGCGCTGCGCAAAGCGCGCGGCGGCATCGGGCGGATCGCCTTCGCCGTACGTCGAAGTCAGGAACAGGACGCGTTCGGCCGCTTGCAGCGCGGGTGCATCGAGTTCGTCGAAGTCGCACAGCTGGTTTGCAATGCCGGCCACGCGCAGCGTTTCGCTGGTCTGGCGCGCCAGCACCTCGGCATTGCCGGTCTGGCTGGCGTAGGCCACCAGCCATGGCGAATCTCCCGCCGCGGCGCGCGCGGCCTGTGCCGCGGCCCGGGCGCGGCGTGCGCGCAGCCAGGGCAGCAGGCACACCGCGCCATAAGCGGCAATCATGGCGGCCGCCAGGCCGAGGCGGGATGGGTCGTTCGTGAGGATCATTCTTCTTCAAGCATCTTCTGGAAGCGGCTGCTGAGGATTTCGCGCAGCCCCTTCCCTTCGCGCAGCAGGAAACGTGCGGCCAGCCCTTTGCGTTCGGCCAGCGCCAGCCCTTGTTCAGGTCCAAGCACGGTCAGCGCGGTAGACCAGGCATCGGCCGCCATGGCGCTTTCGTGCACTACCGTGACCGCTGCCAGCGCGTTGGTAATCGGCATGCCGGTACGGGGATCGATCGTATGCGCGCGCCGCGTGGTGTCCTGCATGAAATATTTGCGGTAGTCGCCCGAGGTGGCCACTGCCAGCCCGTGCAAGGCGACGGCAATTTCGCCCGCGCTGCCGGCGCCCGGCGCCTGCGGTTCCTCCAGCGCTACCCACCAGGGCTGGCCATCCGGCCTGAAACCGGCACCGCGCAGTTCGCCGCCGACTTCAACGAGGTAGTGCCGGCAACCCTGCCCTTCCAGGTATTGCGCCAGCTTGTCCACGCCAAAGCCTTTGGCCACGGCCGACAGGTCAAGCTGCACACCACCGGGCTGGAAGGCGCGCTGGCGCGGGATATCCAGTTCCACCGTGCGCCCCGCCATGCCGGCACGCACGGTCGCCACGTCGCGCGCGGCAGGCGGCACGAAGCCGGCTTCGTCATGCCGGCCGGTCGGGCCGAAGCCCCACAGGTTGACCAGCACGCCGGCGCAGGGATCGCAGGCGCCGCCGGTCTCGCGCGCCACGTCGAGCGCGTACTTCAGGACTTCAAAAAAATCGGCTGGCAGCGCGTGCCAGGTGCAGGCGCCGGCGCGATTGAAACGGCCCAGGTCCGAAGCCGGCTCCCAATGGCTCATCTCGGCCACCACCTGGTCCAGCTGCTCCTGCAAGCCGGCCTGCAGGCCCGCAGCCCGTAGCGGCGCGCCGGCAGCAATTGCGCCGGGCGCCAGGGCTACGCGCGCCGACCAGGTGGTCCCCATGCTGGCGCCGCCGAAATCGACGATGCCAGCCCCCGCCGGCGCTGGCTCGGCGGAGATGGTGGGCGGCAGCAGTACGCGGCGCACCTGTCTACTGCGGCAGTACTTCCACCGTCGCTGCGTAAGTCACGCGGCGCGGCGGCATCTGGCGCGGGCCCGCTTGCTGGCCGGCTTGCGGCGCAGCGGCTGCAGGCCAGCTGCTGGACACCAGGTACATGCCAGCTTCAGGAATCCTGAAGCTGATCTCGCCCTTGGCATCGGTCGACATGCGGATCTCGCCCAGCGTGCCGCGATAGCGCACGCCGCCCGGAATCAGGCTGAAGGCCTGGTTGGCAGCCGGTTTGCCATCGAGCAGGAACTTCCATTTCGCCTCTTCGCCCGCGCGCATATCGTTCGGGTGCGTGACCGGCACCAGCTCCAGGCCAACGCCGGTTGGCTTGAACACTGCCTCATCGGTCTTGTTGGCGCTGACGAAGGTCTCCAGGCGGCTGTTGGTGCGCGATACATTCAGTTCCTCCGCATTGGCCGGCACATTGGCCGCCATCTCCGCCTCGGAACCGCGCCAGCGCTTCAATTCACCATTGACCTTCCAGCTAGCCATCACCGACTGGCTCACCAGGGCGATCTTGTAGGTGCCCGGCTTGGCCATCTTCACGTCGAAAGTCGAACGCAGGCGGCCGGTCAGCGCATTTTGCATGTCGACCCTGGCGCCGTCGGGGCCGGTGATGCTGATGCCATCCAGCTTCAGCGGCTGGTGGTCGATATCGAACAAGCCTTCAGAAATGGCGGCATCCACGGTCACCCAAGGTTCCTTGGCGTCTACCAGCGAGGACGACGGCAGCAGCCACGGCTTGTGGGCCTGGGCGCTGAAGGCAGCGCCGGCCAATGCCAGCGCGATCAGGGTTTTGCTCAGCTTCATGGCGGGTCCTTATGGTTTGACTTGCACGGTGACTTCGCCCAGTTCTTCCTTGCCCTTGGCGGAGAAGGACTGCGCCGATTTCGGCGGCCACGCCACCGGCACTTTCACCAGCTCACGGCCGCCCGCTTCGCGCGCAGCTTCCAGCACCAGCTGGTAATTGCCGGCCGGGAGCTTGTTCAGTGCGTCCTTCGCCACCGGGAAGCTGAGGGAAACTTCGCCTGGAGAGCGGGTCGCGCCGCTCACGCCATCCATCGGCATTTCCACGTCGCGGCCGGCCTTGCGCCACCACTGGCGCATGTCCTTCAGCCACTTGGTGCCGGCGTTGTCCTTTTTCTTCACGTCATACAGCACCGCCAGGTTGGCAACGACCTTCTGGTCCGCATTCTCCAGCCAGGCCGCCACGTAAGGACGGTGGTATTCGGCCACGTTCAGTTGCGGGAGTTCGAATTTCAGCGTCAGGTCGGCCGCCATCGCGGAGACGCTCACCAGCGGCAAGCCGACGGCGATGGAATAACGAAGTTTCATACAGAAGTCCTTAATGAATATAGAGCAAAGCGATAACACATGGAATGACAACGCCCAGGCCCACCATCGGCCAGGTGAACGGCCGCTTGGCCGCATGGAATTTCAGGATCAGCAAACCGGTAATGCAGAACACCAGGCAGGCCGCCGCAAAGATATCGATAAACCAATTCCACGCCGCGCCGGTATTGCGGCCCTTGTGCACGTCGTTGAGCCAGGAAATCCAGCCACGGTCGGTATTTTCGAATTCCGCCGCGCCGTCTTCCAGGCCGATGCGCACCCAGGCATCGCCGCCCGCCTTCGGCATCGGCAGGTAAACCTCGTCGGCCGACCATTCGGCCTCGCGCCCGCCCGCCTTGAGCGACCAGGTATCGCGCAGCCAGCGCTCGCCCGCTTCCGGCAACGGCGCCTTTTCGCCGTCATGTTTTTCGGCGAAGGCTTGCAGCTCACTGACCAGCGCTGCAGGCGCCGTAGCCTGCTTGCGCACGATCGCGGGCCTGGCCTCGATCTGGCTGGCGTGGTTCAGCGTGATGCCGGTAATCGCGAACAGGAACATGCCGAGCAGGCACATGGCCGAACTGACCCAATGCCATTCGTGCAGGAGCTTGAGCCAAACGGCTCGCTTTGCCTGGCGCTTCGCCTCAATTTCTGGACTGCCCAAGTTAATACTTTCCATAAGTGAATACCGGATGATAATGCACCAGACTTGCTAATGCAATTGAGAATCGTTATCATTTACATTGCTTTACATACCCGCAACAGCCAGCCATCTCCAGTTTGACGGATGCAGCCAGCCGTAAAACATCAACTGCATCAAATCTGGAGAGAATTTTGACCATCCGTAGCCGTAAGCACACGCTGGCCACCCAGCCGCTGCTGAACCAATCCCTGCTCGCCATGGCCGCCATCGGCCTGCCTTTGTCGGTGCAGGCCCAGGCGCAAGAAAAGACCATGGCCGAAGTCAAGGTCGAAGCCGCCGCCGACGTCGCCTACAAGTCCGACCGCGCCTCTTCGCCAAAACTGACCGCACCGCTGGTCGATACCCCGCAAACCATTTCCGTGATCAGGAAAGAACTGATCCAGGAACAAGGCGCCTCGTCCATCGTAGAGGCCTTGCGCAATACCCCGGGCATCACCTTGCAGCTGGGCGAGAACGGCAATACCAGCGCTGGCGATACTTTCCAGATGCGCGGCTTCGCCGCCCAATCCTCGATCTTCGTCGACGGCATCCGCGACCTCGGCGCAGTGACCCGCGAAGCCTTCAATATCGAGCAGGTCGAAGTGGCCAAGGGCCCGGCCGGCGCCGACATCGGCCGCGGCGCAGCCGCCGGCTACATCAACCTGGTCTCCAAGCTGCCGGCCCGCGAAGAATCCAGCACCGCATCGCTCGCCTTCGTCCAGGGCGGCGTCAAGCGCGGCACCGCCGATGTGACCCGCACCTTCGGCAGCAGCGGCGCCTTCCGCCTGAATGCCATGGCGCAGGATGGCAGCATGAAAGGCAGCAGAGCGCTGGATCGCGAAAGCAAGGGCATCGCGCCGTCGATCGCCTGGGGCCTGGGCACGCCGACCCGCCTCTACCTGTACTCGCAGCATATCCGCCAGGACAAGGTGCCTGACGGCGGCATCCCAAGCGTGGGCGTGGAAGGCTTCTACAATGCCGGCTCCGCCCTGCGCACCGCGCCGCGCGTGGACCGCAACAACTGGTATGGCATCAATGGCGATATCGAGAAAGTCGACGCCGACATGCTGACCGCCAAGATCGAGCACGAACTGGCGCCAAAGACGACCCTGACCAATACCACGCGTTGGGGCAAGTCCAGGATGGACCGCATCCTGACCGGCATCAACCTCCTGACCGCGCCAACGTCCGATCCAGCCACCTGGACCATCAGCCGCAGCCGCCAGAGCGTCCTGCAGGAAAACAAGATACTGGCCAACACCACCAATATCGTCAGTGAGTTCACACTGGGCGGCCTGCAGCACACGCTGTCGACCGGCCTTGAGCTCCTGAGCGAAGAGCAGTTCGCGCCAACCCGCCTGCAAGCGAGCCTGGGCACCGCGCCTGCCGCCAACCTGTACCACCCGAACCCGAACGATGCCCTGACCGGCTTCAAGCCGGTACTGAGCGGCGCCTTCACCAACGGCAAGACTGAAACGGTCGGCGCTTACGCCTTTGACACCGTCAAGCTCAACGAACAATGGCAAATCAACGGCGGCCTGCGCTTCGAACGCTACAACACCAGCACCGACAGCGCCACGCTGAACACCACCACCAATGTGCTGACCGGCGCCCACGTCGAAAAATCGGGCAACCTGGCCAGCGTCAAGGCCGGCCTGCTGTACAAACCAAACCAGGATGGCAGCATTTACCTGGCCTACGCCAATTCCAGGACGCCTCCGGGCAGCGCCAACCTCTCGCTGGCCGCACAGACTTCCGCCAATTCCAACAACCCGGCGCTCAAGCCGCAAAAAACCAGCAATATCGAACTGGGCACCAAGTGGGACGTGATCCAGAAACAGTTGGCGTTGACCGCTGCACTGTATCGCACCACCAACAAGGACGAATTCCCTCAGCAGGTGGATCCGGTGACCAACACCTGGGCGCAACTGGGTGAGCGCCGCGTGCAGGGTGTGGAACTGGGCGCAGTTGGCCAGATCACCAGGGCCTGGGCTGTGAGCGCCGGCATCGCCACCATGGATACCGAGATCAAGGAAGGCACCAGCGGCAACAGCGCGCTCGGCGCGCCATCGCGCTGGTCGCCGAAAGTGTCGGCCACCCTGTGGACCACGTACAAGTTCGACGACAAGCTGACCATCGGCGGCGGCGCACGCTATATGGGCGAGCAGAAGCGCCTGGTTGATCCGTCCCTGTCTCCAACGACGAACAATATGCCGGACATCCCGAACTACACGGTGGTCGACGCCATGGCGTCCTACAAGCTGAACAAGAATATCGCCCTGCAACTGAACCTGTACAACGTGTTCGACAAGTTCTACGTCAACACGCTGAACAACAGTGGCGCACGCGCGACCCTCGGCGCACCGCGTTATGCGCAGCTGACCGCGAATTTCATGTTCTAAGGGATTAAGGCGCAAAAAGAAGGCGGGCCAGTGTGAAACCGGCCCGCCTTTTCCATTCAAACGCCGGAACTTGCATCCGGCCCCGGTGCACCGCCTTCGGTGCCCAATCCACTGCCGCCCTGCCGCGATCCGCTTTCCGTAGCGCTTTGCCGGTTGCCCGGCAAAGGTCGGTCGGCGCGGCGGACCTGGCCTTCCGGAATATCGGTATTCGCGATCTCCGGATGCTCAGTATCGACCAGCACAAAGTTTTGCTGGTTCTCCGTGTCCTTACTGGGTTTGTCAGGCCGTCCCATGCTGGCCTCCTTGCATCTATAGAAACTTAGTACTTATCGCCACCTTGCTTGTTGCCCTGGTAGTCCTGCTGGAAGTCCTTGCCGGCTTCCTGCTGGCCCTGGCTGGGCTGTTGCTCGCTGCGGCTGGCATTGCCGCGCGAACCACTCTGGCGGTTGCCATCGTTCTTGTGGCTCATGCTGCCTGCGCGGCGTGCTTCTTCAGAAGTGAATTCGTGCGCGGTGCCTTTCTGGTGGGCAGCCCGGCCGCCTTCGGAAGCGATTTCCCGCTGGCGTTGTGGGTCCATGGAGGCAAAGCCACGTGCACTTTGCTTGCTGCCGGCAGGACTATCCTGCCGGTTGCCGCGTTTGTCGCCTGGATTGTTCGAAGCCATGATTCGTCCCCCTGCTTGGTTCGGTGGAAAAGACCCCCGCCCCTTACCGTAGGCGCGGGAGAACTCATGTTAGTGCAAGCACTGTACAGGTAATATAGGACGTTCAGCGCGACAAATGTAGGATATCGCCTACCTTTTTTCAATCAGGAAAATCATTTCGTCGGCTACCACATAGACCTTGTCACTGGCTTGCGGAATTAAAGAGTGCCCGCCAGTAAAGGCGCCAAAGGCCGGCAGGATGGTGCGAGTAGTGCCGAGCAGAAAGCAAGGCAGGCGCAGCGACTCGCGTTGAGTGCGTAGGTGAAACACGGGATGCACGTGTCCGGCAATCACATAGCCTTCGCAAGAGACATCGGGATGGTGGCTCAAGGCGAAAGGGCCGCAGGCAAAAGGCTCGTCGGCCATCGTCACCCGCAGCAGCCCAGACGGGTCGCCGGCATGCCAGTCATGGTTGCCGCGCACCAGCAAAAGTTCGAGTTCGCGATGCCGGGCGCGCCAATCCAGCATTGCGCGCAAGGTTGCCGGCGCCTGCGCTGCCTTTGCATGCAGGAAGTCGCCAAGGAAAACGATGCGCTGCGTGTCATGCGTCGTTAACAACGTTTCGAGCGCAGCAAGGTTTTCGCTCGTGGTGCCGCGCGGTACCGGTACGCCCAGTGCGCGGAAGCTGGCCGCTTTGCCGAAGTGGATATCGGCCACCATCAAGGTCTTGGCGGCGGGCCAGTACAAGGCCTTTTGCGGCAAGAGCAGCACGCGCTCCCCTGCAACTTCGGTCGCGATGGCATTCATGGCCCGGCCGCCTGTTCAAGCTCGCGCAGCATGCGCGCCACGCGGTCCGATAGCCGCTCCGTCGTCAGCTTTTCGCGGAAGCGTTCAACCATCAGGGCAAAGCCGAACGGCGTAGCGCGGCGCACTTCGTGGTAGCTGGTTTGCCGCTTCTGCAATTCGTCCAGCGTGCTGCGCAAACGCCGCAGTTCGAGTTCCTGCTCCAGCACTTCGCGCTGGGCTTGCGTCAGCAGCAGGTTGCCGGCATCGTGCTTGCGGAATACCTCGAAGAACAACGAGGACGAAGCCTGCAACTGGCGATTGCTCTTCGGCTGTCCCGGGTAGCCCTGGAAGATAAGGCCGGCAATGCGTGCAATTTCGCGAAAGCGGCGCTGCGACAGTTCGCTCGCATTCAGGCTCGCCAGCACGTCCTCCAGCAAATGCTCGGTGGTGAAAGCACCGCCATCGCCTAAGGCCTCGCGCCAGGGCAGCGCTTCCGGCGCCAGCAGCTCAAAGCCGTAATCGTTGACGGCAATCGAGAACGTGGCAGGCCGTGCGCGCGCAATGCGATACGCCAGCAGGGACGCCAGCCCGATGTGTACCGACCGCCCGGCAAAAGGATAAACGAACAGGTGATGCCCTTCCCTGCTTTCCATGGCCTCGATCACGGTGGTATCCGGTGTTGGCAGCGCCGACCAGCGCTGCTGGATTTCCAGCAGCGGCCGGATGGCCTGCATTTCCGGCCCATCGTAGCGCCCTTCCGTGGCGCGCCGCAATTGCTCGAGAGCAGCCTGCGCCAGTTCGGACGACAGCGGCATCTTGCCGCCTTGCCAGCGTGGCACCGCGCCTTTGGCGCCGGTGGCACGGCGCACGAAAGCGGTCATTTCATGCAGGCGCACGAATTCCAGGATGCGGCCGCCGAACAGGAAGTGGTCGCCCTTGGCCAGGCGCGCGATGAAGCCCTCTTCGACGCTGCCGAGCGAGGAGCCGTTCATATATTTCACCTGCACCGTCGCTTCCGAAACAATGGTGCCGATGCCCATGCGGTGGCGGCGCGCGATGGCGGCATCGGGCACGCGATAGAAGCCTTCCTCGTCCGGCAGCACGCGCCGGTATTCCGGATAGGCGGACAGGCTTTGCCCGCCGCGCGCCACGAAATCCAGCGCCCATTGCCACTCCCCGTCGCTCAGTGCCCGGTATGACCACGCTGTACGCACTTCGGCCAGCAGTTCTTCGCTGCGAAAGCCGCCGCCCAGCGCCACCGTGACCAGGTGCTGCACCAGCACGTCCAGCGGTTTGTCCGGCGGCAGCCTGGGTTCGATATGGCGTTCACGCACCCCCTCGATGGCGCCGGCGGCTTCCAGCAATTCCAGGCTACGGGTTGGCACCAGCGTGATGCGCGATACGCGGCCGGGCGCATGCCCCGAACGGCCGGCACGCTGCAGCAGGCGCGCGATCCCTTTCGCGCTGCCAACCTGCAGCACCCTTTCCACCGGCAGGAAGTCCACGCCCAGGTCAAGGCTGGATGTGCACACCACCGCCTTCAGCTTGCCCTGCTTCAGGCCTTGTTCGACCCATTCGCGCACTTCCTTGTCGAGCGAGCCATGATGCAGGGCGATCAGGCCGGCCCACTCGGGCCGCGCCCCGAGCAGGTTCTGGTACCACAGCTCGGCCTGCGAACGCGTATTGCAGAACACCAGTGTGCCGGCATGCTGTGCAATCTCGTTCGCTACCGGCTCAAGCATCTGGATGCCGAGGTGGCCGGCCCAGGGGAAGCGCGACGGGTGGTCCGGGATCAGGGTGTCGATGCGCAGCTCCTTGCGCAGGTGGCCTTCGACGATGGTTCCCTGCGGCGCCAGTACCTCGGCCGCCTGCTGCAGGTTGCCGAGGGTGGCCGACAAGCCCCACACCACCAGGCCTGGCTGCCAGTTGCGCAGCCGCGCCAGCGCAAGCTGGGTTTGCACGCCGCGCTTGTTGCCCATCAGCTCATGCCATTCGTCGACCACCAGCATATCGAGTTGTGCCAACAGCTCCCTCGCTTCAGGGCGGCTCAGCAGGACGGTGAGGCTTTCCGGCGTGGTCACCAGCGCTTGCGGCAGGACGCGCGCTTGCCGGGCCCGCGTTGCGCTGTCGGTGTCCCCGGTGCGCGATTCGATTTGCCAGCCGGGCAGCAGGTCTGCGGCGGAAGACTGCAAGGCGCGCAGGGTGTCGGCGGCCAGGGCACGCATGGGGGTGATCCAGAGGACGCGCAAGCCTGGTTTTCGGCTGGCCTGCGCGCGCTGTAATGCTGCCAGCCAGACGGCCAGCGTCTTGCCGGAGCCTGTCGTCGCGTGCAGCAGGCCGGACTCACCGCGCCGGGCGGCATCCCAGACCTCGCGCTGGAAGGGAAATATCTTCCAGCCGCGCGCGGCGAACCACGCTTGCACGGCCGTCCGTGTTGGGCCGGCGCTCGATCCGCCGGACAGGCGCTGCCCGGGCGCAGGGACAGGGGCAGATCCTGTCTCCGCGTTCCGGGCCAGGCTCGCCTCGGTTGGCGTTGCCGGCGGACGGCGCGGCGGCAATGGGCGCGGGCGTGGAAAAGCTGGGCTCATGGCGGCGCCTGCGCCAGCAAGCCGCGCAAGGTATCGAGCGTGTCGGCATCTTCCACCGCCTTGTCGTCGCGCCGCCGCAGGATGCGCGGAAAACGCACGGCGATGCCCGACTTGTGCCGCGGCGACAGGGCGATGCCTTCGAAACCGATCTCGAACACCATGGTTGGCTTCACGCTGCGGACCGGCCCGAAACGCTCGATGGTGGTGCGGCGCACAGCATTATCGACCTGCGCGATTTCCGCATCGGTCAAGCCGGAGTAGGCCTTGGCAAACGGCACCAGCTTGCGCTCGCCCTCGGCGTCGCTATCCCACACCGCGAATGTGTAATCGGTGTACAGCGAAGCGCGCCGCCCATGTCCCGCTTGCGCATACACCAGCACCGCGTCAACGCTGAAAGGATCGATCTTCCACTTCCACCACGTGCCCACGTCTTTGGTCCGCCCGACACCATACTGTGCGCCGCGCGCCTTGAGCATCATGCCCTCGACACCCCGCGCGCGCGACTCGCCGCGAATCTGGGCAAGCTGCCGCCAGTCTTCCGCCAGCACCAGCGGCGACAGGCGCAGTTGCGGTTGTCCTGCCTGCCGCACCAGCTGTTCCAGCAAGGCACGCCGTTCGCGCTGCGGCAACTGACGAACGTCGACGCCATCCAGTTCCAGCAAGTCATACGCCACCAGTACCGCCGGCAGTTCCGCCAGCAATTTTGCACTGAGCAGCTTGCGGCCAATGCGTTTTTGCAGCGCTGCGAAGGGAGCCGGCGCATCGCCCTGCGGCCAGACCAGGATTTCGCCGTCGATCACGGTGCCTTGCGGCAGGCGGATGGACACCAGTTCCGGGAAGCGCTCGGTGATCAGCTCCTCGCCGCGCGACCACAGGAAATTCAGCCCCGCCCGCGATACCAGCTGCGCACGCATGCCATCGTATTTCCACTCGACCTGCCAGTCAGCCAGGTCGCCCAGCGTGGCGGGATCGGCCTGCAAGGCATGCGCCAGGAAGAAGGGATACGGTTGCCCGCCCCGCTCCGCGTGCTCGCTTGCCGAAGGCGCCGCGATCAGTTGCAGGAAGCCTTGCGCGGTCGGCTGCACCTTGCCATCGGCCCAGCCCATCAGCCTTTGCGCGACCAGCTTGCTGTCCACCGCTGCGATGGAGCTGAGCGCGCGCGTCACCAGCAGGCGCGATACGCCAACGCGGAAGCCGCCGCCAATCAGCTTCACCAGCAGGAAGCGTTCGCGCGTCTCCAGTTCATCCCAATAACGGAACAGGGCCGACCTCACCTCGTCCGGCGCTGCGCCACGCAAGGGCGCTATGCGCTGCTCGATCCACTCCGCCAGCCCAACGTCGCTTTCCTGACGCGGCGCAGGCAGGATGTGGGCGATCGTCTCGGCCAGGTCGCCTACCGCGTTGTAGCATTCGTCGAACAGCCACTCGTCCAATCCGGCGTATTCCGTCGCATACTGGCGCAGCAGCTTGACCGGGACCGCCTGCCGCGGCTTGCCGCCGGCCAGGAAATACACGGCCCATGCAGCATTTTCCGGTGCGGCCTTGCTGAAATAGGCTTGCAGCGCGTCCAGCTTGCGCTTAGTGGACGTGGTTTCGTCCAGCTCCGCATACAGGCGGGCAAACTCACGCATCGCTGCCCTCCCCAGCCTCCTCGTCGCCGTATTCGGTGTCGAAGCCCTTGGCGTCGTAGCCGTTCTGGCACAGCCAGCGCACCATGACGGGAATCGAGCCATGGGTCACGATCACGCGCTGCGCACCAGTTGCGCGGATCGCTTGCATCAGGCCGGGCCAGTCGGCATGGTCGGACAGGATGAAGCCACGGTCCACCGCGCGCCGCCGCCGCGCACCGCGCAATTGCATCCAGCCGCTGGCAAAGGCATCGCTGAAATCGCCAAAGCGGCGTATCCATGGCGACCCCGCAGCCGAGGGCGGCGCCAGTACCAGCGACTGGCGCAGTGCGGCTTTCTCGACATCGCTCACCATTACCGTCGGCGGCAGCGCAACGCCGCCCTCGCGATATATCCGGTTCAGCGGTTCCACCGCACCATGGCAGACGATAGGACCGATCGATGGATCCAGACCGCTGAGGATGCGCTGCGCCTTGCCGAAGGCATAGCACAACAAGACGCTGCAACGGCCCTCTTGCACGTTACGCCGCCACCAGCCATTCATGTCGTCAAAGATTGCCTGCTGCGGTTGCCAGCGGTATATCGGCAGGCCGAAGGTGGACTCGGTGATAAAGCAGTGGCAGCGCACTGGCTCAAACGGCGTGCAGGTGGCATCCGGCTCCACTTTGTAGTCGCCCGATGCCACCCACACGTTGCCCTGGTATTCCATGCGTACCTGCGCCGAGCCAAGTACGTGCCCCGACGGGTGCAGCGAAATGCGCACGCCGTTGTGCTCCAGCGCTTCGCCGTACGCCAGGCCCTGCACGTTGATATCGCCAAGGCGAGCGCGCAGTATGCCCATGCCCGGCGTGGCGCACAGGTAGTGCGCGTGGCCGGGACGGGCGTGGTCGCCGTGGCCGTGCGTGATCACGGCGCGTTCGACCGGCCGCCAGGGATCGATGTAGAAGCCGCCTGGCACGCAGTACAGCCCCTCCTTGCGTACGACCACCATATCCGCCATCGTCACTCTCCTGCGTCGATTGTGGGAGGATACCTGCAATTGTCGCAAGTGCCACAGCGTTCAATATTGGCCGATTCGTCGCCGAAGTAATCAAGCAACAGCTTCCAGCGGCAATATCCGCTTTGGGCATACGACACCATTTGCGCCAGGGCCTCGCGGTCATGCTCCTGCTTTTCGCGATAGCGTTCCGCCAGGCGCTCGAGGTCGATCGGGCGCGGCGCATCGCCTGCCAGGCGGTATTGCAGCTTGCGGTCCTGTTTCAGCCAGCCGCCCTCCTTCAGCAGCTTGAGCGCCACCTGGCTGCGCTTATCGTGCGGCCGCTCTCCACTGGCCACAGCGCCATAGGCTGCACGCAGCAAGGCCGCATCGGGATAGCTGCGCGCCAGGAAGAATTGCTGCACGCGCTTGTCCTCGTGGAAGTACAGCAGCGTGCAATCGGCCGCCGCGCTGTCGCGCCCTGCCCGCCCCGCCTCCTGGTAGTAGGCTTCCAGGCTGGCCGGCACCTGCAGGTGGATCACGAAGCGGATGTCGGGCTTGTCGATGCCCATGCCGAAAGCATTGGTGGCCACCATCACGCGGCGTGCGCCGGACATGAACATTTCCTGGTTCTGGTGGCGTTCACCGGCGTGCAGCTTGCCGTGGTAGAGCGCCACGCTTTCCCCGGCTTCCTCGAGCACCGCCAGCATTTCCTGTGCCGCCTTGATTGTGGCCGCGTAGACGATGCCGCTGCCCGGCGTCTCGCGCACCAGGCGCAACGCTTCAGCCGCGCGCTCGTCGGCGTTCGTCACCTGGCGCACAGCCAGTTGCAGGTTGGCGCGGTAGATGCCGGTGTTCACCACGCGCATCTTCGGCGCCCCTAGCTGGCGGCGGATGTCGTCGACCACTTCGTCGGTGGCGGTAGCGGTCAGCGCCAACACCGGTGGCCGGCCCAGCGCATCAAGCGCTGCGCCGATATCGAGGTAAGCCGGGCGGAAATCGTGGCCCCAGCGCGAAATGCAGTGGGCTTCATCGACAACAACCAGGCCGATGTCGGCCTGGTGCAGCAAGGACATGAACTCCGGCGTCGCCAGCCGCTCCGGTGTGCAGAACACAATGCGGTCCGCATTGTCTTTCAACCCTTGCAGTGCTTCATGCTGCTCCTCGGCCGGCACTTTGCTGTTGAGCTGGGCCGCGTCGATGCCGATATCGTCCAGCTTTTCGGCCTGGTCCTTCATCAGCGAAATCAGCGGCGATACGACCACCGTGCTGCCCTTCAGGATCGATGCCGGAATCTGGTAGCACAGCGACTTGCCGCTGCCGGTTGGCATGATGGCAAGCGTGTCGTGGCCGGCCAGCACGCTGTCGATCACTTGCTGCTGGCCCGCGCGCAGGTGTTCGACGCCGAACACGTCGCGCAGCAGGCGATGGATTTGATGATGAGTAGCCATAGCCGCAACTTAGCGCGATTGCTGGTAAGATGTCGGCCACCTATGTAACATACCGAGCTGCAATATGTCTTTCTCCCTCAGCGACACCACCTACAGCACCGACACACCCGAAGCCAAGCGCGCCATGTACGAAGACCTGCGCTCGCAGCTGGGTGGACTGGTGCACGGCGAACATGACTGGATCGCCAATACGGCCAATGCCAGCTCGCTGGTGTTCAATTCCATGCCGGGCCTGAACTGGGCCGGCTTCTATTTCATGCAAGGTCCGGATGAACTGGTGCTCGGCCCCTTCCAGGGCAAGCCAGCCTGCATCCGCATCAAGAAAGGTCGCGGCGTGTGCGGCACGACCGTTGAACAACGCGCTACCAGTGTGGTGGAAGACGTGCATGCCTTCCCGGGCCATATCGCTTGCGATGCTGCCTCGCGCTCGGAACTGGTGGTGCCAATTTTCGGCAAGGATGGCGAGGTGATCGGCGTGTTCGACCTCGACAGCCCGCTGCCGGGACGCTTCGATGCCGTCGACGCCGAAGGCATCGAATCGCTGGTCCGCATCCTCGAACAATCCCGCCTCTGATCCGCCGCAAATCCTGCCCCGGTCGCGCTTGACTGGGGCGGGTTGCAACGCCTAGCCTGTCCTTTGGGAGGGCTAGCCATGAACCACACCGCTTACGAAGAAGACTTCATCCCCTGGGTCGAAACCCAGGCCGCCTTGCTGCGCGATCGCAAATTCGATTTGCTCGACATTCCAAACCTCTATGAGGAGTTGACCAGCATGGCATCCCACATCAGGCACCAGCTTGCCAGCCACCTATGCGTGCTGGAAGTTCATTTGCTCAAATGCCGATACCAGCCGCTGCGCAAATCGCGCAGCTGGCGCCGGACCATTCTTGAGCCGCGCTCACGAATCGAGTTGCTACTCAAGCGCTACCCTAGCCTTCGGCACGATCTGCTTGACGAAGCGATTGGCGTCTACCTCACGGCGGCTCGCAAAGCTGCGCGCGAAACGGGATTGGCCCAGGCCGTGCTGCCCACAACGCTGCCTTTCACTGCTGATGAATTGCTTGATTTCGACTTTGAGCCTTAGGCAAGCTTGTGCCAAGTTGCAGCCAGATACTGGCGAGGACCCCGAGCGTCCCGATTGTTTCGAGCAATGCGTTAAGCATGATTCCCTCCGAAGTAAGTCTTCCAGAAAAACGCCAGCGTGATGCAGGATGTCGCGAATAAGGTAATGGCGCGGATCACCTTGGGCGGCGCGCACCGGCCGACCCTTGCGCCGCCGTAGCCGCCGGCTGTGGCCCCCGCCAGCATGGCAAGCGTTGCTGGCCAGTGCACTGCATGGGCGGCGGCAAAGGCAAGCACCGCCACGGCGTTGGCCGCGCTGACAAGTAAAGTCCGTGGTGCATTCAGGTCCTTCAGGTCACGCTTGTCGATCAAGCCCCACATCGCCATCATCATGATCCCCACCGCGCCGCCAAAATAGCCGCCGTAAACGCCCAGCGCGAACTGGAGCAGCAACACCGCAGGCGCCCGCACCTCACAGCGCGCCCTCAATGCCTCGCCAAGCCGCCGCCCGAAGGCGAGCGCGATCGAGGCTACCAGCAGCAGCCATGGCAGCACGAAGGTGAAAGCCGCCGAAGACGTCCACAGCAACAGCAAAGCCCCGGCCAGGCCGCCGCACAGCGTGGTCACCAGCAGCACCCGCAGCGGCACCCCGCCCACCGGCTGCAGTCCGTCGCGATAAGCCCAGGCACTGGCCAGGCCGCCCGGAAACAGCGCAACCGTGCTGGAAGCATTCGCCTGAACCGGTGGCACGCCGGCCGCGATCAGCGCCGGCAGGCTGACGAAGGATCCGCCGCCCGCCAGCGCGTTCATTGCCCCAGCCAGCATCCCTGCGGAAAAAGTCAGAATCATCGTGTCCATGCAAGCGATGTTAGACGGCATGCGGCAGCCCCGCAATCTGGCAATTCCGGTGCTACACTTCGGAAATTCCGAATGCTTGGGAGTTCAAATGCGCTTCGACCTGACCGATATGCGGCTCTTCCTGACCGTCGTGGAATGCGGCAGCCTGACGCACGGCGCGCGCAATATGCACCTGGCGCTGGCTTCGGTCAGCGAACGCATCGCCGGCATGGAGGAAGCCCTGGGCGCGCCGCTGCTCGAGCGCAACCGGCGCGGCGTGCGCACCACAGCCGCAGGCGAAGCCCTGGTGCGGCATGCGCGCTCGATCCTGGGCCAGGTTGAACAGATGCGCGGCGAATTGCGCACCTACGCCACGGGCCTGAAGGGGCGCATCCGCCTGCTGTCCAATTCCGCCGCCCTGGCGGCCTTCCTGCCGCCCCACCTGTGCCGCTTCCTGGCCGCCTATCGCGACCTGTCGATTGACCTGCTCGAGCGCCCCAGTGCGGAAATCGTCCAGTCCATGGTGGACCGGCGCGCCGACCTTGGCATCGTGGCCGACATCACCGACTTCGGCCCGCTGCAGACGCACCTGATCACCAGCGACCAGCTGGTGGTGGTGGCCGGCCATGCGCACCGCGTGGCAAGGGAAAATGAAGTAACGTTTGCCGATATCCTCGGCGAGCCGATTGTCGGCATCGCCGATACCGCACTGGAAACCCACCTCGCGGAACGCGCCTCGCGCCTGGGCCGCCAGCTCGACTACCGCATTCTGCTGCGTAACATCGACCATGTGGCAATGCACGTCGATGCCGGCATCGGCATTGCGATCGTGTCCGGCGCGGTGGCACGGCAATTGCGCCGCGACGTGGCCATCGTGCCGCTGGCGGAAGCCTGGGCTACGCGCCGCCTCTACCTGTGCGCACGCGACTTTGCGGCGCTGACGCCGCACGCCGGCCTGCTGGCGAAGCAACTGTTGGAGAACGCGCCGTCGGCCGTGTCAGGCCAGTAGCGCCACGCCCATCGAGCGCGCTTCAGCCGCGGCGATATCGAGCAGTTCAGCGAGGCCGGGGAAGTTTTCCAGGCAATGCACGATGTCGGAACGGCGCACCAGGTAATCGTCCTGCGGCGCGGGCAGCGGCGAAAGCACGGGACACAGGTGGCGCGCCAGCAGCAGCGTGTCGCGCAAGCCGGTGGGCGGCAGGCTGATGGCGCCGCCGCGCAGGCTGATGATGGCGGCACCGACCGCCTCCGGCACCTGCAGCTTGCGCAGCACTTCGCGCGCCACGATCTCTTGCACCGGCCCCAGGCGCCCCCCCATTTCATCGAGCAAGCCAGGCACCTGGTCGGCTTGCGACAAGAGGAAGAAATTGCCTGCTTCATGCACGATACCGGCAAACAGCGCCGTATCGGGATCGGTGCCGGTGATATGGCGTGCCACCTGGTAGGCGATGGCCGCCACATGGGCAGAGTACTTCCACAATTGCTCGGCGCGTTCACGCAGTTGCGGGTCGCGGATGCGGGCGCCGAACTGGCGCACCACCATGGCGGCCGCCAGCGAATACAGGTTGCGGTAGCCAAGCCGCAGCACGGCCGCGCGCGCGCTGGTGATCGCCGGCGCCCCATGGCGCCGGAACACCGCCGCATTGGCCAGGGCGACGGCGCGCGCCGCCAGCACCGGCTCGCCCAGCACCTTGCGCGCTATTTCATCGTCGTGGCAATCAGGGTCCGCCAATGCAAGCTGCAATGCCAGTGCGGCATTGACGCTGGTGGGGAAGATCAATTCCCCACGCTGCACTTCCGAAATGATGGTGGCTAAGTCCCTGAGCTTTTCCATGCAGGAAATTATACCGAGGCCGCGCGCAATGCGCGCACATTGCCCGGCAAGCGCCGCGCAGCGGGCGCCTTGCGTACCACCGGCGCCGCTTCGCCTTCATTCCCCAGCGTGAAGATGCTGATCGATTTCACCAGCATCTGCGCCTGGTCCTGCAGGCTGGCCGATGCGGCCGCGGTCTGTTCCACCAGCGCCGCATTCTGCTGCGTGGTGTCGTCCATCTGCGTCACGGCCATATTGATCTGCTCGATGCCGTTGCCCTGCTCGGCCGACGCGGTAGCGATTTCCTGCATGATGGCCGTGATGCTCTGCACGCTCTTCAGCACTTCCTGCATCGCCAGGCCAGCCTCCCCGACCAGGCGGTTGCCGGTTTCGACCCGGTCCACGCTGTGGTTGATCAAGTCCTTGATCTCCTTGGCAGCCGACGCCGAGCGCTGCGCCAGGTTGCGCACTTCGGAAGCCACCACCGCAAAGCCGCGTCCCTGCTCGCCGGCGCGCGCTGCTTCCACCGCTGCATTCAAGGCCAGGATGTTGGTCTGGAACGCGATGCCATCGATCACGCCAATGATGTCCACGATCTTGCGCGAGCTGTCATTGATTTCGCCCATGGTCTGCACCACTTGCGACACCACATTGCCGCCCTTGCTGGCCACGTCGGAAGCGGTATGCACCAGCTGGTTGGCCTGGCGCGCGTTGTCGGCATTCTGTTTGACGGTTGACGTCAGTTCCTCCATCGAGGAGGCGGTTTCCTCCAGGTTGGAAGCCTGCGACTCCAGCCGCGAAGACACGTCGGCATTGCCGGTCGCAATATCGCGGCTGGCCGCATTGATCTGGTCCACGCTGGCGCGCACGTCGGACACGATGCCGCGCAAGCTCTCGCTCATCGACTTGAGGGAGCGCAGCAGCTGTCCCACTTCATTGGGCGGGCCGACGTCGAAGTCGTTATCGAGCTTGCCCTGCGCCACTTCATCGGCCACGGCAATGGCATTTTTCAGCGGCACGGTCACCGAACGGGCGATCAGCACGCAGATCCAGGCTGCCAGCGCAAACAGCAGCACCATCGAAACCACCATGATCCAGCGCTGCTCGGTAAAGCCGGAGATTTTTTGCGTCAGCATCGCATCGATTTCCTTGGCTGCCGCCTCGTTGACGGCGAACTGCATATCGATAGCCGCCGTGGTCTTGGCCACCCACTCCTCGCCGGAATAGGTCAGCGGGTCGGCCTTGACAATCTGCTCCGTGCCCAGTTCGACGATCTTGTGCGCCGTATCGGCCGCCGCGCGCAGTTGCGCACCCAGCTTGGCATCGATGGCGGGATTGGCGGCGGCCGCCTTGCTGAAGGCGGTCATGGTCTGGTCCAGGCGATCCGTCACACGCGACATGATGGCAGCCTGCTGCATGCGGTCTTCGGCGCTTGCTTCTTTTTTCGCCAGCAGGCCGGCGCCTTTGGCGCGGGTCTTGCCGGTCTCCTCGGTCAGCCATGGCAACTGGTAGAACATCGACTGGATCAGCTGGTAAGTGTCCTTGTCGGGATCGAGGCTCAGGCCATACGCATCGCCAATCAGCTCGTTGACCTTGAGCAGCTTGGGCATCAGGCCGGTATGTCCCGCATAGCTTTGCGGCACGGTGATCTTGCCTTCCGCCACGTTGGCGCGCAGCGCTTCCCATTCCTGCTTGGCAGTGGCGAAGGCATCGATGATGGCTTTGTCGCCCAGCTTGGCAACCGCCTTCTCCAGCCGGCCGTATGCTGCGTCCGCTTCCGCCTGTTTCGCGCGGCGCTTTTCCGCCACGCTGGACACGCCGCCCAGCACCAGTGCCGACAAGCCACGGTGCTGCTGCGTGTATTGCACAGCCTTCAGGCCGTCAACCACGATGGGCAAGCCTTCATGCTCGCCCTTGTAAGCGTCGAGTACCTTGCCCGCTTCGCTCATGTAAAGGAAGGCTGGGATGATTGCCAGCAGCGCTGCGATCAAGCCGAGGATCATGAACTTGTGACCCAGCTTGAGTTGACCGAGAAGGGAGCTTGAATTCATGGCAGTTTCCCAAAGAGAAGGTTGGCAAAAAGGTGCGATGCAGCACCGCGATACCTCTTGCTTTGATCTTATGCCGATTTGGGGCTGGCAGTTACAATTCGTGAGAATTTGCTACGCAAATCTCTTTCTCCATCACCATTTCTGTTGCGCCCGCGCGAAACAATTGCCAATCGAGAATTTAACTTTCATGATGCATGTGTAAGGGCTTTGCTATAGTGCACCCATGAAACTTTTAATGCCGTTGTTGACGCTGCTCGTGTCACTGCTGTCGCTGGCCGCCCGGGCGGAAACAGTTACGGTGTACACCAGCGCCAATTTCGCGCCCCTCGTGATCGACGGTACCCGCGGCATCTATTACGAAGCCATCGACTACCTGAACAAGCAAGCTTCCGATGGCACCAGCTTCCGGCTGGCTTACCTGCCGCGCAAACGGCTGCAAATGCAGCTGGAGGACGGCAGCCTGGACGGCATCGTTATTGGCATGATGCCGCAATGGTTCGATGACGTCGCACAGAAGAAATACCTGTGGACCACGGCTTTCGCCATTGACCACTTCGTGCTGGTATCGCGCATCGACCACCCGGTGCAAATGGATGCCCCGCAAGGGCTTGCCGGCAAATCGATCGGCCTCACGCTGGGCTATGTCTACCCGGGCATCGATGAATGGATCCAGCGCCACGGCCTGCTGCGCCAGGACGCGACCAGCGAGGAGATCAACCTGGAGAAGCTGCGCCGCGGCCGCATCGATTGCGTGGCCGTGTCCGAGTCGGCGGCGCGCTATTACGTGCGCCGGCACGGACTGCACGGCAGCCTCACCTTCGCCGACCTGCCGGGCCGCGCGACGGAACGCCGCTTCCTGGTCCCGCGCAGCCGCAACGACCTGTTCGACAAGATCGCCCCCATCGTCAAACGCATGCGCGAAGATCCGCAGTGGCTGCGCATGACGTCCAAGTATCAATAAGCAACGCAGCGTGCCGGCCAGCGATTGCGGCATGGCATAATGATAGTTACACAACCTTTCCCCCTCCGGCAATGCCCTTTCGTCGTTCGCTGCTGCGGTGCACCCTGATCGCCTGCCTTCTCGCTGCCGCCGCTACCGCAGCGGCACAGCAACGGCCGGGCGTGGTGTCGTTCCAGCGCGTGGCGCTGCCGGACCAGGTGCCGGCCCACCTGAGCACAGCGATGGTGCAGGACGCACAGGGCTTGCTGTGGATCGGCACCCAGGATGGCCTGGTGCGCTACGACGGCTACGGCTACAAGGTGTTCCGCCCGCACCCCGGCGATCCCGCCGCCTTGGGCGGCAGCTATATCCGCGCCCTGCACACCGCGCGCGATGGCCGGCTGTGGGTGGGCACCATCAGCGGCGGCCTGTCCGCATTCGATCCGCGCACCGAACGCTTCACCCAATACCGCCACGACCCGCTACGCAAGAACAGCCTGGCCAACGATCGCGTGGAAGGCATTGCAGAACTGGCGGGCGGAGAGCTGTACCTCGCCACCGACAACGGTTTGTCGGTCCTCGCCCCGGCCAGCGGCCGGTTCAGCAACTACCGCCACGTGGAAGGCGACAGCAGCAGCCTGGCCAACAACCAGTTGCGCGCCGTCCTGCTGGACCGCGAAGGCCGCCTGTGGGTGGCCAGCGATGCCGGCTTGCAGCGCTGGCTGGGCGACGGCCGCTTTTCGGCGCCGGTGGGCCCGCCCAACGCCATCCGCCTGTTGCAGGACAGCCAGGGCCGCATCTGGATCGGCAGTTCGCGCCAGGGCGCTGCCGTGTACGATCCGGCCAGCGGCAAAGTGCAGACGCTGGCTGGACTGGGCCACTTCTGGATCTACAGCATCGCCGAACCGCTGCCGGGCGAAGTCTGGCTCGGCACGTTCGGCAAAGGCATCGATGTGGTCGATGGCGCCAGCCTGGCCGTGGTCGACCGCCTCCAGTCCGACAGCACCAGCAGCGCCAGCATCGGCAACGACCGCATTGGCGCCCTGCTGGTGGACCGCTCCGGCCTGGCCTGGGCCGGCACCTGGGGCGGCGGCATTGCGCACCACGATCCGGCCAGCCGCGCCTTCCTCAAGCTGCGCCACAGTCCCGCCAACCCGCTGGGCCCGAGCCACCCGGCCATCGTGCGCGCCCTGGAAGCGGCCGACGGCAAACTGTGGCTGGGCACCAATGGCAATGGCGTCGACGTGCTCGATGCCGGCGGCAAGCTGGTGGCGGGCTTCCGTCCCGACGCCAGCCGCGGCGATGCGCTGGCAGACGGCGCCATCACCTGCCTGGCCCAGGGACCGGATGGCAGCATATGGGTGGCTACGCTGGACGGCACGCTGCACCGCCAGCGTCCCGGCCAGCCAGGCTTCCAGCGCTTCGGCAGCGCGCAAGGCTTGCCCGGCGGCCCGATCCGCACCATGGCGTTCGGCGCCGACGGCGCGCTGTGGACCGGCGCCCAGCAAGGCCTGGCCCGCATCGGCAAGGATGGCGCAGTGAGCGCCTGGCGGCATGAGCCCAATGACGACGGCAGCCTGTCCGGCCGCGAGGTCGAAGCACTGGCCTTTGCGCCGGACGGCACGCTGTGGATCGGCACCAATGACGGCCTGAATGCCTTCGACACCAGGACCGGCAAGGCGCGCCGCATTTACCGCGACCCGGCGCGTGCCGACAGCCTGCCCGACAACTGGGTGCCGGACCTGATGGTCGACAAGGACGGCCAGCTCTGGCTGGCCACCCAGTCCGGCGCCGCCATCCTGCGCTCCTTCGACGGCACGCTGGCGCGCTTCGACGTGCTGTCGACCCGCCTGAAACTGCCGCCCCACCCGCCCGAGTCGCTGCTGCAGGATGCGCAGGGCCAGGTGTGGCTCGGCAGCCGGGTGCGCATCGACCCGCTGACCTGGCGCTGGCGCAGTTTCGACCGCGCCGACGGCAATGAGTTCCGCACCCTGTACTACGCCAGCCGCGCACGCATGCGCAACGGCGACCTGCTGTTTGGTTCGCCGGAAGGCTTGCTGCGCGTGCGGCCAAGCATGCTGCGGCGCTGGGAATACAAACCCGCCGTCACGGCGACCGCGCTGACCATCGATGGCATCGAACAGCCTGGCGCCGGCATCGTCACCGAGCGCACGCTCTCGCCCAGCCAGCGCGACCTGCGCCTCGAATTCGCCGCGCCCGACTTCAGCGCGCCCGAGCAGCAGCAATACCGCTACCGGCTCGATGGCTATGATGCCGGCTGGGTCAACGTCGATGCGCGCCAGCGCGTGGCCGCGTATTCGCACCTGCCGCCAGGCGACTACCAGCTGCGGGTCCAGGCCAGCAACCGTGCCGGCCAGTGGAGCCCGCAGGAATGGGCGCTCAAGCTGCATGTGCAGCCGGCCTTCTACCAGACCTGGTGGTTCCGCTCCGCCATGTGGGTGCTGGGCGCGCTGGGCGTGGCTTTCCTGTTCCGCCTGCGCCTGCACGCCTTGCGCCGCCGCGGCGAACGCCTTGAGCGCCTGGTGGCCGAACGCACGGCGGAACTGGAAGCGGCCTCGCGCCGGCTGGAGCAAGCCAGCCTGACCGACCCGCTGACCGGCCTGCACAACCGCCGCTACCTGGAGCAGACCATCCAGGCCGACTTCGACCTGGCGGCACGCCGCCACCGCACGATGCCGCCGGAACCGCACTCGGACCTGGTGCTGTTCATGCTCGACCTCGACCACTTCAAGCGCGTCAACGACCAGCACGGCCACGCCGCCGGCGACGCCGTGCTGCAGCAGACCGCCGGCCTGCTGCGCGACTGCATGCGCAGCTCCGACCATATCGTGCGCTGGGGCGGCGAAGAATTCCTGCTGGTGGCGCGCTTCATCGACCGCAACGATGCGCCGGCGCTGGCGGAAAAGATCCGCTTCGCCGTCGCCGCCCACGACTTCCACATCCCCGGCGGCCAGGTGCTGCGCAAGACCGTCTCGATCGGCTTCGCCACCTTCCCCGGCATGCCCGGCCGCCCCAGCGCGCTGACACCGGAATCGCTGCAGCGCCTGGCCGATGCCGCGCTGTACGCCGCCAAGCACACCTGGCGCGATGCCTGGGTCGGCGTGCAGGCGCGCAGCGGCGAAGCCGGCCTGTCGCGCTTCCTGGCCGACCCGACCAGCGCCGTGGAAGCCGGCGACGTGTCGCTGCTGGTGCCGGAACAGCGCGGCCGCGTCGTCAACTGGCATTAAGCCGGGTTAAGACTTACAGCCCCGCGCTGCGGACCACCCGCAGTTCCATCTGCAGCTCGCTGGGCACGGCATCGTGGCCGACGCGCGCTGGCAGGAAGCGTACCTGGCGCAGGGCCGCCAGCAGTTTTTCCTCATCGTCTTCGTTGCCATCGACTTCGACCACCTGCGCCCGCACCACTTCGCCTAGCGCATTGATCCAGAAGCGCACGGTGACATAGCCGCCGCTGGTTCCCGGCAACTCAAGCCATTGGCCGCGCGCCAGGCCGCTTGCGACCTTGGCTGGGCTGGTCAACTCATGCAGCTGGAAGAACTGGGGAACTGGCTCGGCTTGTTCGGTCACGACCGGTGGCTCGGGCGCAGGAAGAGGTTCGGCAAGGGGAGCGGGAGCGGGTGCCGCAGGCAGCGGCACCACTGGCTCGGTGACATCCGGCGGGATGGCCGGCGCTGCCATCGGCGCCGGCAGCAGCGTCACCATCAGCGCGGCGGGCGCAGGCTGTGGCAGCGGCTTTGGGACGCTGCCCTGCTTGCCCACCCCAATCAAGAGAATCAGGTGGGCCAGCACCGTCAGGGTCAAGGCGCCGGCCTTGCCCCACGATGCACGCCGCATATTACTTGCCCAATTCACGCCACTGCAGGCGCGTGGTCGTGACCGAGCCACCCGTTCCGCCGCCAGCACCGGACGCCTTGGTCAGGTCGATGGTCCGCGGGCGCTTGCCGTCGGAAGTAACGGCAATGATCACCGGCTTGCCGCTCTGCAGCAGGCTGACCGACATACCGACGATCGGCGAGGTAATCCGGGTGCCCAGCGATACATTGGCATTCGGACTGGCTTTGCCGCCGGTGGCACTGAACTGGTACAACCAGCTGAAACCGCCCGGTTGGCAAGCCGAAGCCGCCGGCACCACGGTCGGCACCACGAACGTTCCTTCGAACACCTGCGGATCGACTGCGACGCGTTCGCCGGCGCCAGGCAGTTCATAGTACCAGCCGACATCGAGCGATCCGCTGCCCATATCCGAAATATCGCGCGTGTTTTCAGTGCCGCTCAAGGTGCGCTTGACGAATGAATTCAGCGACAGCAGCGTGGTGCGCTCCAGGTCTTCCTTGAACGCGCCCACAATTTGCGGCGTTCCCGGAGTCGTCGGCACGACCAGGTCGCTCGTGCCCAGGAAACGGCCGGTGCCGAAGAACACATTGAGGACGCCGTTAACTTCGGCCAGGTCCGGCGCGGCCATGATAGGCCTGCCGCTGCCCAAGGCCAGCAACTTGGTGGCAGTGCGGGCCTTCAGGTCGAAGCGCCACATATTGCCCAGCAGGTCGCCGCCCCAGGCAGCGACAGCCGTGTTGTCCTGGTTGAAGGTGGGCGCAGCAATGTTGATGCGCGCAAGGCCGCTAGGGCTGGTGCGCGAGCCGGCATCGGTGGCGATATCGACGACGTTGGCTTTCATCCTTGGGTCTGCGAGGTCAAGCAGAAACACATGGCCCTTGCCGTCGCCGTCGTACCTGCCGCCTTCGGCGATGTTGTTATAGCCGGAAGTGAGCACCGCTACCCATTTGCCATCGACTTTGGTGACTTGTGCCGGGCCAAAGCTATAGCCGAGATTCGGGTTGTCAGCGGCCGAGTAGTTCCACAACACGGCCGGCCGGGTTGGCTCGGTGATGTCCAGGGCGTAGTAGCCGCGGCCGCCTTTGCCCATGGCGCCGATCAGGATGGTTTTCCAGCTGTTGCCAATCTTGACGTCTGCGACAGTCAGCGCGCCGTCCAGGAAATAGCGGTGGCGGTCGGCATAGTCGGCTTGTGCCAGTTGCCACAGGTCAGGCAGCACCATCGGCGGAATGTAGGCCCAGAGTTCATCCCCGGTCAGGGCGTCAAAGGCGTGCAGCATGCCGTCATTGGACGCGGCGTACACCGTGGCAGCACGCTCGGAATTGGAATCGGCAAACGCGCGGTAGCCATCGTCCCCGAATTTGAACGGCGGAGCCCTGACGTGCACCGGCTGGGCGTGAACGAAGTCGCCCAGGATCTTGTCGCGTTCACGGTAAAGACGCCTGTTTTCGCTGTCAACCGTCACCATCGGGTCGTGCCCGCGCAGGAAGCTCACCAGCGTATCGGCGTTGGCTGCATTCTTTTGCTCGGTGCTCCAGCCATTGTATTGGCTCAGCGATTGCTGGACGGCAGCGTTGAAGTTGGCCTTCTGCTCGTTCGTCAGGCTGCTGGTCGTGAATGGCACCAGGTTATTGTTGGCGTCCGAGGTCCAGATGGTGCGGGTGTCGGTGCCATTTGCCAAGACCTTGAGCCGCAGCCTGGCCGAGGCCTGCCATAGCGGGTCACCCATGACTTCGCCGGTGGTGGTGTTCAGCTTATAGCCGCTCAACTCGCCATCCCATGCGCCGGTGCGATAGTTGGCGATATAGACCCAGTTGTCGGCCTCGGTCGGTTGCAGGTTACTGGTGGCAGCCGAGGCGCCGCTGCCATCGGACTGGCCAATGCTGCCCAGCGCCTGGTGCAGGCTTTCCTGCAGCGCCGCCGGGTCCTTGGCACTGAAATAGGTGCCACGGCCGTTGACGGCAGCGTGCCACAGGTCGTCGATCGTTTCCGGCGTGTTCTCCCGCGGCGCCGGCCAGTTCTGCGTGCCCTGCAGGATATTGAAGAACGAGCCCGCTTTGGCCGTCTTGTAATCTTTGCGGAAAGGCAGCGAGCCATCAACCCCCAGGCCCAGCGTGAAGGTGGTCATGTGCTGGTGGCTTGCCACGTCGCCAATATTCGGCAACCCGCCCGCGCTTGGCACGATGTTCTCCATGTCGGGACGCAGGTCAGTGTTGTAATAGTAGAAGGCGACGTCGGCCAGCGAGATCTCATCAGTGCCTGCCGCGTACGGGGCGTACGATGGCCGCGGGGCCCTGCTGATGTCGCCATCCTGGTCGCTCATCAGGCCGCCCTCGGTCCGGGTCAGGTCGGTATACAGCGGCGTATCGTTGTACTTGTTCCAGTAACCGTCCGTCGCCAGGATGGCGAAGTTGCGCTGGCATGCCGCCTGGATCGGGTCCGGTCCGTCCGGGAATGCTGCGTTCTTGCCGAATCGGTATAAACGGCCGACCTCGTTCAACGCGGAACGCAATGGCGTGCTGGTGTCGGGATTGAGTCGATACAGCTCGGAATAGAAGGTCTGCTTGTGCGTGCCTTCAAAAGCGGCCAGCGGGACCTTGATGGTGGAGTTGTCGATCGTCATCAAGCCCATGCGGGCATGGAAATAATTGGCGTCTGTCCTGTCGACCGTGACATCCCTTGGCGTTCCGCGCACATCCTTGAACGCCAGGCCGATTGCCGACTTCGCCATTTGCGAGCGGGTACGGTACCAGGCGTACCAGGTCGCAAAATTGGTGATCTCTTCTGCAAAGTTGCAGCTGGTGGCGGAGGCGACGCAATCGGTGCGGGTCGCCGCCCTCGGATAGCTGTTGCGTGTCGGGACGATGTCGACCCGTTCCCACTGGCTGTAATCGACCCTGGTATGGGAATTGTCGCGGTTTTCCTGGCATCGGGTGCCGTTGGAGCGGCACCACCTCACGGTAACATTGTAGTAGTACGGTGCGCCAGTGGCGCGCCTCGGCGTGTCATACGTGTCGTCCGGATAGGCATAGCTGCTGCCGGAGATCGCCCTGACGCAGTTGGACGAATCGCGTGATTTGCACCAGACACGGTCGGGAAAATCTGCCGTTACATTGTCGAGGTTGGCCAGGTTGACCGTATCGTTGGGCCTCAATGAGCTGCAGCCATCGTTGTAGTCGTCGCCACAGGGGTCGGTCAGCGATTGCTCTTCATAAGTGGTTTCCACGCGCTGGCGGCCAAAACCATCGCTCGGAATCCCCGACCAGGGCGAGGCGTAGGCAGTACGCTGCGCGCCGGTAGCATCGGCGCGGCGCGAGCCATCGTGGTTGACCGGCCAGTCGTAGCGCACGGCAGGATTATAGTAAATCTTGTTGAACGCGCTGGCGGCATACGGCGGGTCGCCCTGGTTGCAGACGGCCCTGATGGTACCGTCCGTGTGGCGGCAATAGTATTCAAAGGCATTGCCCGACTTCATGCGGACATAGTCAGGCATGTAACTCCACAGCATGCTGCCGGAGTTATCCAGGTCGAGCATGATGTTCGGCAGCAGCACCGCCGTGGTGGAGTTTGCCAGCGGCTTGTCCGCCAGGTCCGTGCCGGCAGCGCGCGACAGGGCAGCTCCCAGCACGCTGGCGGCCAGCAGTGCCCCCAGCATCAATTGTTTAAAGAGTGGCCTCATTGATAGGTCTCGTTTATTTATTGTGAAATAACTGCCTGCACGAAGCTGACATTGGAACGCGGGCCCAGCACCCGCACCGTAATGCGGTACATCGCGAGCGAGCCGTTGGCAGCGCTGTCGGGCGGCGTCTGGTACGTCAGCATGGGGCGCAGGATGCCGATACTGTTGACAGGCGGCGCGTTAGGAGATGGCACCGTGGCGCAGCGGCCCGGGTCGAACTCGCCAGCCACATCGCACATGCGGTGGATCACGTAAGACACCTGGTTGCCTGCCGCATCCACCGCCAGCTGGGCCACTTTTGCCCGATCGTTCCAGTCCAGGTCATCGTCGGCCTCAGGCGTGTCATTCCCGGTCAGGTCAAGCGCCGCCTGGCCGCTGGCCCAGTAGCCGCTTGCGCCGGCATCCTGGCCCAATTCGGTCGGCCGGGCGTGCACCCAGGCGATTGCCGCCTCGACACCGGAATCGGCACTGATGGCAGCGCTTTGCTTGAATGCCAGGTTGCCCGCGATCAGGGACGAGGTGTCGACCGAACGCATCATGGCCAGCCCGGCCAGGGTCATGGCCACCAGCACAATCAGCGCCATCACCAGTGCCACACCCTGTTGCCGGCGGTGGCCTCCGGCTTTAACTACCGGTTTCATATGCGCCCCCAGATCACGTTACGCAGCGGGATGACGGTCTCGAACACGCGGTAGCGATAGCACTGCCAGTCGGCGGGATAATTGACTGTGCTGATCGCCCCCCAGCTGGTGGCCAGCGCAGTAGTCGCCGCGCAGTTTGCGCCGGCTGCCGGGCGCTCGTACTGGCTGATGCGGGTCACCAGCGCCACGCGAATGGCCTTGACACGGCGCCAGTTGGCTGGCGCCGGATTGGTCCAGCCAGTGGTCGAAGGGTCGACCCAGGAGCTGATGGCCTGGCTATTGGCTGCCGCGACGCCGTATTGCGCCTGCAGGTCGATCACTTCGGGCATCACCAGCTCGTTGGTGACCACCGGGTCCTGCGAATTGTCGCTGCGCTGCAGTTCGCGCGTTGCCGTTTTGACGGAGTAGACCTTGCGGAACACCGGGCCATTGACGGCCGCCTTGAAGCAGGACACGTTGGCGCCGACTTCATATTTCGGCCAGGTATTGGTGGTGTAGAAATTCCCCGATGGGTTGTATTCCCCTTTCGCACCAGGGTTGTGCTGCAGCTTGGACGATTCTTCCTGTACCTGGGTGATCTTCATCAAGGTGCAGTTCCACAATGGCGCGCCGGATGACACCAGCGCCAGGTCGCCATCCGAGCAGACCGCTGCGCTGGCGACATCCAGTTCGGACGATGGCTGCGGCATTTTCCTGCGCACCGTGGTGGAGCCTGAAGGCAAGGCCGATGCCACGTTGGGATCGGCGAAATACTGGATGGTCAGCGTGTCGGGATTGCTGCCGCCATCCGTGATCAGCATGGGTGCAAAGTCGAGGCCGGTCAGCGCGCCGGTCGCGCCGCCGCACCCGGCGCTGCCGTCGCAGTAGGCATAGACATTGGTGCATCCTGCATAGGAATTGCCGGTGGCAGTCATGCCCCACCCGGCAGCCTTGGCGTCGCGCTCCAGCATGTACAGCGCGATGCCGCCGTTTGCCTGGGCGTCAGCGGTGCTGGTGGTCGCGCGCTTGCGTGCTTCGTTATTGGTAAATGCCTGCGCCACGATCAGTGTGCCCAGCATGCCGATGACGAGGCCCACCATGACCTCGATCAGCGTAAAGCCTTTTTGTGAGTCGTACATATTTTTCCTCAACCGTTGATCTGGGCCACGGCCTGGTAGCTATGGTTCCTGCTCTCGCCAGGCAGCTTCCAGTTGATGGTGACCGTCACCTGGTTGCCGGCGACTGCGACCGTGCGTTTGCCGTTAGGCAGGCTGGCCACCGCCTGGTTGGTTCCGATGTAGGTAGTCCAGTTGTCACGGTGCACCCACATGTCGCCCAATATCTGGTTGGCCAAAAAACTGGCCTCCAGGCGATACCTGGAATCGGTGACCTGGCGTGTTGCCGAAGCCTGCATCCAGAGGAAAGCCAGGATGCCGAACGAGAAGATCAGGATGGCGGCCAGCGCTTCAAGCAATACGACGCCATCCTGGCTGCCAGGTTTCAATTTGCGAATCATGGGATTGCTCCTTAAGTACAGCCCTGGGGCGTGCCGCCCAGTCTGGTATCGGGGTCACACATGCGGACATTGCCGCCCGCGCCAATCGTCACCACATAACGGCGGGCGCTATTGGACTTGGCGTTGGTGACGTCAATCCGGCGGATCTCAGTGCCGGCAGCAGCGGGAGCCCGGCCAAAGCTGTCGAACGTGACGACCGCGGGTTCGTCGAGGCCGGTACCGGCTGCCAGCACGGTGGCGAAGGTAGTCGTGGTAAGTGGCACGGGCAGCGCTGCCTTGTCGATGCCGACCCGTGCGTTGCCGCCGCCTTCATCCGGGTTGCGCTGGTGGAGCGAGGTCGAACAGATGTTGGCGTTGGTACAACCAACTGTCCAGGCGACCTTGCCATCCTGGTCGGTCAGGCTGAAGCGCACCTGCGTATTGCGCCGCAAGGCTTCCGCGCGCGCCATTTGCAGGCCATTCAGCAGGGATTCCGCGGCAGTGCGGTTTTGCCCATCCTGGATCATGCGCGAAAAACTCGGCACTGCGAGCGCCAGCAGCACGCCGAGCACGCTGATGGCCACCATCAGCTCGATCAGGGTTACGCCACCTTGCTTACGCATCAGCAGCGCCCACCCTTGCCGACCACCCAGCAAGTCTCCGACGTACCCCAGCCGCTTGGCGAGGCAGTCGTCTTCTTGACGTTCGCTTCATCCAGTTTGTAGGTAAAGCCGTTCATGGTGCTCTTCCCTTCGGCCTTCAGTTCGTAGCTCATGCCGTTGGTGGCAATGGTGCAGGTAAAGGTGAAGTCCGGATTCGTCGGCGGTGTCGCCGGGCCTCCATTCGTGCAGGCGCCAGCGTACGTGCGGTTATCCTGGAAGAACTGTTCCAGTTTGATGCGCATGTCGGACAAGCCATTAGTCGCCTGGGGAATGTGGCCACGGATGATATAGTCTTTATAAGATGGCAACGCCACTGCCGCCAGGATTGCGATGATGGCTACCGTGACCATCACTTCAATCAGGGTAAAACCACTGCTTCGGGGCCTGAATATTTGTTTCACAAGGGTTCCTATACCAGCAAAATAATTCTTGCCGAAAAATAATTTGACGGAAGTTTAACTGCATTTGGGCAAGAAGTCTCGCACAATTCGTTGCCATAAAGCATCATTAGAGCGGTTTATCTATGAAGCGGCGCGACTGTCGCACACCCGCCCCGTGGGGTAAAATGCAACGTTTTACCGCGCCCGGCGCGACGCCCGACCGAATTTTCGAAAAATGACCACCCTTCCCTCCGAAATCAATCCAGACGCCGTCAAGAACAGCCCGGCCGAAAAAGTCACGCCGATGATGCAGCAGTACCTGCGCATCAAGGCCGATTACCCCAATATGCTGGTTTTCTACCGCATGGGCGACTTTTACGAGCTGTTCTTCGACGACGCCGAGAAGGCCTCGCGCGTGCTCGGTATTACGCTGACGGCGCGCGGCTCCCAGAACGGCGTGCCGATCAAGATGGCGGGCGTGCCTTTCCATTCGCTCGATGGCTACCTGGCCAAGCTGGTCAAGGTCGGCGAGTCCTGCGCGATCGCGGAGCAGATCGGCGACCCGGCGCTGGCCAAGGGCCCGGTCGAACGCAAGGTGGTGCGCGTGGTCACGCCAGGCACGCTGACCGACTCGGACCTGCTGCCGGAAAAATCGGAACGCCCATTGCTGGCCATGACCATGATCAGCAACCGCAAGGTGGTCACTTGCGGCCTGGCCTGGCTGTCGCTGGCGTCCGGCGCGCTGCGCCTGATGGAGTTCTCGGGCGACCAGCGCAGCGTCAACACGCGCCTGGGCCAGGAGCTGGAGCGCATTGCGCCGGCTGAAATCCTGCGCGGCGACGATGCCGACATGTTCGACGAGATTTCGCTCTGCCACGTCAACAACGTGCCGGCCTGGCACTTCGACGTGGTGCATGGCCACAAGGCCCTGCTCGACCAGCTGGCTGTCGCCACCCTGACCGGCTTTGGCGCGGAAGGCCTGGGCGCAGCGTTCGGCGCGGCCGGCGCCTTGCTGCGCTACGCGCAATCGACCCAAGGCCGCGGCCTGCAGCACGTCAAGAGCCTGTCCTGCGAAACGGAAAACGAATACATCGGCCTGGACGCCGCAACGCGCCGCAACCTGGAACTGACGGAAACCATCCGCGGCCAGGAGTCCCCTACCCTGTTCTCGCTGCTGGACCACTGCCGCACGGCCATGGGTTCGCGCCTGCTGCGCCACTGGCTGCACCATGCCAAGCGCGACCAGTCGGTAGCCCGCGCGCGTCACGACGCCATCGCTGCACTGATGCAGCACGACACCACTGGCTCGCTGGCCTACCACCTGGCGCAAGTGCCGGACATCGAACGCATCACCACCCGCGTGGCCCTGCTGTCGGCCCGCCCGCGCGACCTGTCGGCGCTGCGCGACGGCCTGCAGCAGCTGCCCAAGCTGCAGCACGCCATGCAGCGCGCCCTCAGCCACGACAATGCGCAAGGCTTGCTGGCCAAGCTGCACTTCGGCCTGAACGAGCCGAAGGAATGCGTCGACCTGCTGGTACGCGCCATCATGCCTGAGCCGGCGACCATGGTGCGCGACGGCGGCGTGATCGCGCGCGGCTACGACGCGGAGCTCGATGAACTGCGCGGCCTGTCGGAAAACGCCGGCCAGTTCCTGGTCGACCTGGAAACGCGCGAGCGCGAACGCACCGGCATCGCCAACCTGCGCGTGGAATACAACCGCGTGCACGGCTTCTACATCGAAGTGACCAATGGCCAGGCCGACAAGGTGCCGGAAGACTACCGCCGCCGCCAGACGCTGAAGAACTGCGAACGCTACATCACGCCCGAACTGAAAGCCTTCGAAGACAAGGCCCTGTCGGCACAGGACCGCGCCCTGGCGCGCGAGAAGATGCTGTACGACGAGCTGCTGGCAGCGCTGGCGCCCTTCATCGGCCAGCTGCAGGCGATCGCCCAGGCCCTGGCGCAAGTCGACACCCTGTGCGCGCTGGCCGAACACGCGCTGCGCAACAACTGGTGCGCACCGAACCTGGTGGCCGAGCCTTGCATCAATATCGTCGAAGGCCGCCACCCGGTGGTGGAAAACCAGATCGAGCGCTTCATCGCCAACGATTGCAAATTCATGGCTGACCGCCGCCTGCTGCTGATCACTGGCCCGAACATGGGCGGTAAATCGACCTTCATGCGCCAGGTCGCCCTGATTACCCTGCTGGCCTACGTGGGCAGCTACGTGCCGGCCGCCAGCGCCACCATCGGCCCGATCGACCGCGTGTTCACCCGTATCGGCGCCACCGACGACCTGGCCGGCGGCCGTTCCACCTTCATGGTGGAGATGACGGAAGCGGCCACCATCCTGAACGGCGCCACCGAGCATTCGCTGGTGCTGATGGATGAAATCGGCCGCGGCACCTCGACCTTCGACGGCCTGGCCCTGGCGTGGGCGATTGCGCGCCACCTGATCGAAAGCAGCCGCAGCTTCACGCTGTTCGCGACCCACTACTTCGAACTGACCCAGTTGCCGGAGGCGCATCCGACTGCCGCCAACGTGCACCTGTCGGCGGTAGAGCACAAGGATTCGATCGTGTTCCTGCACGCCGTGCAGAACGGCCCTGCCTCGCAAAGCTACGGCTTGCAGGTAGCGCAGCTGGCAGGCGTGCCGCAGCCGGTCATCAAGGCCGCCCGCAAGCACCTGGCGCGCCTGGAAGCGCAAGCGCTCGATGCAACGCCGCAGCTCGACCTGTTCGCCGCACCGGTGGCCGATGCCAACGACGATGAGGCGCCAACCGCCGCGCCGGCCGCCGACCCGCGCGCTGAGGAGCTGCTGGCAGCGCTGGACGACATCGATCCGGACGCCATGACCCCGCGCGAAGCGCTGGACCGCCTGTACCAGCTCAAGCGCCTGGCACAGGCATGAACCGGCGTTCCGCCTGCAGCACGCTGGCTGCTGCCGCCACGTTGGCGCTGGCCATGCTGGCCGCGCCGGCCGCCAGCGCACGCGGCGACAAGGCCGCGCCGCGCAAGGGCGAATTCAGCTTCGTCCTGCTCGGCCACAACTTCCCCAAGGGCGAAGGCGATGCCGAATTCCGCCGCATGCTGGCCGAAGCAAGCCGCACCGAGCCGGCCTTCCTGATCGCCAACGGCATCAAGTCGCCCAACGAACCATGCACCGATAGCCTGTACCAGGAACGGCGCGAGCTGATGAACAGCGCCGAGCGCCCGCTGGTCCTGCTGCCGGCCGGCAGCGACTGGACCGAGTGCCGCAATTCCAACGGCAAGTCGAACGCCATCGAACGCCTCAACCGCATCCGCGAACTGTTCTTCGCCGAACCTGATGCGCTGGGCAAAGGCAAGTTGCCGCTGAACCGCCAGTCCGGCATCGCCAAGTTCCGCGACTACGCCGAGAACACCTACTGGGAATATGAGAACGTCCTGTTCGTCACGCTCAACGTACCGGCCAGGAACAACCACTACCTGACCGAAGCTGGCCGCAACAGCGAGTATGAAGACCGCATGGTGGCCAACCGCGGCTGGCTGCACCGCGCCTTCCTGCACGCCAAGCGCAAGAACATTGCCGGCATCGTGCTGGTCATGGATGGCGACATCGGCGCCCATGTCGAGCAAGGCTTCTTTGCCCGCCTGGCGCAAAAGCGCGACGGCTTTACCGAAATCCGCCGCATCGTGCGTTCGCAGGCAGACAAATACGCGGGTCAGTTGCTGCTGGTCGATAACCGCAAGCAGGGCAAGGCTGCCCCGGCAATTGAATGGAACAAGAACGTCGGCCACCTGGCATTAGGGGCTGAATGGACTGCGCTGCGTGTGATTCCCGGCAGCGTCTCGCTCTTCGTCCTGGGCAGCGAGTGATATGAAAAAGCCCCGCACTGCGGGGCTTGGGATCTTAGTGGATCGGGTGGCTGCGGAAGTGATCGCCTTCCTCGCCATCGTCGCCTTCATCGTCGCCGTCGTGGTGGTGATGGCCATGCGGGCCATGCACGTGCTCGTGGGCGATTTCTTCTTCGGTGGCGGCGCGCACGTCGACCACTTTCAGCTCGAAGCGCAGGGCCATGCCGGCCAGCGGGTGATTGCCGTCCAGGACCACTTTGTCTTCGGCGATTTCGGTCACGGTGAAGATCATCGCGTCGTCGTCCTCGCCGCCTTCAGGCAGGCCTTCGAACTGCATGCCGATCTCCAGCGGCTCCGGCAGACGCGCGCGTTCCTCCACTTTCAGCAGGTTCGGATCGTAATCGCCAAAGGCGTCTTCCGGTTCAATCTGGATCGTGGTGGCGTAGCCGTTTTCCTTGCCGTCCAGTTCTTCTTCGATCTTTGGCAGGGTGTTCTCGTAGCCACCGTGCAGGTAAACCATAGGCTGGCGACCGTCTTCGATCAGATTGTTCTGTGCGTCGGACAGTTTGTATTCCACCGTCACAACGGTATTCTTGGCGATCTTCATTGAGCTTCCTTTCTTTTCTAAGCTGGAAGGGATTATACCGCTTGCTATAATCGCGCCATGAAAAAACTCACTCTCCTGGGCGATATCACGCCCGAACAATTCCTGCGCGATTACTGGCACAAGAAGCCGCTGCTGATCCGCCAGGCCGTCCCCGGCTTCAAGCCGCTGCTGCCTTTCGACAAGCTGGCCGAACTGGCCACCAAGGACTACGTGGAAAGCCGCCTGGTCAGCAAGAAGGACGGCAGCTGGGATATGCAGCACGGCCCGCTCAAGGAACTGCCTGCGCGCACTGAACGCGAGTGGACCATGCTGGTACAAGGTGTCAACCTGCAGGACGACAAGGCGGACGCTCTGCTGCGCCAGTTCCGTTTCCTGCCCGATGCCCGCCTCGATGACCTGATGGTGAGCTTTGCCACCGATGGCGGCGGCGTCGGCCCGCACTTCGATTCCTACGACGTGTTCCTGCTGCAGGCGGAAGGCCAGCGCCGCTGGAAAATCAGCGCGCAAAAGGACCTGACCCTGATCGAAGGATTGCCGCTGAAGATCCTGAAGAAATTCAAGGCCACCGAAGAATTCGTGCTCGAGCCGGGCGATATGCTTTACCTGCCGCCGCACTACGCCCACGATGGCGAAGCAATCGGCGATTGCCAGACCTATTCGATCGGCTTCCGTTCGCCGTCCTACCAGGAACTGGGTGAAGCCTTCCTGCAATTCATGGCCGATTCGATCGACCTGCCGGGCCGCTATGCCGACCCGGATCTGGAACCGACCAATAAGCCAGCTGAAATTCCCAAAGCCATGCTGGGCAAATTGGCGGACGAATTGAATAAGGTCAGCTTTACCGAGGACGATTTCGCCATTTTCCTCGGCGAATACTTGTCCGAACCAAAGCACAATGTCTTCTTCCAGCCCGTGGAAAAGCCGTTAACTGCCGGCAAATTCCAGCAATCGGCCGAGAAAAAAGGGGTATCTCTCTCGCGCAAGACGCAAATGCTGTACCGCGGCAAGAATGTCTTCATCAACGGTGAATCGTTCGCCATGAACAAGGCGGATAAAGCGACGCTGGAAACCCTGGCCAACACGCGCGGCCTCGATGGCGCAGCGGTGGCCGCCGCCTCCGAAGACGTGCTGGAAGCGCTCTTCGCCTGGTACACCGACGGCTGGCTGGAACTGAACAAATAATCGGAGATAGCATGGAGAAGCAGCTTTTTGACAGCCGTACCCAATTCCAGGCCTTGCTGCTGGACTGCATCTCCCAGGCCCGCCTGACGCTGCAGATGTTCGACCCGGACTACGCCTGGTGGCAGCTGGGACATTCCAAGACCGATGCCCTGCTGCGCCACTTCCTGCAGCACAAGGGGCGCATCCAATTGGTTGCCCACAGCAATGCCCACCTGGAGCGCAATGAACCGCGCTTCCTGAAACTACTGGAAGATTACAGCCACCAGGTCGAATGCCGCCTGACCAGCCGCAGCATCAGTACGCTGACCGATTCCTTCCTGGTTGCCGATGGCGTTCACATCGTGCGCCGCTTCCATTCCGACCACTTCCGCGGCGAAGCAGATTTTGATGCTCCATCGTCAACCCAAACCAGTTTGGAGCGTTATGAAGCTATCTGGGCTGAAACACAGCCGGGCCTGAGGCCAGGAACGACTGGATTGTGAGCCGGAAAAATGTAAAATGTTGCAGTTCGAGGTAAGACGGTAATCGCTGCAGATGCCAGCAGTTCGACGCGGGAAAAAAATATTGCGTTTTCGCAAAATAGTTGTGTAAACCGCCCGAAATGCTATTGCGACGCAGCAGAAAACGCTATAATATCCGGTGTGTTTCCGTGTCTGGTCGACCTTTTTCTGAAGGTTGGAAGGGCCGACGAAACGCCGTACGAGCGATAATTACCGGTAATTATTCATCGCAACATTGTTTAATTTTTGTTGTTAATTCAAGGAAAACAAATGAAAAAATCCCTGCTGATCGCCTCCCTGCTGGCTGTTGCCCTGGCTGCTTGCTCCAAGAAAGAAGAAGCTCCTGCTGCTCCAGTAGCAACCCCAGAAGCAGCTGCTCCAGCAGCCGCTCCTGCAGCTCCAGCAGCTGACGCAGCTGCTCCTGCTGCTGCTCCAGCCGCTGACGCTGCTGCTGCTGCCGCTTCCGCTGCTTCCGCAGCTGCTGACGCTGCTTCCGCTGCTGCTTCGGCTGCTTCGGCTGCTGCTTCCGCTGCTTCCGCTGCTAAGTAATTCCTTGCAGGGAAAAGAAACCAGCCTTCGGGCTGGTTTTTTTTCGCCTATGGGGTCAGGCCTGTCATTCGGATAAATGGCGCAGCCATTTGTCCGAATGTCAGACCTGACCCCGAATTTCAGCTAAATAATAAAAAAGCCGGCTTGCGCCGGCTTTTTATTTAAAGGCTTGCGCCTTATTTCAACTGCTCTTGCAGCAGGGTCAGGATCTTTTGGCCAACCGGGGATGCCTCCGGTTTATTCTGGTTGTTCCACACCGAAACCTGGGTGGTATTCACCGAATCCGATCGCACCGAGATGCGGTAGCGCTGCGCTTCCTTCTCCTTGTCCGACGCGCCGAAGCTGAACAGCTTGCTGAACCAGCCGCGGGTATCGGTGGCATCGTTGACGAAGCGCACGAAGTACACGCCCTGCACGCGGTCGCGGTCTTCCACGGTGAAGCCAGCGCGGTCCAGCGCCAGGCCTACGCGGCGCCAGGTGCGCTCGAAGCCTTCGTCAGTCTTGATGTAAGCATCCGCGCCCTCACCCACCAGGGTGGCGTGCTGCGCCTGGACTGCTGCGTTGTCGACGGAGGTACGCGCGGTGGTCTCGTCGGCGGTGCCGCCCAGCTTGGTCATCAGCTTGGCCAGGAAGATCGCTTCCAGGTTCGGGTCGCTATTGCGGTTGGTCCACATGGTCGACTCGTTCTGCGCGCCGGTCACCACTTCCTTGGTGCCGCGGTGGCTGATGTAGACCTCAGTGCCGCCGGCTGGATTGCGCTCCAGGCGGGTACGGTACTTGTCGCGCTCGCCGCTCGAATACAGGCCGTCGAACACCTTGCCGATCGTGCTGCGGATGAAGTCCTGCGGGATCTTGGCGCGGTTTTCATTCCATTCGGTTTCCATCACGCCGGCAGTGGCATCGTCCACCGCCAGGGTGAAGCCCGACTCTTCCCAGAACGTTTTCAGCTGCGGCCACAGGGCTTCCGGCGTCTGCTGCACCACCAGCCAGCGCTGGTTGCCGGAACGCTCGACGCGCACGGCGCTGTTGCCGGTACTTGCCACTTCGTTGCTGCTGACAGCGGCCGCGCCCGGGGTGCTGCCGCGGGTCGCCTGGTAGCCGGAGGCAGTCGCCACGCCGCGGTCATTGCTTGGCAGCGAGTAGCGGTTGTCCTTCGACAGCTGGGTCAAGTCTGGCGGCACGTCCAGCGTGCTGGCCTTCTTGGCCGATTTGTAATCTACCTTGGTTTCGCCTACTACGGACTGCACCATGCCGCAACCGGTCAGGCTCAGCATCAGGGCGCCAACGACGAGCCCGCGCTGCGGGGTCTGGGAAACGATCTTGCGAATAGTCATGTGAAAAAGAAGATTAGTTCAGCACACCGGATTCACGCAGGGCAGCGCGGACGGTCTCGTGATACTGCTCTGCCAGCGGCACCAGCGGCAGGCGGATACCCTTCGGCATCTTGCCCATTTCCGCCAGGGCCCACTTGACCGGCACCGGATTCGGTTCGATGAACAGGTTCTGGTGCAGCGGCAGCAGCTGGTTGTTGATGGCAGTTGCCTTGGCAACATCGCCCGCCATCGCGGCTTCGCACATTTCGTGCATCTGGCGCGGCGCCACATTGGCGGTCACCGAGATATTGCCCTTGCCGCCAGCCATCATCAAGGCGATGGCGGTTGGATCGTCGCCGGAATACACGGCGAAATCGGCTGGCGCGCGGCGCAGCAGGTCGTAGCCGCGCGCGATATTGCCGGTCGCGTCCTTGACGCCGATGATGTTCTTGATCTGGGCCAGGCGCAGGATGGTGTCGTTGCTCATGTCGGCAACGGTACGGCCTGGCACGTTGTACAGGATGACCGGCAGGTCCACCGCTTCGGCGATGGCCTTGAAGTGCTGGTACATGCCTTCCTGGGTTGGGCGGTTGTAGTAAGGAACCACTTGCAGCGAGGCGTCCGCGCCGGCGCTCTTGGCAAAGCGGGTCAGTTCGATGGCTTCTACGGTGGAATTGCCGCCGGAGCCGGCGATGACCGGGATGCGGCCCGCTACACGTTCCACGGTCGCCTTGATCAGTGCACAGTGCTCGGCCACGTTGACAGTGGCGGATTCGCCGGTGGTGCCGACGATGACGATGGCGTCCGTGCCTTCGGCGATATGCCAGTCGATCAGCGCGTTCAGGCCTGGATAGTCCAGGGTGCCGTCGGCGTGCATCGGGGTTACGATTGCTACAATGCTACCCTTAATCATAGGAAACCAATTGCAATAAGAATTAAAACGACGATTGTAGAGCATACCCTGCACCCGTGGTGCATTTTGGTCGCTCAAAATGACGGCAACAGCGCCGCCTCCCTTGGAAACTCCCCTTTCACGGCGCAAATCCTCTGCACCATGGCCGGTTTCGGTGTATTAACGACCCCATCTTCGAATGCGATGACACGCAGATAATGCATTCTAGCCAATTCCAATAATTCTCCCGGCTGTAACAAAAAGGCCGGATTTGATGGTTTGCCGAAGGCGGCATTGCCATCAGCGAAAGTCTCATAAATCAGCAAGCCATTGGGCGCCAGGCTGCCCAGCATGTCCGCCAGCAGCGGACGGTGCAGGTAGTTGGTGACGATGATGCCGGCAAAACGCGCCGGGCCGAAGGGCCAGCAGGCGCCCTCTTCTTCCAGGTCGATCTGGCTGGTGACGATGCCGTCGCCGGCCGCTGCGGCCAGCGCCTCGGCATCGCGGTCCACCGCCACCACGGCATGGCCCAGCGCAGCCAGGTGGCGCGAGTGGCGGCCGCTGCCGCATGCCAGGTCCAATACTTCACCGTTCGGCACCAGGCCGGCGAAACGCTCCACCCATGGCGAGGGCAGGCTCAGTGGCGCGTGATTCACATCAGCCATAACTCAATCCCATTGCTTCGCGCACGTCGCGCATGGTTTCCTGCGCCAGCTTGCGCGCCGCTTCATTGCCGTCCGCCACGATGGCGCGCACCAGGGACGGGTCGTCCAGGTAGGGCTGCGCGCGCTCGTGCATCGGCTCCTGCTCCTTGACGATGGCGTCGATCACCGGCTGCTTGCACTCGATGCAGCCGATGCCGGCCGACTTGCAGCCCTTCTGCACCCACTCCTGGGTCGGCCCATCCGAATACACCACATGGAATTGCCACACCGGGCAGCGTTCCGGCTCGCCTGCATCCGTGCGGCGCACGCGCGCCGGGTCGGTCGGCATGGTGCGGATTTTCTTCGTGACCGATTCCTTGTCCTCGCGCAGCGCAATCGCGTTGCCATAGCTCTTGGACATCTTGCGGCCGTCCAATCCCGGCAGGCGCGAAGCCTCGGTCAGCTTCGCTTGCGGCTCGACCAGGATCAGCTTGCGCGCGCCTTCCAGGTAGCCGAACAGGCGCTCGCGGTCGATCATCGACAGGTTTTGCGCGTCGTCCAGCATGGCTTTGGCTTGCTCCAGCGCGGCGTCATCGCCTTCCTGCTGGTAGGCGGTGCGCAGTTCGTTATACAGCTTGGCGCGCTTGCTACCCAATTTCTTGACTGCGTCCTGCGCCTTTTCCTCGAAACCCTTCTCCTTGCCGTACAGGTAGTTAAAGCGGCGCGCGATTTCGCGCATCATTTCAACGTGCGGCACCTGATCGTCGCCGACCGGCACTTCGCTGGCGCGGTAGATCAGAACGTCGGCCGCCTGCAGCAGCGGGTAGCCGAGGAAGCCATAAGTTTGCAGGTCCTTGTTGGCCAGGTTGTCGATCTGGTCCTTGTAGGTCGGCACGCGCTCCAGCCAGCCAAGCGGGGTGGCCATCGACAGCAGCAGGTGCAGCTCGGCGTGCTCCGGAATTTTCGACTGGATGAACAGCGTGGCCTGGGTCGGGTCGATGCCGGCGGCCAGCCAGTCGACCAGCATGTCCCAGGTCGACTTTTCGATGATGGACGGGTCGTCGTAATGCGTGGTCAGCGCGTGCCAGTCGGCCACGAAGAACAGGCAAGGCTGCTCGGACTGCATCCTGATCCAGTTCTTCAGGGCGCCGTGGTAGTGGCCAAGGTGCATGCTGCCTGTCGGGCGCATGCCGGAGACGACGCGGTCAGGGTACATGGTGTCAGCTCAGGAAAGGACTAAAGGGAAGTACGATCAAGTACCTCACGAATCCCACCAGCCGGCCCAGCAGCGATTGGAACGGCCCGGTATTCAACAGCACGATCAAGCCAATAAAAATGAAAGGCCCAAGGCGCTCGATGCTGGCAAATTTATACGCCAAGTCGCGCGGCAGCAGCGAGGTCACAATACGGCCGCCATCAAGTGGTGGAATCGGAATCAAATTGAAGGCGCACATGACAGCATTTGCCGTCAGGCCCGCCTGGCACATCTCGAGCAGGAATGGTTCTTGCACCCCGATCGCGCGCAAAAGCACAAACATGAATACCCATCCGAGCCCCATCGCAAAGTTGGCCGCAGGCCCTGCTGCGGCCACGAAGCCCATTTGCTTTTTCGGATTGCGCAGGCGATTGAAATCAACTGGCACCGGCTTCGCATAGCCAAACGCCATATGCAGCGGCGAGAGCAACAACAGGACTGGCAGAATGATCGTGCCGAACAGATCGATATGCTTGATCGGATTAGGGGTCAGGCGGCCCATTTGTTCAGCGGTGTTATCGCCGAAATAGCGTGCTACATAGCCGTGGGCCGCTTCATGCAGGGAAATCGCAAACAGTACGGGAATGGCATAGACCGTAATCGCTCGGATGATCTCGTTGGTATCGTTCATAAATGGGATTTTATCAGAGGGTCCCGGCACACTTGCCGGGCACCGGCTTGCATCAGAGGCCGAGGGCCGCGCAGTCGCCGCAGCCGCGCCGGATCAGTTCGGGCTCGTCGCCGGTCAGGTCCACCACGGTGGTTGGCTCCAGGCGACAGGCGCCGCCGTCGATCACCAGGTCGAGCTGTTTGCCCAGGCGCTCCAGCACCATGTCCGGATCGGTCAGCGGCTCCTCTTCGCCGGGCAGGATCAAGGTGGTGCCCAACAAAGGCTGGCCCAATTCGGCCATCAGCATTTCGGTGATGGCGTTTTGCGGCACACGCAGGCCGATGGTCTTGCGCGACGGGTGCGACAGGCGGCGCGGCACTTCCCGCGTCGCCTCCAGGATGAAGGTGTAGGGGCCTGGCGTCACCGCCTTCATCAGGCGGAATTGCTTGTTGTCGACCCTGGCGTAGGTGCTGATTTCGCTCAAGTCGCGGCACAGCAGCGTCAAATGGTGCTTCTCGTCGATGCCGCGAATACGGCGCAGCTTTTCCACCGCCGCCTTATCGTCCAGGTGGCACACCAGCGCATAGCAGGAATCGGTCGGCAGCGCGACAATGCCGCCGCCGTGGATGATTTGCGCCGCCTGCTTGATCAGCCGCAGTTGCGGATTGTCTGGGTGTACCTGGAAGAATTGGGTCATGTTTTAGCGCAGCTGTTGCAAGGCCGCGATGCGTTCTTCAATCGGAGGATGGCTGGAGAACAGCGCCGCCCAGCCACTCGGCGAGGTGATGCCGGAAGCCGCCATGCCTTGCGGCAGTTCGCCCGGATGCACGCCGCCCAGGCGCGCCAAGGCGTGCTGCATCGGCACCGTGGAACCCAGCAAACGTGCCGAACCGGCATCGGCACGGAATTCACGCTGGCGCGAGAACCAGGCAACGATCATCGAGGCGACCAGGCCAAACAGCAGTTCGCAGACGAAGACGGTGACCATGTAGCCAATGCCCGGTCCACGGCGCTCCTCATCCTTGTTCAACATGCCGTCCACCACCGAGCCGACGATACGGGCCAGGAACACCACGAAGGTATTCACCACGCCCTGGATCAGGGTCAGCGTCACCATGTCGCCGTTGGCGATGTGCGCCACCTCGTGGCCCAGCACAGCCTCGACTTCTTCCTTGTTCATCGATTGCAGCAAGCCGGTGGACACGGCCACCAGTGCGTCATTCTTGAAAGCGCCGGTGGCGAAGGCGTTGGCATCGCCCTCGTAAATTGCCACTTCAGGACGGCCGATGCCGGCCTTGTCGGCCAGCGCGTGCACCGTGCCGACCAGCCACTGCTCGGTCGAATTTTGCGGTTGCTCGATCACACGCGCGCCGGTCGACCATTTGGCCATCGGCTTGGACATCAGCAGCGAAATGATCGAGCCGGTGAAGCCCACCACGACGGAAAACGCCAGCAAGCCTCCCATGCTGGTGCCTGAGCCCGGACGCCCGATACCCAGCAGGGACAGGACAATCGACAGCACCACGACAACTGCAAGGTTGGTGGCAAGGAACAGGATGATACGTTTCATAGAGCGGCCTCCGGACTAACTTTACCGAACGATAATCTATGGCCAGCGGCAGGGATTTACAAGTCCCCGGTCAGAACCAGTCGTGCCACACCGGCGTCACATTGCCCGGCAGCGGCGGCAGCAAACGGAAATCAACCCGCGCCTCGCCCGGCGCATGGAAATCGGTCCCGCGCGAAGCCAGGAAGCCGTAGCTATTGGCCAGGTTAGCGTATTTCGGATACTGGTCCGGCGTATGCGAGCCGGTCACCACCTCGATCGCCGTCCCGCCAAGCTGCTTGAATTCGTCGAACAGGATCCCTTCCTGCATCGGCGTAAACTTGTAGCGCCCCGGATGCGCAATCACCGCAATCCCGCCCGCGCCCAGGATCCAGCCGACCGCATCCTGCAACGATGCCCAGCGATGCTCGACATAACCCGGCTTGCCCGGTGACAGGTACTTGCGGAACACTTCGGACACCGACGAGCAGACGCCCTCCTCCACCAGGAACCGGGCAAAGTGGGTGCGCGACATCAGCGCCGGGTTATCGACATAATTCAGCGCCCCCTCGTAAGCACCCGGAATGCCCGCCAGTTCCAACTGGCGCCCGATCTCTCGGCCGCGGTTATCGCGGCCCGAACGGGTGTCCTCCAGTCCTTGAATAAGGGCAGGATTGTTTTCATCGATTTGCAGGCCGACGATGTGCACCGTCTCGTTGGCCCAGGTGATGGAAATCTCCACGCCGGTCACAAAGCGCATGCCGTACAACTGCGCAGCAGCGCGGGCAGTGGCTATGCCACCGACTTCATCGTGGTCTGTCAGGGCCCAGACATTCACGCCCGCCTTATGGGCATGCTCGGCCACTGCCGCAGGGGGCAGCACGCCGTCGGACACGTTCGAATGGCAATGGAGGTCTACGTTCAGCATACAGGTTGCAATATTGCGAAGGCTTCATTGTACGCGGAAAGCTCAGGCCAGGAATTCCTCCAGCATTTCAGCCAGCAGTTCCGGCTGGTCGTGGTGCAGCATATGGCCGGCATCGGGCATCATTTTCGGCGTGACCTTGGCCAGGTGGCCCAGGCGGCGATCGATTTCGGCGCGCGCCTCATCCTTGGGGCCCATCCACAGCCACATATTGGTGTCTTCCGCCTCCACCCACAATACCGGCGCCGTGATTTTCTTCCAGCAGGCCAGCACTTCTTCCACCCGGTACAGTGAAGGGCCGGGACGCTTGTGCACCGGATCCCCCAGGATCTCCCAAAGCCCGTCGGCATTCCGGGCCGACCAATGGCTGGCCAGGAAAGCGGCCTTTTCATCGGACAGGCGCGGGTTGGTCTTCTGCAGCCGGGCGGCGACGGCGGTTTGCGACTCGTAGGTACGCATTTCCGGCTCTACCAGCAATTCGTCCAGCCACTTGCGCATGCGCGACGGGGCCTGCTCGGGTACGGTCGCCTTCAGGCCGAAGCCTTCCAGGTTGACCAGGCGGCGGATGCGCTCCGGGCGAACGCCTGCGTACAAACTGACAACATTGCCGCCCATGCTATGGCCCAGCAGGTTGACTTCGCCCTCTGGCTGGTAATGGCGCAGGATGGCATCCAGGTCCGCCACATAGTCCGGGAACCAGTAAGTATCGGTGCCATTGCGCTCGGTCAGGCCGAAACCGCGCCAGTCGGGTGCAATCACATGCCAGTCCCCCTTCAGGCAATCGACCACGAACTGGAAGCTGGCGCCCACGTCCATCCAGCCGTGCACCATGAAGACCTTGGGCGCGCCGTCGCGGCCCCAGTGCAGCACGTGGGTGCGCTTGCCGCGCACTTGGATAAAGTCGGAACGGGATGGAGTCATGGTGCTTGCCTCGAAATAGGTGAACCACAATAATAGCACGACCGTGCTAAAACCTGCTTGACGTACAATAGCGCCACTTCCCTTCCCTCCTACCGGACCATCCATGACAATTTACCAGCTTGGCGAACACGCGCCAGAGATTGATGCTTCCGCTTTCGTGGCGGAGAATGCGGCCTTGATCGGCAAGGTGACCCTGCACGCGAACAGCTCCGTCTGGTTCGGCGCAACCATCCGCGGCGATAACGAGCGCATCACAATCGGTGAAAACAGTAATGTGCAGGAAGGAACGGTCATGCACACCGACATGGGCTACCCGCTCACGGTGGGCAAGGATGTGACCATCGGCCACCAGGCCATGCTGCATGGCTGCACCATCGGCGACGGTTCGCTGATCGGCATCCAGGCCGTGGTACTGAACGGCGCGAAGATCGGCAAAGGCTGCCTGGTCGGCGCCGGCGCCCTGGTCACGGAAGGCAAGGAATTTCCCGACAACTCGCTGATCGTCGGCGCGCCGGCCAAGGTAGTGCGCCAGCTGACAGCGGAAGACGTGGCGCGCCTGATTGGCAGCGCCGACAGCTATGTCAAACGTGGCCAGCTGTTCAAGTCGCAACTGAAAAAGATTGGATAAACATGACGAACACCCCGGATACCCTGCAGAAATTTGTTTTCGAAGACGCCGCCGTACGCGGTGAGCTGGTCGACATCTCCGCCACCTGGCGCGAAATCGTCGCCCGCCACCACTACCCGGTTGCCGTGAAACGCCTGCTGGGGCAAATGGTGTCGGCGGCCGCCCTGCTGTCGGCCAACCTCAAGTTCAACGGCTCGCTGATCATGCAGCTGCACGGCGATGGCCCGGTGCGCCTGCTGGTGGTGGAATGCGATTCCGACCTGCGCATGCGCGCCACCGCCAAGATGAATGCCGAATTCGCGATCGCCGAAGACGCCGGCCTGCAAGCGCTGGTCAACGCGCAAGGCCACGGCCGTTTCGTGATTACGCTGGATCCAGCCGAGAAGGTACCGGGCCAGCAGCCCTACCAGGGCATCGTGCCACTGGATGGCGACGACGTGGCGACCGTGATCGAGCACTATATGCTGCGTTCCGAGCAGCTCGACACCAAGCTGTGGCTGGCGGCCGACGACACCGTGTCGCGCGGCCTGCTGCTGCAGAAGCTGCCGCTGCACGGCGGCAAAGCCGAAGCGACTGCGCACGCCGCCGAGGTATCGCAAGAAACCTGGAACCGTGTAGTCATGCTGGGCGATACGCTGAAGGAAGCGGAGATGCTCGAGCACGGCATCGACGAACTGCAAAAGCGCCTGTTCTGGGAAGAAACGCTGCGCGTATTCGAGCCGCTGCATCCACAATTCCACTGCTCCTGCACCCGCGAGAAGGTCGGCAATATGTTGAAGATGCTGGGCCAGCAGGAAGTGGAAGACGCCCTGTCCGAGCAAGGCAAGCTCGGCATCAACTGCGACTTCTGCGGCAAGCACTACGAATACGACGCAGTCGACTGCGCCCAGCTCTTCGTCACCGACGCCCCCGCCGAAGCCCTGATCCACGGCTCCGAAGCCAAGCACTAACGACAGCCGAGCCCGTGTCCCACCTTGGGGTCACACCCCAAATGGGACACGGGCTCATGCATTTTGCGGCCGAGCTCGTGTCTCATTTCGGGTGTGACCCCGTGGTGTGACACGAGCTCAACTGCATTTAGAGGCTGCGCGTCAGGTCGATCCAGGCTTGCGGTTGTGGCTTCGCGCGTTCGCGGACGCCGAAGAACGTCACCACCAACTCGCCATCATTGTCGAAGAATTCAACTGACGTCACGCCGGCGCGCTGCGCCACATACCCACTCTTCAGCGCGGACTCACGGATGTGCAGGTTGAACTCCGGGTCCAACACGTTGTACCAATCGCCGCTGGCCGCGGTCTTGCTGATCTCGCCGCTGTAAATCTGCGTCGCCGCGCCATTGCCCAGGAAGGCCATGATCGGCACCTGCTGCTTGGCCGATTCATCCAGCAGCTTGCGCAATGCCTGCGGGCCGATCTTCTGCACCACGCCTTCCGGCGCCAGGCGCATCGCCTGCTCACGGGTCAGCTTGAATTCACGGACGATGCGGTTGAACTGGTGCACGTCGGTCATCTCTTTCCATGCGAGCTGGAACTCCTTGACGTCCACCGCGCTATCGGCTATTTCCGCCACTTTCGGCGCAGCGGCAACGATCTTCAATTCGCCCGCCTGCTGCGGATGCTTGAAGTCCGCCACGATCTTGTCGAACACCGCCACGCCGGCTTCACTTTTCACGTACACCTTGTGCGCCGCATTGCCCTGCGCGTCGAAGAACTGCAGGCTACGGCTGGTGGCGCCGTCGCGCCCGGGCTGCACCACCGCGAAGGCATGCTTCCAGTTCGCGAAATGGAAGCGCATGTCGATCTCGCCGCCCAGGTATCCACCGGCAACGGCACGCAAGCGTTCCTTGTCGGTGAACGATTCCGGCTTGGCTTTGGTCGCCACGCCGGTGCGTTCCAGCACGCCGTTTTCGTTGCGGGTCAGGGCCAGCACTTTGCCCAGGTCGAGCGCGCGGATCATGATGTCGTTCACCGCGTAGTCTGCGTCGGACAGCCGCGTCACAGTCTTGCCGATACCGGTTGCCAGCAACTCCGCTTCCGAAGTACCCAGCGTGCGCGCGGCGTCGCGGATTTGCACCTTGGGCTGCTCGGCGCGCAACGTACTCCAGCGGTCAGCCAGCGAAGGCGCTGGCGAGGCTGCGCCCACGGTCCCGGCAGCGATGGCAATCAGGCCAGTCAGCACCAGCATTGCGTAAATCTTTTTCGTCTTCATATTCTTCCCCTTTTATCAGTACATCAGTTTGAAATTGACGGCCACGTGACGGCCGGGGCGCGCATGGCGTTCGATCTCGGCTTGCGTCGCCGGCGTGGTGCCGGCGGCCAGCGTGCGCGCGGCGGCGTAATCCCAGTACTTCTTGTCGCCCAGGTTGTAGATGCCTGCGTTCAGTTCCGCATGCTTGCCAAACTTCCAGTAGCCGGCAAGGTCGACCACGGTGGCCGCAGGTACAGCGAAATAGGCTGCCGGCTGCGACTGCGCCGCTGCCACCTCAGGTTCCGCCTGTTTGCTGCGCGTGTGGAACGCGCTCAGCGATGCGCCGCCACGCTTTTGCGGGGCGTCCCAGGACAGGCCAGCAGTCGTCTTGTAAGGCTGGATGGAGTTCATGCCGGCCCTCTTCCCGGTGCGTTGGTTCTCCAGCGTGCCGCGCGAGGCTCCTGCTGCCAGCGAAGCGCTGAAGCCTTGCAGCGTCGGCGTCAGCTTGCCCAGGTCCGCCACCGCTGAAAATTCGCCGCCCCAACTGCGGGCCTTGCCGATGTTCTCCGGCCGGAACAAGCCGAAGGTGATGGTCGGGAAATTGACCGGATCGGCCGGTTGCGCCACGTATTCGATGAAGTCCTTGTAGCGGTTGTAGAAGGCGGATGCGCTCACCATCAGCCAGCGTGCCGCCTGGCCGCGCAAGCCCAGCTCGAAGGCATTGCTGCTTTCCTTGCCCAGGTTAGGGTTGCCCAGCGTGGCATAGCCATTGCCGGCACCGGTGTAGCTGAAGGAGTCATAGGTGCCGGTGCGTTCGGCGGCAGTCGGCATGCGATAGCCGCGCGTGAACTTGCCGTACACGTCCACATCCGGCGTTACCGCCACCGTCAGGCCAAGGCTGGGCGACAGATAGCTGTCGCTGCCGTCCTTGACTTCTTTTGCCGCGCCCGGCACGGCGACCACATAGTTCTGCAGGTTCTCTGGCTCCAGCTTGCGGTATTCGGCGCGCAAGCCCGGTGCCAGCGTGGCGCGCAGGCCGGCCAGGGGGAACACGTATTCGCCGCGCACGAAGGCGGACAGCTTCAGCGTGTCCATGTCTGCCATGCGGTTCTTGTTGGTGACCTGGTGCGCACCGGTAGCGAGCACGGTGCGGTCTTCGCGCCATGGGCGGCGCGATTCCTGGTCTTCCACCGTGGCGCCGAACGCGATGCTGTCGGTATCGAACTGGCGCGTGGCGCTGGAAGCCAGCCCCTTGCTCTTGTTGAGGAATGCGGTGTCGATGCTGCGTGCGTAACGCTGGGGTCCCACTACGTAGGCCGCATTGGTATGGTCTTCCACGCGGGCGTCCTGCACGTATGCGCGGCTCTCCACCAACCACGGGCCGGCTGCCAGTTCATGCTCCACGCTGATGCGGTTGCGGCGCGTGCGCGACGATTGCATCGCGCCTTGCGGGTAGGACGTGCCCAGCTTGTTGTCGAACGCCCGCTCGTGCTCCGAGCGGAAGCCGTCGAAGGTGAAGCCCAGCTTCTGCCCCGGTGCCATCCGCCACGCCAGTTTGGTCAGCAGCGCATCGGAACTCCAGTCGTCCGGGTTCGGTGGCACGCTGCCCTCGCTCTCCGTCTGCTCGCCGCTTCGATGCACGGCCACTGCTAGCGCCTGCAAGCTGCCGATCTGCGCCGCGCCGGTCAGGGCGTTAAGTTTCGCGTTGTTGGAGCCGTGATAGCCAGCTTTGTACTCGCCGTACAGCGGCCGCTCGGCGCTGACGTAGTCCGATGGCGCCTTGGTCACGAACGACACTTTGCCGCCCAGTCCAGCGCTGCCACCGTCGGCCGTTGTGCTGCCGGCGCCAATGCGCACTTCGCGGAAGGTCTCGGGATCAAAATAATCCCGTCCCACGCCGAAGCTGTTCAGCGTCGAGCTGTCCGGCCGTGGCGCGGCATCCGGCAACGCGATGCCATCGAGGTCCAGGCCGATGCGGTTGCCTTCCACGCCGCGGATATTGAAGCCGGTATTGCCCGCACCATCCCAGATATTCGCGCCTCCGCTCAAGGCAGCCGGCACCGAAACCAGCGTTTCATAGCGGGCGATTTGCGACATGTCGGTAACGCCGCGCTTATCCAGCTCGCGCGAGTCGATGGCCTTGGTTTCTTCGGGCTTGGCGGTGACGAGAATTTCGCCGAGGCGTGTCGCCTCCTGGGCGTGGGCTTGCGCGTGCGCGCCCAGGGCAGCAGCCAGCAGCAGCGCAAGGCGCTGCTGCCGCAAAACGGATGCAGTCATGATGGTCCAGTCGAGAGTCAGTCAAATGCTGGCTCACGGCTGGCACGGGGAATTTGCATTTTAATGCGAATAATTCTCATTCGCAAGAGCTGCCGCTCCCGGCGCGGAAAATTTGGAGTATCCTGAGCGCCTTCCGTTTCTGCCCAGGATACCCCATGCTGCCAACCCGTATTTCGACCGCAGTTCTTGCAGCCAGCCTGCTGGCCTCCCCACTTGCATTCCCCCCGGCCCAGGCAGCTCCGGCCACCAAACAGCAGGCCAGCCAGGCCAGCCGCCAACTGGCCCAACTGGCCAATGATTTCCATGTCGCCCGCGCCCATTTCGACCCGTTGCTGTTTGCGACCGCCAACGGCGACCCACGCTACAACGACCAGATTGGCATGGCAATCTCGCCGACCGTGCGCGCAAAACAGTTCGCCACCTACCGCCAGATGCAAAAGCGCCTCGCGAAAATCCCGCGCGCGCAACTGGCGAACCAGGACCTGATGACGCTGGACCTACTGGCCTACGAGCTCGATGCCGCCTTGGCGCTGGCGCCCTTCCCCGAACACCTGCTGCCGCTCAACCACTTCGACAATATTCCGAGCACTCTGGCAAACTACGCCGGCGGCACGGGTTCGCAGCCGCTGGGCACCGTCAAGCAATACCAGGATTACCTGAGCCGCGTGCGCCAACTGGCGCCGTGGATCGACCAGGCCATCGCCAATATGCGCGAAGGCGTCAAGCAAGGCATCGTGCAGCCTAAGCCGATCACGCAAGCGATGCTGCCGCAAATGACGGCCCTGCGCAGCGCCACCGCCGAAGCCAGCGTGTACTACTCGCCCATCAAGCGCATGCCCGCCACCTTCAGAGACGCCGACAAGCAGCGCCTGGCGCGCGACTACCGCGCCGCCGTGGACAAGCTCAATCCTGCGCTGGAACGCCTGGTGAAATTCCTGGAATCGGAATACCTGCCGGCCAGCCGCGACAGCACCGGCTGGAGCGCCCTGCCGAACGGCGCCGCATGGTACAAGGCCCGCATCAACGACAGCACCACCCTGCCGCTGTCACCGCAGGAAGTACATGACCTCGGCCTGAAGGAAGTCGACCGCATCAGCGCGCAAATGCAAACCCTGATGGGCAAGCTGGGTTACGACGGCGCGGCGCAAGCCTTCCCTCAATGGGTGCGCGACCAGAAGCAGTTCAAGCCCTTCACCACCGAAGCGGAAGTGCTGGCCGAATACCGCCGGATCTACGATATCGTGCAGGCCAAGCTCCCCGACTATTTCACCCTGGTGCCGAAATCGAAACTGGTGGTGGACCTGGAGCCTGTACTGACCCGGGCCACTGCCTCCGACCATTACACCCCGCCGGCAGCGGACGGCTCCCACCCCGGCGTATTCTGGGCCGTGGTCAACGACCCGAAAGACTACAGCCGCACCGGCATGGCCAGCCTGCTGCTGCACGAAGGCGTGCCGGGCCACCACTTCCACGCTGCGCTGCTGAAGGAGATGCCGCTGCCCGACTTCCGCATGTTCAGCACCGAGAACCAGAACAACGCCGCTTATACCGAAGGCTGGGCGCTGTACGCCGAAACGCTGGGCAAGGACTTCGGCCTGTATGAAGACCCTGTCTGGTACTACGGCCACCTGAACGCGGAAATGCTGCGCGCGGTGCGCCTGGTAGTCGACACCGGCATGCACTCGCTGGGCTGGAGCCGCGAAAAGGCCATTGCCTACATGGTGGAGAAACAGGGCGTATCCGAAGCGCGCGCAAAGAACCAGATCGAACGTTATATGGTCTGGCCGGCACAAGCCCTGAGTTACAAGGTCGGCTCGCTGAAGATTCTGGAACTGCGCGACAAGGCGCAAAAGGTATTGGGCAAGAAGTTCAGCTACCCCGCTTTCCATGCGGTAGTACTGGGCGACGGCACCCTGCCGCTGCCGCTGCTGGAGAAGCGCGTCAACGAATGGATCGCCGCAACGAGTATGTGATTATGGTTTGACTTCGGCGGGGGTCGGCCTGGCCTGGTCCTTGCCGAGGATTTGAACGTAGATTTCGTTCTGCTTGATCATGCTCAGCTCAAAGCGGGCACGCTCTTCGACGGCGCCGGTGCCGTCTTTCAGGTCGTTCACTTCAGAAGCCAGCTTGGCATTACGCTGGCGCAGGCCTTCATTCTTTTCCTGCGCAGCAGCGACCTCCTTCTCCAGCTCCGCCACGCGCAGCCAGCCGCCCTTCCCCAGCCAAAGCGGGTATTGGATCAAGAGCAGCAACAGGGCAAGGGCAACAGAAATCAGGCGCATTGGGTCACAACTGAACCGGCCGGGAAGACCCGGCCGGTGGGTACTAAATTACTTCAGATTATAGAACGCATCGCGGCCTGGGTAGGAAGCGATATCGCCCAGGTCTTCTTCAATGCGCAGCAGCTGGTTGTACTTGGCCATGCGGTCCGAACGGGACATGGAGCCAGTCTTGATCTGCAGCGCGTTGGTGCCAACGGCGATGTCGGCGATGGTCGAATCTTCGGTTTCGCCGGAACGGTGCGAGATCACGGCGGTGTAGCCGGCGCGCTTGGCCATTTCGATTGCTGCGAAGGTCTCGGTCAGGGTGCCAATCTGGTTGATCTTGATCAGGATCGAGTTGGCGATGTCCTTCTGGATGCCTTCTTTCAGGATCTTGGTGTTGGTGACGAACAGGTCGTCGCCTACCAGCTGCACTTTCTTGCCCAGGGCTGCGGTCAGGTGCGCCCAGCCGGCCCAGTCGCCTTCGTGCATCGCGTCTTCGATCGAGATGATCGGATACTTGTCGCACCAGGTGGCCAGCAGGTTGGTGAACTCTTCAGCCGACAGCACCATGCCTTCGCCTTCCAGGTGGTACTTGCCGTCCTTGTAGAACTCGGAAGCAGCGCAATCCAGGCCGATGGCGATCTGGGTGCCTGGCTCGTAGCCGGCTTCTTCGATTGCTTGCATGATCAGCTTGATCGCGTCTTCGTGCGAAGCCAGCGAAGGAGCGAAGCCGCCTTCGTCGCCTACGGCGGTGTTCATGCCCTTCTTGTGCAGGATCTTCTTCAGGGTGTGGAACACTTCGGCGCCGTAACGCACGGCTTCCTTGAAGGATGGAGCGCCAACCGGGATGATCATGAATTCCTGGATGTCCAGGTTGTTGTCGGCGTGCGCGCCGCCGTTGATCACGTTCATCATCGGCACTGGCATCTGCATCGCGCCGGAACCGCCGAAGTAGCGGTACAGCGGCAGGCCGGCTTCTTCAGCAGCGGCCTTGGCGACTGCCATCGACACTGCCAGCATGGCGTTGGCGCCCAGGCGGGACTTGTTCTCGGTGCCGTCCAGTTCGATCAGGGTACGGTCCAGGAAAGCCTGTTCATTGGCGTCCAGGCCCATGATGGCTTCCGAGATTTCGGTATTGATGTTTTCGCAGGCTTTCAGCACGCCCTTGCCGAAGTAGCGCTTGGCATCGCCGTCGCGCAGTTCGAT
>Ga0307408_100000230_pt1 | contig 58926 bp, 67 predicted proteins | sample 322Cmetagenome_FD_202116 | JGI IMG/M metagenome (GOLD analysis project Ga0307408, IMG submission 202116) | Maize rhizosphere microbial communities from greenhouse at UC Davis, California, United States - 322HYB-C-3 | ecosystem: Host-associated > Plants > Roots > Rhizosphere > Soil | place... | reverse complement strand
GTATTCGGTGAACAGCAGCCAGCCTTCTTTCACCATGGTGACGGGGCTGGCCAGGAAGGTGGGCGACACGAAGCCGCCCAAGGTGAAGAACGCCCACACCGCCACGAACACGGCGAAGAAGGCCAGCCCGAGCATCCAACGCGCTCGGGGGCTCACGGGCTCCAGCGGGGCCAGCGAGCGCCGGCGCACGGGGACCTGGGGCTCGGTAACAGACAGGGGTTGCACAGCAGACATGGCGCGCTCTTCTTGGGCTCGGGACAACCGGGTTTACTTGATGAAGCTCGCGTCGAACGTCGCGTTCAGATCATCCGGCGCCTTGCGGATGATGCCGGCCTCCAGCAGGATGGCCGTGGCGTCCTTCATGAAGGACTGCAGTTCGCCCGCAAAGAACTTCTGGTTGGCGGCCTTGTCCTGCCAACGCAGGAAAGACGAGGACTTGGCAAACTGCTCGCCCGTCTGCTTGACGGCCGCGCCCATGATCTCGTTGGACTTCGCCGGATCGGCCTTGATCATGTCGAGCGCCTGGAAGTACGAGTTGGTGAGCGCCTGAGCCGCCTTGCCGTTGGCCTTGAGCCAGGTGGGGTCGCAGCCCACGGTGTCCATCACCATGGGGTAGTCGAGCGTGGTGGCCAGGATCTTGCCCGATGCAGGGTTCTCACGCACGGTGGACAGGTAGGGCTCGTACGTCATGGCAGCGTCGTTCTGCCCCGCCACAAAGGCCTGGGCCGCCGCCTGGGGCGACAGCGTGGTGGTCTTCACGTCCTTCAGGCTCATGCCGTTCTTGCTCAGCATCCACGCCAGGCCGAAGTACGGGGCAGTGCCGGGCGCATCCACGCCGATGGTCTTGCCCTTGAGGTCGGCAAAGCCCTTGATGTCGCCACGCACAGCGATGCCGTCGGCACCGTAGGACTTGTCCATCTGGAAGATCTGCACGATGGGCACGCCGTTGGCGTTCCAGGCCACGTGGGTTTCAACCGTGGTGGCGGCGCACTGGATGGACTTGGAGGCCAGGGCCAGGTGGCGGTCCTTCTGCGGAATCATCTTGATCTCCACATCCAGGCCGTTCTTCTTGAAGATGCCGGCCTTGTCGGCCAGGGTGAGCGGCGCAAAGCCCGTCCAGCCGGACATGCCCAGCACGATCTTGGTCTCCTGCGCCTGTGCCGGCGCGGCCAAGCCTACTACGCATGCTGCAGCCGCTGCCAGCGACGTCCATTTCGCAACCGATCGAATCATCATCTGCTCCTGTTTGAAAAAAGTGCTGCGCCCCAATCCGGCGGGCGAATGCCCTCGCGGCTGCCATGATGACAGGCAGAGCATACCTGTATATACAGGGTAAACGCTGAGTATCGCTTCTTGGTCAGGGACAGCAGGTGGTTAGCAAATACGAGGCCAGATGCCCATTGCGTGATTGCAGTGCCCGCGGCCGGCCCCGAAAATGCTCCCAAAAAGATAGCTGGTCGCGCTTGTCCATCCAGCCCTAGGGGCCAATTGTTATTCAATCGCCCTCTTCTCCTGTACCGGAAGAAATTGCCGCATGGCCACGCTCAGCTATACGGCACGGAGGCTTCAAAGGGCGCCAGGGCTCCTTGGCGTGCACCAGGGTGGCGCGGGGGCCAGCCCCATCCCCGCGTCACGCCTCACCCTGAGGTGGCACCAACTTCGGAGCTGTCGCCGCCGCAAGGCAGACGTGCTGTCACACAAAGCCCCGGATCGGCATTGCGCACGTGCAGGCTCCCGCCATGCGCCTGGGTCACCAGTCGACACAGGTAAAGGCCCAGCCCCACCCCGCCCGTTGTCCGCTGGCGCGCCGAATCCGGGCGATAGAAAGCCTGGGCCAGATGCGGCAGATGCTCTGGCGGAACACCGGGGCCATGGTCGCGCACCTCGATCTCGACTACACCGTCTCGCAGGCGCAGCTGCATGCGCGGCGGCTGCGCGGCCGGGTCGTTATGGCGCAAGCTGTTGTCCAGGAGGTTGCGCATCAACAGCCGCACGCGCGACGGATCCACCATGCAGTGGGGAAGCCCCTTTTGCACATCCAGCGTGATGGCTGCCGCACCTGCGTGGCGCGCCTCCAGCTCGGCCACCACGCCCCGCGCGAGTGATTCGAGGTTGGTGGATTCGCGGTGCAGCGCCGCGTGACGCCCGGCAAGGCGTTCGCTCTCGAGCAGGTCGGTGATGAGCCGGCTCATTTCCCCCAGGTCGCGCATCAATGCGGCCCGCTGGGCCTGCACGTCGGGCGACTCGGGCAACAGCTCGGCATTCAGCCGCGCCCGGGTGAGGGGGCTGCGCAACTCGTGGCTCATGGCCAGCAGCAGTGCACGCTTGGCTTCGAGCATCTGGTGGATGTCCTCGCCCATGGTGTTGATGGTGCCTGCCAGCTGGCCCAGCTCGTCGGGCCGGTGCGCGTGCCGAACGGGAATAGGCTCGCCAAAATCCCCGTTGCCAAAGCGCCGCGCTCCGCGCCGGATGTCATCCAGCGGACGCAGCAGATGGCGCACATAGACATAGGCGAGCGCCGTCAGCAGCAGCAAGATGGTGAGCGTTCCCCAGGCAATGCGCGGACGCTTGTCCCACGACAAGGCATTGAGTCCGAACTCGATGTGATGGCCATCTGCAGTGGTGCGGTGCAACAGCCGGTAGCCAGTGTCATCGCGGCTCCAATGGTCCTGGCGCTGCACCTTTTCACTCATCCAGTCGGGGCGGGGGCGGTCCGGGTGCGAGTCCCACCGGACCTCGGGCCCGTCGATGCGCAGGGTGACGGGCAACCGGTCGGCAATGGCCTGCGCGCGCTCAATGCTGGGCGGGCTGCCGATCTCGGCCGTGAGGCGATCCACATAGTCCATCAACAGGGGGCGAGCCGCCTCCTTCCAGCCCAGGGCCACCACTTTCTGCATCCCGCCCATGAAGGCCACTGCCACCGTCACCGCCAGGGCCATGAACACCAGCACCAGCCGCAAGTGCAGCGAATATCCCACCGCGTCGCGCGCGCGCCGGTGCCAGGGGCAGTCCGAGGAGGAACTGCCAGCTTTCATGGGTTCCGCTTTCATGGTGCCAAGGGATCCGAAGCCGGCGACGCTGCCGCCCCCCCTGCTGCAGCCCGGCGCAGCGCGAGCGAGTAGCCCGCATTGCGCAACGTCTTGATGCAGTCCAGAGGCTCCAGCTTCTTGCGCAGCCGGCTGACCACAATGTCCACGGCGCGGGTGTACAGCTCTGCCTCGTGGCCCCGCAATTGGTTGAGGATGTCGTCGCGGCTGAACACTTTGCCGGGCTCCCGCGCCAGCAGGTGCAGCAGGTCAAATTCGGTGCTGGTCAGCTCCAAAGTCTCCCCCTGCCGCAACACGCTGCGCTGCGCCGCGTCAATGGTCAGGCCGTCGAACTGGAGCGGTCCCGAGGCTGCACCCGCCGGCCCGCCAACGCGCAGGCGGCGCAGCACGGTCTGCAGCCGGGCCACAAGCTCGCGCGGTTCAAAAGGTTTGGGGAGATAGTCGTCCGCCCCCAGTTCCAAGCCCACCACGCGATCCATCACCTCACCGCGGGCCGTCAGCATCACGATGGGCAAATCGCCTTGCTTGCGAATCGTGCGGCACAGTTCAAAGCCATCCATCTCGGGCAACATAACGTCCAAAATGGCGGCATCGAAACCACCCTGCGCCAGCAAGGCGAGCCCCTCGCTGGGCTTGAGGGCGTGGATCAAGTCGAGCTCAAACCGCCGGAAGTAAGTAGCCAGGGGCGGGCCGAGCTGCGCGTCATCGTCAATGAGCAGAATGCGGTGCATAGAGAATTTTCCCATCATCCTGCTCTACTGGCGGCGCGGGCTCCTCGCACGCATCACCTGCCGCCCGCAGCGCCCGATGGCGCACGATCATCCTGCGCAGGCGGCGCTGTGCACTTACCTGCAGCGCATCAAAGCGGTCTGCCGCCGCCAGCAGCGCGGGCAAGGTCTGCGCCGCAACGGCTGGCCGCTGCGCCACCAGGCCCATGGCATGTTCGCGGTCAAACCGCGGGCCCCAGACCAGCGACATCAACTCGTCGTGGGGATTGGGCATCCCCGCCAACAGGGCGGCCCCGTGCCTGCGCACCCCTTGGGCCAGGTGGTGGATGGGTTCGAGCGTGGGGGACATGGCTGCCTCCGTACCGTCAGCCGCGCATCATCCAGCCTTTGCGCCGCTGCATGAACTCGCGCACCTTCTGCTGCTGTTCAGGGTTCAGCGCATCATAGAAATCGGCCAGCGCGCCCAGGACTTCAGGGCCGTTGGCCTGCACTGCGCGGGTCTTCTCATTCAGCAAGGCCTGCGCACGCTCGCGATCAAACCGCTCACCGGCCACAATGGCCTGCATCTCCGCGCGGGGGTCCGGCGTCTTGCCCGCGAAGGCGGCGCGCTGGGCTTGCAGCTTGTCGGCCAGCACGTTGAGTTTGACCTTCTGTGCGTCGTTCAGGTCCAGCTTGTCGCTGACCCGATCGACCATTTTGCTGCGAACCTCCGCCATCTTTTCAGAGGTCCACCCGCCGCGGTGGTAGTGGCCGCTGGAGCAGGCGGTCAACCCACCCAAAGCGATGGCAACGCCGAAACTCCCCATCAGGGTCTTCCGAATCCAGGGTTTCATGGTGTGGTCCTTTCAAGGCCGGTGGAACAATGGCCTTGATGGTGCCGCGCCCCCTTGGGAACGTGGTCTCGACGCAGTTTCGGTTTATTTCGTTTTGTTTCAAATGCGGAGAAGGGAGCATGGACCCCTACCGCATATTTCACGCCTGCAGCTCAGCGAAGCACCGCCGAAAGCATCTTCAAGCGTTCAGCCAGTTCTGTGGCATGGGTTTGCATCTGAGCCGTCGTCACCACGCCTACCCCCCAAGCGTCGAGCCAAAGATCAAAAGTCTCGGACTTCGGCAACTCACCGCGCTGATCGGCGTAGGCAACTATCGCATCTTCGATCCGCCCGTGCGTGGTCGGGGTACCAACCATTCGTTTACCGTCAAATACCCTCGCCAAATAGCGATGATGGCCTTCGCACCGGATATGTAACGTCAAGGCCATGCTGCTCGCCAATCCTCTCCATTACGGGCCCTCTGCTTACCCCATCGCCTGGGGAATGCGGTATTCAAGGTCTGCGAATTGCAGTTCTCGCTCTACCCCGTGCGCATCCCCACCCTGGGTAAACAAATGGTCGGTTTGCTGACGCTGTGGGATATCGTCGGTAGGCTGCCCCATCTGCAGCGCCCAAAAATCTGACCGGCCTTCCAGATCATGGGATTTTGGGTCTATTGAGAACATAGTGCTTGCTCCTGAAGGACCTCAGCGGCCACGCATTTCATGGTCCACGAGGACAGCCCGAAAACTGTCGGCAACGGGTGGTGTTGCCTGTAGGAACCGCCTTACGCAGGGGGCGAGGACCTCACCTCTCGGCGGGGTCGCTGACGCTACCGCCGATGTCAGTCCATCACGGCATTGCCCAGTGATGCGGGTAAGTGGAGTCCACTTGCTTAGGCGGCCTTGGCCATCGGAGGCTCCTCCATACCCAGTGCATCACCCTCCCCCGCCAGAAGACCAATGCAGTCCAGGGCGGTTGGGGGATCGCAGGGCTGTGCATAGACACGCAATGCGATGTCCTGGGCTGCGGGGGAGAAAAATAGCCAGAGGTTGTCTTTGGCCTTGTCGTAGCAAGAGAAAAGTGCCCTGCCGGACCCGGGGGGACACATCAAGAACTTCGACATGAACATCTGCTGAATGCGCAACGTCGGCTCGAACGCCTGCTCATCATTGCCCAGTGCCAATTTGTACCAACTGCTCATATGCGCCTTTCATCTGGCCCCGCCAGTAACTCGGATGGCACATCGTATGAGGGCTCACGAGCAGGCGAACTCTTGTGCAGCGCATCAATGCGTAGGACAAAAGCTTCCGACCGGCGCAGAGCGTCTCTCGCCCGTCGGCAGATCGGTCAGTCGAAGAAGGACTCCATGTCGGCGCGCGGAACGCGTTTCACGCTGCCTGCGCGCAGGCTACATGCCCTGAGCGTTGCGCACCCCAGTCCGGTGACATAAAGAACCTGGGCGTTCTGTTGCGGTGAGTCAACGGGAGGAAGCTGTACCTCGACCATCCCGGCAGCGCGCAAGATACGGAGCTTGTCGATATTGACGACATCCGTCTCAATCAGAGGGAGGGTATCGCGCTCCAAACCTCTTAGGTACTCCATTGGCATAAGGCCTCCGGCGTGAACGAAAACCGATTTTGCGCCGCAATCTCTGCGCACCTCAAGAACTGATACATGAAGCTACAAATCCGTGCCTCTCTCCGCATAAGTAGTACGCCCATGGCTGGCTACGGCGACCTCCGGCGGAAAAGGCCGCGTTTGGAGTGCGGAAAAAGAAGGGGTGGGCGCGCACGGGATGGAATTCGGAAAAGCCATGTTCGCACAGGCGCAATCTGCGGATTCCAGGGTGGCTGTCGGGCTACTAAAGTTGACAGACGAAACACGCGCACCAGCGACCGCCCGTCGGAAATAGAAGATGGAAAAGAGAAAAGGCGTTCACTGAACTCAGTGAACGCCTTTGAACGTTGTATGGTGGGCTGGCGTCAATTGAATGAAAGCTGTTAACCCGCATGAAAGCTGGATTTCATTTTTTTATTCTTTGAGTTGTTCCCCCGTTTGTTCCCCCACCGTGATCACCATAAGCTGCCGCGTGAAAAACTGTGGATGGAGACGGGCCCATGACCGATCAATTTCGGCAACCCAAGATGCCATTACCGCTTCGTCAGCGAGATCTACATTGCCCCATCGGCTACAAACCATCCACACGCTGCGCTATCCAGTTTCGTACTGCCTTGGCTGACCATGAGGTCGCACGCTGCCCGATCTTGATGGAACCCGGAAAGTGCCCTCGCGCCATTTGGTCGTAAAGGGCCGAGCGGCACATCCCCGTCAAGCGCAGCACCTCTGGCAACCGCAACAGGCGGTCTTCGCCGCCTCCGTCTTCCAAAGGCGGCCTTCGCATCGACTCACCACTCTCCAGCAGCGACAGCGCCTGCCTCATCAACTGAGCAGCACGATCGGTGATTTCTCTATCGACAGCTTCCCATTGGTTTCCGCGCTCCTCGCGATTCTGTGCTGCTGGTCTCATATGACTCCCTTTCCTATCCTGCGACACCTGTCGCCGATTCCGTAGAGTGCCAGGGACATCCGACCCATTCAATCCATGCAAGCGCAGCCCAGCGCACCAGGGCAAATACTCCTATGGCTGTTCATCCGATGGGATTTCTCCGTGATCCCGAAGCAGGGCAATCCAGCTCCCACACCCATTCGGATGCACAACCTATTGAGACACTACATCCAAGCGCGCTTGCCCCCCCTCTTCTGCCGCGTTACGGCGGCATCCCACCGAGTGTTCGGGCCGCCTGCTCAAGTCCGCCCAGGATGGCGTCAAGAACGCGCGGTGAGAAGTCCTGTGGCAATTCGGCTTGCACTTCGGCGATGGCCGCTGGAGTCCGGGCAAGGATTTCTTCGATGATCGGCTCGGCGGTCGAGGCATAGCCGACCTTCTGCACGGTGCTATTGAAGTGCCTTCGCTGGATACTTTGCATCTCGTAGTGCCGGTTCTTGCCGAGCAAGGCTATCGCCAACTTGATTTCATGGGGCGACCACTGGTTCGGAGCGTTGCCCAACACCGGATGGACCGACATTACGTCGTACAGCGGGGTCAACTGGAAACGCCCGCGTGGCAGAAGCTAGATACTGAAATTCTTGGCATGGCCATCGGGCGCTCGCAGCAACCAGAACAACACCTGAGCCGCCCTCAGCGTTTTCATGTCGGCTTCGGCATTCACCGATTGCCGCAGCGTGCCAAACAACGCCTTGAGCCCTGGACCGCCGTCGTTCTTATTTGCGGAATGGCGAACAGCGCTCGGCCTGGCAAAAATCTTCCTGCGGCAGACGCATGAGCCACTGCCCACTGGATGCCACGCGCCGGTCGAACCGCTCCACCACCAGCACGCGCTGCCCACCAAAGGTCGCAATGCTGGCATCGGCCACCGGCAAGCCATAAGCCTTCAGCAGCCGCAAGCACAGCCATTCGATCATGGGTCAGCAGCACCAGGTCGATCTCGCGATCCCGGTAGGTCGTGTGCATCATCATGAAGCCAGCGTAGCCTTGCCACTTCAGGCTGAACTCAGATGCGTTAACTGCCTGCCGCATGCGCTCCAGTGCATCCTTCTCCGAGGCATGGATACCATCACTGCTGATGATGTCGATGTGTCTGCCGCGCTAGAAGTCGAACTCACGGTTCGGGCCTTGGGCCACGTCGCCCCAGATCCTGTTGGGCAATTCATGGCGACTGAAGAACACCAAGTGGTACAGCGGTCGATTTCCTTCGTCGCGCACCAACGGCATCCGCCGACTGATTGAAAAGCCAAGGCCGCGCACCAGCCCGCACCAGTAGTCAAAAAACGCCTCGTCGGCATCCCCACGCACAAACGCGAGAGGATCGACATGCTGCCGCCAGCCAGGCGCAGCATCATCGAAGCGCGCACGCTCGGGGTTGTATTCCATCAACACGTTGCGTCGAAGATCCATGGTGCTGAAATGAACAGCAAAATCGACAAACTTCAGACGCGCCAGCTTTTCGATCACCTTGAACGAAAGGTACTGGAGGTTGTACGGATCCAGATACGCGAGGCAGAGCGCTCCTTTTGGAATCGTCCCAAGTACTTGATCCACCGTGGACTCAGCTGCACCCGGGAAAGCAATGGCCGGCGCACCCATGGCCCGCAATCGCTCTGCACAGGCCGATGCCCGAGCGGCGTCCAGATCGCCGACGAGGCAAGAGGTGAAAGCAACATCATCGAGCAGCGAATGGCGCCATGCAACCTGAGCGCCACCGGGGCGCGTCATCGTCTCGCCTTTGACCTGAATGCGGCCAGGGCCACAGAACAAATCGATGTACACGCGCTGCTTGAATTTCTCCCTCGCACGACGCGTTCCCTCCACGTACTTTGCGAGAAAGGTGTGCTTCATCTCGGGAACCCAGCGGCCTACACCTTCGCCGTTCCGTCCATGCTCCACAGGAAGATGCGGCGACGAATCAGCATCGTGTGCGAGACGGAAACTCATTTCCCTAACCCAACCGGAGAACTAAACAGAGAAATCTGCTGGTTTCGTTCGATCCAATCCGTATCCCGCATGTATCGCGCAAGCCGCCGAACCGTCCCGTCCTCGGAGCGAATGACGATGTCTCTCTCACCAGACAACCGCTCCAACGCGTCCTTGTACATGAGGGAGGTACCTGGGGACGTATTGCAGGTCGAGGCATAGAGCTCGCCAATCTGCACAGGCTGTCCTCGCCTAAAAATGTTCTCCGCCAAGTGCTGTGGCAACACGCCGGCGGACAGGCTCTTTGCCACATCGTCGAACACAAATCCGCCCTTGAACTGCTGACGGAAGCCCATCATGTGGGTCGCAAGCATATCAAGGCCTGCACCGCCGTAGTGGATGGAATCGTTCTGGTGTTCCCAGTGCACCTGCTTCATCACATCTTGCGCACGTGGGTGTCGGGAAAGATGGACAAGCCAGTATTCGCCCTGGCCACTCCCCTCTCCGCGAATGAAGAATGGTGTGAAGTACTCAGCTCCACAACCCTTCACCAAGGCATGGTAGAGAGCCGCTTGAATAAAGCGCCGCCAATCAGCCGAGTTCTCTTCCTTGATTTGCTCGATTGTTTTACCTCCCAGCGCCGCACGGATGTCGATGGCCAGCTTTCCAGAGACCTTGTCCGTGAACTCATCGTTGGTGTAGGTCGCAAAAGCGGAGACATGAAACGTCAGGACCACCTCACTCTTCGGTGACTCGGCAAATATCTTTTGAATCAACGGTGCAGGCACATCGCTGTACCCATACTGATCAAGAAAGAAGAGCGCGGTATGTGCTCGAGGGGTATGAGCCTCGATCAATCGAAACACGGCTGGCGACGCTGAGACAAAGTCGTCGTGAATGACGTGAATGGATTGGCCGATTTGTGCACCGTAGCCTCTGTCACGCAAGACCTGTTTCAGGTGCGATAACGCCCGAGCATCCTTGTCGATGAAGATGTACCGCACATCCAGATCAATGGGCTTTGTTCTCTCGGCGTTGACCCGGACACTGGCCTCCCGGACCGCATCCAGCATCCGCAGCGGAGAGCCAAGGATTTCCGTCCCCATACCCTTGAGCATGTAGAGGCCGCCCCCACAAAACCCGTCCACCAGCGTTATGCGCAGCCGCTCTCGTCCACGCGCGTTGAGTGTGCGCTGTTCGAAATACCGAATCAGGTATCCAACCAACACCTCATGCTTCGTCACACTGTGCGGATCGATCTCCGCCGGTCCGTTCCTCCAATCGTAGTGACTCTGTGCCAAAAGCAAGCCTTTCTTCGGTGCAGGAGTGGACCAAGGTTACACCGTGTTTCCTGTGCTCGGAAACTGGTCCCAATGGCGGCCGCCCAAGGAGCGGCCAGCCTTGCCTTTTCCGACAGCGGCGAGCTTGACCTCTGACCCATCGCGTCTGACGATGTGAATCGGGGTACGGCCTGTCACTGCGTCAGCGGCTTGCTCCAAGGGCGCCCAGTGCCCCCATTGCTTGAAATGGAAGGCAACGCCAGCCGCATTGCATTGTTTGCGGAGATCTTCGGGCCATTGTGGATCCATAGGGCGCGAACCCGGCCCAGACTCACCGCCAGCGATGACCCAATCCACGCGCGTGCCGCCTTCGCCTGCCTTCAACCACTGGCGCAGATCCATTGGGCCAAGCAGCGGCTCACAGGACAGGAAGCGGACTGCCGGCGTATTGAACTCCAGAAGATACTTCAGCCGCTTGCTTGCGGCGTCCTGGTTTTCGACGGTCGCACCCAGCCAGACGTTGGAGGGCAATTCATAGCCCTCGGGCAGTTGCTTGCGCACCAAGTGGATTCGCTTGGTCAGGAGCAGCCAATCGAGATGAGGCGTTGCCGCGATGAGGTCCAGAAGGCGCATCCGATGCGGAACCAAATCCTTGCGGTTCTCGAAAACGTCCGCCATGGACGCACAAAACACACGCCGCCGGGTCTTGCTCTCCTTGGCCTCCCGGTCCCATTTCAGGGGCTCTTTCCAGTGGGCATCACCAAAAAAACGCCGCTCCGACTTCGCGCCCCAAACGTCTTCTCCGAGGCGCTTCGCCCAAGTTTCGGCATAGCAATGGTCACACGCATCGGACACGCGCACGCAACCCCACCATGGATTGAAGGTGTGGTGCGTCCACTCGATACGGGTGTCTTTTCCCATTGTTTACTCTCTCGGCGCATCGCAACAATGCACTGTTTTTTAACACAGTATAGACGTACTCTTGTAGAGGAACGCGAAATCCACCCTGGACGTCAACTCGACGCTCAATCACATGAGTTCAATGTGCTGATGGATCCTGTCCACCAAAACATCAAAGTCCGGCTGCCCTTGGTAGTACAGAGCGGCGGTCCTGCGGTATTCCTGTGCAAAGCGCAGACGCTGCTCAGCTTCGGCCAGCAAAAAAGCCGGATTGCGCGCAATGACCTGCTCGTCGCCAGTACGGAACCGCTGGGACTTGCGTTCTTGGTACGCATGTGTGTTCATGAACGCCCGAACCTCCTCTAGTCCCAGCAGGCAGTACACGTCGTAGTAGTGCCGCAAGAAGTTGGAGGGAAAAGCCTGGGTTTCGTCCAATCGGCGGTACTTGGTGGAAATTGTTTGCAGCTTCTCGACGAAGGTGTGTGTGGGGGCATAGCACGGTACAGCCACCGCGCGGTTATCCCCCACTGCCACACCGCGCTCCCTAGCAACGTCCAGCGCCCACGACGAGATCGTGACCGCCCGATTCGGGGCGGTGTCATCGAATCCAAGCTCCAGCAGGATGCCGTCTTTGACGCCAGCGAGCGCAGGAACACGCGGCGCATAGATCAAGCGAATTCCGGCACTGCGCATCTTGTCGTCGTCAAACTGGGTGTCGCGCTCCACACTGTCGATGCCCGGGATACTGATTCGCGCTGCGAGTGCGTCGTAGTACGCACGCCGCGATTCAACATGGGCGGGCTTGTCCTGGTTGCGCCCCGTTTTCACGTCCATGCCATCGGGCGGTTCAATGCGGATGTCGATGTCTTCTGAAAAGCGATGGATGACACCGAACCCCTTTGACAAGGACGTTCCACCCTTCAGCTCAAACTGAAAACCCTGCGCCTGGAGACCCCACAGGCAATGCATGATCCAGTAGTCCTTCTCGACAAGCATGGGATCAAGGCCACGCTCGTCTGCAACCACCGCCAGCAACTGATCGAAGTCCCGTCGTTCGTGCAGGAAGTCAGCCACCCGCCCACTCCCGCAGGCGCTTGCGCGTGGCCACGCTGCCAAAGCTGTCGACTGCGCGCTGCAGACGGGTGGAGTCGAATGAAAGCAGTTTGCTGCGCGCCTGACGCAAGACCGCATCGCGGTCCTCTGCCAGTTCGTCCAGGTTGTTCAGCAGGTCCACGTAAAGGAACTCAGGCGTCAGTTTCCTAGGAAAGCGCGGTTTCATCCGGAAGTCGAACTGCCGATTGCCGAGCTTGAAGACGCCGTGGCGCTTGTGGTTGTAGACCAGCGTTCGGTTGTAAAGCTGGGTTGTACCCAGACCCACGGCGTTGTATGCCGAAGGCGAGAACACCAGGAAATCCTTGTCGCGCAGAAAGCCGCCCACCACCTGCTCATCGCCCGGTGGCAACGGACCGAAGCTGGACTGTTTCGGTGCGTGGTACAGGCCTTGGGCCAGCTTCTTCAGCTTTCCGGTAGCCACCAGCTCGCGCAGATGCCGATCCACTGCCGTAGACAGGCGTGCGAGATCCTCCCGGCGGTAAACGTGCCCGGCTTGAAGCTCGCTCGCAAGGTGCGCAGCAGCGCCTCGCAAAGAGGTAGCAGGAGGGTCAACGGCAGCAAGCATGGCTAATTTTTTATTGAAATTTCATGCATTTTAGCGCTTTTCGGTAGCTTGCCTCCTCGCGCTCCTGAACCCCCTATCCTGCGCCAGGAACGCCTCCAGCATGTGCGGAACGAGTGCCATTGCATCCACCGCCTCCCCATAGGTCTGCGCATGCAGCGCTGCATACCGGTCCAACTCCATCTTGAGACCAGCCGAGCAGGTGAAGCTCAGCCGGACACTCTCCGTCCTCGGTAGCGGCCCCAGACGCAATTTCCTTGGGGTGCTCATCGTGGACCTCCCCTGCCACCACTGACGAACAACGGCTGATAAGGCCGCAGCACCAGATCCCGGTTCACGATCACCCGCACCGCCAGCCCCGGCCGCGCGGTGAGCGTGGGCTGCAGGTTCAGGTTACGCCGCGTCATCTCCTGCCCCACCTGGTTCACACTGTCTTGCAGCCCGTCGCGCCCCGCGACCACCAGGCGGTTGCCGTTCTGCCGGTTCTCGGGAGCGGCCAGTTCGGCGCCCACCCCCAGCAAGGTCGTCAGCGCCGCCTCTGCTACAACCCGTGCCCAGTGCCAGTCCACCCCATCCTCCAGGCCAGCGCGCCCCGCCAGATCGGTGCCCACGAGGTTGTCGAGTGTCAGCGACGAAGTGTCCGGCAGGACAATACGGTTCCACACCATCTGCACCCGGCTCTGCCCGTAGCTCACCTGGCTGTTGTAGCGACCCAGGATGCGCGAGCCCTGCGGGATCAGCAGGTGTCTCCCAGTGGCCGTGTCGTAGACTGGCTCGGTCACGGTGGCGATCACGTCGCCCGGCAGGTCCGACTGGATTCCCGTCACCAGCGCTGCAGGAATCACCGTGCCGGCCATCACCTGGTAGGGTGAGGCAGGAATCTGCAGGCTTCCTGAATTCCGGGTTTCCGTGGAACCGCCTTTCAGGAAGGCTTCCTTCTGCTCCTGCCGGTTCTGAACAGCCGTTGGGTCGGTGGGCTGCGCCGCCGTCGAGGCAGGCCCCGCCGCCAATGGATCAAACCCCGCCAGCCCGGATGCCGCGGGCGCCACCATCGCCGCGGACTGTGCCGCACCCTGCCCCGCTTGCGCTCCCCCCGTGCGGAAGAACACCGGCGATCCCGCCGCTGCCTCGGCCTCCTTGCGCAGCGCATCCGCCGGATCATGGCCTGGTGGCGCATAGCCCGGCTCCGCCGGCCCCTGCGCCTTCACGATGGCCGGCCCCAGGTCCCCCGGCAACGGAGGCCCCAGCCGGGGTCCTTCTGGTGATCGCAGTCCGCCGTAGTCGGCCGGCAACCGGTCCAGCCCTTCGGACTTCGACACCCGATCGACGTTGTAAAGCTCCGGGGGATTCGCGCCACGCCGGTGGCTGCCCTGCAGCGACCAGATGGTGGCGCCCAGTACGGCCGCTGCCAGGGAACCCACGAGAACTGCCAGCATGCGCCGGTTCAATCGCGTCACCGGTCGCGGCGCAGCGCGCAGCGCCACCGATTCGGGAGCGACCTTGGCGGGTTGCGTCGGAGCGGCGGCGTTGGAAGAGTCGCGGCTGTCCATGGTCAGAGCCGTCCACCCGTACCGTCCGTGCGCTCGATGCGCACCACGTCGCCGTCCCGGCCCCCTCCCCCGCCCAAACGCAGCTCGGCCGCGCCGAACAACCGGTCCACGATGTAGTACGGCGGCCGGAAGCGGTAGTTCACCAGCTGTCCGTCCCCTTGCGCCCCGATCACGAACAAGGGCGGCAGCTCGCCCTGGGCGATGCCGGCCGGGAACTGGATGTAGACCTTCTCGCCATCGTCGAAGGCACGCAACGGCTTCCAGGCCGGGTTGCCACCACCGATGGCGTAGCGAAAACGCAGCTTCTCCAGCGCCAAGCCGCTCTCGATGGGGGCTGCGGCCTGGGCCGCCTGCGCCTGGCGCTGTAGGGCCAGCATCTTGTCCTTCGGGTACTCCCAGGACACCGAGGCCATCCAGGCCTTCTCGGAGGAGGTCAGCTCGACCAGGTAGGTACGTCGGCTCGTGGTGATGACCAGGTTGGTCTTGAGGTCCGAGCGGATGGGCTTGACCAGCACCTTCACGCGCAGCGTCTCGCCGGTCCCGCTGGCCGTGTCGCCTACGATCCAGCGCACGGTGTCTCCGGCGGCGACCGTCACCAGCTCCTCACCGGGCTGCAGTGCGATGGCCGTCACCCGGCCCGGGGCCGCATAGACCTGGTACAGCGCCCCGTCGGTGAAGGGCCAGACCTGGATGGCGTTGACGTAGCCCTCGCGCGTGGGCGCCACGCGGGCCTCGGCGTTGGCGCGCGCCACGCGGACCTTTTCGTCGTTGGGCTCTGGGGTGGGTTGGGCCTCGCCGCGCTTGGGCAATGGTTTCATCTGCGCAGGCATAGGCAGCACCTCGGGCACGGCCACGACCTCGATGGGCTTGGGCGGCTCGGGCAGGGGCTGGGCCTGGATGGGCTCATCGAGCGCGATCGATGAGGGAGGTTTGCCCTGGGTTCCGCAGCCCGTGACCAGGACGGCCAGCAGGACCAGCGGTAGGGCGTGGTAAGGGATTCGTGCATTCATGGTTTCTTCACTCCTTCGCTGGCATCGAGTTCGCGGCTCCAGGACAGGCCGTTGACATAGATGCCCAATGGGTTCTTGCGCAGGCGCTCCTCGCTGCGCGGGGCCTGAAGCACGATGGACAGCACGGCCGTCCAGCGCTCAAGGCCGGCCGCTTCGCCGTTGACGTAGCGCCGCTCGGTCCAGCGCACCTGGAACGAGGCATCGCTGGCCCGCACCACGCTGTTGATGGCCACCGTGACCGAGTGCTGCCCGATGCGAGAAAACGGGTCCGCGACCCGCGCATGGTCGTTGAGCGTCGCCGCGCCCTTGTCCGTGGTGTAGTCGTAGGCTTCCAGCCAGTTCTGCCGCACCACGATGGGATCGATGGACAGCGAGCGCACATCCGTGACGAAGCGCGCCAGGTGAAACGCAATCTGCGCGTCGCTCGGCTGGTACGGCGTGGCCGCCTCGCCCACCGCGCGCACTTGCCCGGCCTGGTCCACCTCGATGACATAGGGCGTCACGATGGACTGCGCCGAGCGCCAGACCAGTCCACCCGCCATCAGCAAAGCCAGGCTCAGGCAACCAAAGGCCATCAGCCGCCAGTTCTTCGCCTGCACACGGGCCGAGCCAATGCGCTCGTCCCAGACCTGTGCTGCAGCCTGGTAGGGAGTAGCAGGTTCCGGCGTGTCCGAATACCGCACCAAGGGGCGTTTGAATCGCATGAACACTTCTCCTTCAGGAATTCGAGCTGTCGCGCAGGCTCGGGCCCGACCCGCTGCCGCCGTGGTCGCCCGAACGCAAGGTGTGGATGGCCGTCGTGGCCGCATGGCTCGCCTGCTGTCTGCGGCGCATGCGCTGGGCCCACGCGGGCTCTGCAGATGGCGGGCCAGCATCGCCAGCGTCCGCTGAAGCCGATGGGCCTGCAGGTGCCGCCGCCTCCGACACAAAGCCCGCCATGCGCTCCTTCACCGCCTTGGCACCCGACGCGACCCGCTGGCCCACTGCGCTCGCCCCAGCCTTCGCGACGTTGGCCACGCCCGCGCCAGCTGCGCGAACACCACCGCCCTCTGACGCAGAAGCACCGGCCTGGTAAGCCGCCTTCGCACCGGCGGCCACGGTACTGGCCGAACGGACAGCACTGGCACCACCACCGATGGCCGCACGCGCTGCACCGGGCGCCATTCGCGCACCCGCAGCCAACGCTGACCCGGCACCCACAGCGACCGCCCCGCCAGCCACGGCCAGACCAGCAGCACCCACTGCAGTTCCAGCGGCAGCTCCCGCCCCCAGTTGCGGCGCGCCGGACACCAGCCCAGCCGCAATGCCCGGCCCAAAAATCCCCAAACCCAGCATCGCCAACGCCGCCAGCATGATGGTCAGCGCATGGTCAATGGATGGGTCCGTGCCCGGCGCCGTCGTGAATTCGAAGAACAGACCCGATCCAATCCCCACGATCACGGCCAGCACCAGCACCTTGATACCCGAAGACACCACATTGCCCAGCACCTTCTCAGCCAAAAAGCTCGTCTTGTTCCACAGCGCGAATGGCACCAGCACAAAGCCCGCGAGCGTGGTCAGCTTGAACTCCAACAGCGTCACAAACAGCTGCACCGCGAGCACGAAGAACGCCACGATCAACACCAGCCAGGCCAGGAACAACACGACGATGGTGTCCAGATTGGCGAACACCTCCGGGAAGCCCACCAGCTCGCTGATCTGCGCCATGATGGGCCGCCCGGCATCGATACCGACCTTGGCCAGCCTGCCTGGCTGCAGCAACTGCGCCTGTGTCATGCCCGAGCCCGAAGCCGTCAGCCCCAGTCCGGCGAAGGACCGGAACAGAATGCCCGCCAGTTGATTGAAGTTGCCGAGGATGAAGGCGAAGGCGCCGACGTACAGCACCTTCTTGATCAGGCGGGCGATCACGTCATCACCATTGCCGCTGGCATGGCTCATCGCCCAGAACAGCCCCGCCAAGGTCACGTCGATCACGACCAGCGTGGCCGTGAGAAACCGAACCTCGACGCCCAGCAGGCCAAACCCCGAATCGATGTAGCGCGAAAACACGTCCAGAAAGCGGTCGATGACCACGACATCGTTCATGGCGCCAACGCCCCATCCGTGGCGGGGGATGGAGAGCCCTCGGAAGCCGCCGATGCAGCAGATGCAGTTGGCGGCGGGGCCGACGGCGTGTACGACGTCCCTCCGCCCATGAAACGCTGCCGCGTCGCCTCGGCCACCGCATTGCACTGGGCATCCCCCACCTTGGCGTGGTCGGCCTTGCAGAGTGCGCGCAGCTCCTTGAGCCTCTCAGGGTTTGCCACCAGCGACTCCACGGACTCAATGGAGGGTGTCCTGTCGCAGGCCACCAGCGCCAGCGCAACCATGCCAATCCCACACATCTTCATCATGCTGATCCCCTCAGTTGCCGTAGAAGCTCACGGCGGTGGCCGTGTACGGTGTCCCAGCCCCCTGGAACCGCCGGCGCACCTCGCGCGCCCGTTCCTGCACGGCCACCTGCCGCGCTTGCTCCAGCGCGGTGGCCCGGTCCTGGGTGATCTGCAACTGCTGCGCCTGCATGGCTTGGCGCGACTGCAGGGCCAGCAACTGGTTCGTGGCCTGCATAGCCTGCAGGGCCCCCACGGCCGACTGGCTACGGTGCACCAGATCGGTCAGCGCCCGTTCGTCCGACGCAAAGTTCTGCACCGCCTGGGACTGCACCTGCGTAGCGGTGCGCAACGCCTCCAGCGAGTTCTGCCAGCGCTGCCGCGCATCCAGCGCCATCTGGTTGCCCGAGATTGACGCGGTATAGGCCTGCGGGTACAGCCGCTTGAACTCGGACTCCATGCGCGCCACGTCGAAGGCCAGCCCCTGCGCCTGGCGGATCAGCGTGTTGGTCGCAGCCAGAGCTGCACGTAGTTCCCCCAGGGAACTGAAGTTCAGGCTCGTCAGGTTCCGGGCATCGTTCTGCAGTTGCTTGATCTGGTTGTTGATCTGCTCCAGCGTGCGCGCCGCCGTCAGGATGTTCTGCGAGTAGTTCGAGGGATCGAACACAATGCGCCCGCTGAACTGGGCATGGGCAGGAGTCACCACGCCGAGGGCCAGCGCAGCAGCGGCCACCAGCGCAGCACGCCGGGGTTGAAACAGCATCTTGAGGTTCATGAAAGCCTCCATCAGTGGGAAGAGAACGGTGGAAACGAAGGGACGAGATCGGCAGCCCAATCCAGTCCACGGTGGCGCAGCCACGCGGCCGCGAAGTCGGCCGATGGAACGGCGGCGGAGACGGCTTCAATCGCCCGCTGGTCCTCGGGCGACGAAGCCCCCGCAAAGGTCAGCGCCACAGGCCCCAGCCCCAAGTCAAAGACCCGAGTCCCCAGCCGCGACTGGTAGTAGTAGTCGCGCTTGGGCTGCGCAGTGGCAACGATGTCGATCTGCCGACTGTTGAGCCCGAAGCCCTCGTAGATCACACGGATCTGCGGCTCGGTCGCCTGGGGGTTGGGCAGGAAGATGCGGCTGGCGCAGCTCTCCACGATGGCTGGCGCGATGGTCGAGTCCTTGATGTCCGCGAGCGACTGCGTCGCGAAGATCACCGAGACGTTCTTCTTGCGCAGCGTCTTGAGCCACTGGCGGATGCGTGCCGCAAACACCGGGTCATCGAGGAACAGCCAGGCCTCGTCCAGGATCAGCAATGTCGGAGCCCCATCGAAGCGCTCGTCAAAGCGCGCGAACAGGTAGGACAGCACGGCCTGCGTGGCCGCCTTGCTGTGCATCAGCTCTTCCATCTCGAAGCCCTGCACGTCGGCCGATCCCAGCCGGTCGAGGTCGGCATCGAGCAGGCGGCCATGAGGGCCACCCAGCACATAGGGCTGCAAGGCCTGGCGCAGCGCGTTGCTCTGCAGCAGCACCGACAGACCCGTCATCGTGCGCTGCTCCACCGGCGCGCTAGCCAGGCTGTTGAGCGCCGACCACACCGCATCCTTCTCGGGTGGGCCGACGGCCACGCCCTCGTGCCAGAGCCGGCCCTCGATCCATTCCGATGCCCAGGCGCGATAGCCCTCCCGGTCAATCCGGGCCAGCGGCTGGAAAGCGATCTCGCCACCCTCCTCCGCGCTCTTGCCCAGGTCGTAATGCTCGCCGCCCAGTCCGAGAATGGTGGCGCGGATCGAGCGCCCCATGTCAAAGGCCAGGATGCGCGAGCCCGGGTAGCGCCGGAACTGGAGCGCCAGGGTAGCGAGCAGCACCGACTTGCCCATGCCTGTGGGTCCCACCACCAGGGTGTGGCCCACGTCCCCGATATGCGTGATCAGCCGGAACGGCGTCGCACCATCGGTGCGCGTCACGATCAGGGGTGGCCCGTCCAGGTGCGCATTGCGCTCCTGCCCTGCCCAGACGGCCGATACCGGCATCATGTGTGCAAGGTTCAGCGTCGAGATGATGGGCTGGCGCACATTGGCATAGGCATGGCCCGGGATCGAGGATAGCCAAGCTTCGACCGCGTTCAGGGTCTCGGGAATGGTCACAAAGCCCCGGCCCTGAATGGTCCGCTCCACCGCCCGCAGCTTCTCGTCGGCTGAGGTCGCATCGGTATCGAACACGGTCACCGTGGCAGTGACGTAGCCAAAGGTCACCTGGTCGCTGCCCAACTCCTGCAAAGCGACATCGGCGTCGGCAGCCTTGTTGGATGCATCCGAATCCACCAGCGGGCTCTCGTGCTGGAAGATGGTCTCGCGCAGCAGCGCCACGATGCTCTTGCGCTTGGCGAACCACTGGCTGCGCAGGCGGACGAGTTCCTTCTCCGCCTCGGCCTTGTCCAGGCACAGGAAGCGGGTGCTCCAGCGATAGGCAAAGCCCAGACGATTGAGGTCGTCCAGAATCCCCGGCCAGGTCGATGTCGGAAAACCCCGCACCGTGAGCACGCGCAAGTGCCGCTTGCCCAGCATGGGCGCGAGCCCACCCACGAGCGACTCATCGGCCAGCAGCGCATCGAGGTGCATCGGCACCTCGGGCACCGCCACCGGATGCCTGCGCGTGGACACACAGGCATGCAGATAGGTCAGCGTCTGTCCATCGTCCAGCCAACCGACCTCCGGCATCACGCCCTCGAGCAGGCCCAGGAAACGCTCGGACTCGGCCACAAAGGCCTCCAGCCGTTCACGCCAGTCCACGCCTTCGGTGTCCCGGTTCTCGTACAGCAGCCGGGAGGCCTTGGCCCGGGTCTCCTCAGGCGGAAGGTAGAGCAGCGTCAAGTGGTAGCTACTCTCGAAGTGGCTGGCGTCTTCCTCAAACGCTGCACGGCGTTCTTCATCCACCAGCCAGGACAGCGGTTCAGGAAACACCGATTCGGGATAGTCCGCCGCCTCGCGCCGCTCGGCCTCCACGAACAGTGCCCAGCCCGAACCCGAGCGCCGCAGTGCGTTGTTGAGCCGCGCCGATGTGGCAACCAGCTCGCCCCGCGTGGCACTGTCCAGGTCCGGCCCCCGAAACTTGGCCGTGCGCTGGAACGAGCCATCCTTGTTCAACACGACGCCGGGGGCGACCAGCCCGGCCCAGGGCAGCCAGTCGGCCAGCAGGGCCGGCCGTTGCCGGTACTCCGTTAGGGACATCATGGAGCGGCCCTCAGACGTCCAGCAGCTGCCGCTGCTTGATGTGCCGCGCGAAGACCTGCATGAACTGCGGGTCCATGCGCGCGCCCCAGACCGCCAGCGAATGGCCCACGATCCACAGCAGCACGCCCGGGATCCAGAGCTGCAGCCCGAGCCCGACCGCAGCGGACAGCGTGCCATTGGTGATCGCGACCGTGCGTGGTGCACCACCGAGCAGGATGGGTTCCGTCAGCGAGCGGTGCAGCGGCACCTCAAACCCGCCGGAAACGGATGGGGCGATCACGGTCATGCCAGCACCGCCCCACCCGAGAACGAGAAAAACGACAGGAAGAAGCTGGATGCTGCAAAGGCAATCGACAGGCCAAAGACGATCTGCACCAGCTTGCGGAACCCGCCCGAGGTGTCGCCAAAGGCCAGCGTCAGCCCCGTCGCGATGATGATGATCACCGCCACGATGCGCGCCACCGGCCCCTGGATCGACTCCAGGATGGACTGCAGCGGCGCCTCCCACGGCATGTTGGAGCCTGCGGCCTGCGCGGGCATTGCAATGGCGAGCAGCAGTGCTGCGGCCACAGCGCCGCCGAAGATCGGTTTTACGGAAAGGCGTGGTTGCGTCATAGCAATTCTCCTGAAGTGGATGAAGGTGGATGGGAAGAGGAACGTGAAGAAGAAGTCCAAGGCAGCGGCCCGAGCGTTGTGTCGAGTTGGTATCCGTGCTGGTCGCAGCCGGTGACGCGCGCGATCTCGCGCACGCGCCGGGCTCGGCCTCGGCCGGCAATGAAGACGATGACGTTGACGGCTTCCGCGATCAGGGCGCGTGGAACGGTCACGGAGACCTCCTGCACCAGTTGTTCCAGGCGCGTGAGCGCCCCAGCTGCGGAACCCGCATGCACTGTGGCAATGCCGCCCGGATGCCCCGTGCCCCAGGCCTTGAGCAGGTCTAATGCTTCGGCGCCGCGCACCTCGCCAACCACGATGCGGTCAGGCCGCAGGCGCAGGGTGGCACGCACCAGGTCGGCCATGGTGGTGACGCCCGGCTCGGAGCGCATGCCCACGTGGTCGTCGCTGCGGCACTGCAGTTCGACCGTGTCCTCGAGGATCAGCACGCGGTCGCCGGTGTCGGCGATCTCGTCGAGCAGCGCATTGGCCAGCGTGGTCTTGCCGGTGCTGGTGCCACCTGCCACGACGATGTTCAGGCGCTCGCGCACTGCGGAGCGAAGGAAGGCCGCTTGTTCCTCGGTCAGGATGCCGTCGTCCACGTACTGTGCGAGCGTCATGATGCGCAGCGCCCGCTTGCGGATCGCGAACGAGGGCGAGCGCACCACGGGCGGCAGCACGCCCAGGAAGCGTTCGCCCGTCTCGGGCAGCTCGGCCGAGAGAATGGGCAGGCCCGCATGTACCTCGGCGCGCACATGGGCCGCCACTAGCCGGATGATGCGTTCGGCCACCGCCGGCGGCAGCGCGGCGCCGGTGGGCTCCCGGCCCGTGCCCAGCCGGTCCACCCAAAGCGACCCATCGGGGTTCAGCAGCACTTCGACCACCTCGGGATCTTCGAGCGCAGCAGCGATCTCCGGCCCCATGGCCGTGCGCAGCATGCGGATGCGCCGGGCCAGCGAGGTGTCTGCGGAGGTAGGTTCAGGCGTTGGACTCAACGTCGGCCTCCCTCGGTTCGGCAGCTGGTGCCGTCGATGATGCAGGCGACGCGGTCGCCGCAGATGCAGAAGCCTCAGCCAAGCTCCCTGCGCCCAGATCCTCATGGACTTCCCGAACCAGGCTGCGCCCGCGCTGCAGATGCCGGGCGAGCTGTTCGATGAACTGAGCGAAACGGGCCCTGCCCTGGGCCCGGGCCGCATCCTGGTGCCCCTCGGGCACCGGTATAGACACCGTAAGGAAGTAGCGGACATAGAGCGCCACCGTCTCGATCAGAATGTTCTGGTCGCGCTCCAGCCGGTCGAACTGGCGCGACAGCCTGTCCAGCCGCTTGGCCATCGCCGCTTCGCGCTGGTCGCCACCGTCGGGCGAGAGGAACGACGCCAACGCCGCAGCGATGATCGCGGACTTCGACACACCTTTGTGCACGGCCAATTGGTCCAGGCGCTTGGCATGCTCCGGCTCGATGAAGATGTTGAGGCGAGTCCGGCTCATAGCGCAATCCCATCGTCCGGATCCAGCGCCGCTAACCGCGCAGTGCGCATCAACTGGCGGTCCACATCCTGCGGCCGCAGCGGCGCGTCGTCCTCGTCGTCGAGCACCAGAAGATCACCCGTGTCCAGAGCTGGCGCTTCGGCAGGCGCCACGTCGAGTTCCGGCTTGAGCTGGTGTCCGCCTTCATCAGCGAAGCCGCCAACGCCATCGACCGATGCGATCCCTGGCCCCACCAAAGGCACAAGCCCGCTCCAGTCATCAGGCCGAACTGCGGGGCGATCCGCGTAGACGCCCACAGCCAACGCAGGCGCCTTGTGCACCCGCCGCGTGAAGTTGCTGTCCTGGTAGTAGCGTAGCTTCTTGGCCTTGATAGGCGGATGCCCCGAGACCATCACGACCGCGTCGTCCGGGGGGAGCTGCATCACCTCGCCCGGTGTGAGCAGAGGCCGCGCCGTCTCCTGGCGTGAGACCATCAGATGGCCCAGCCAGGGGGCCAGCCGGTGGCCCGCGTAGTTGCGCTGGGCGCGCAACTCGGTCGCTGTGCCCAGGGCTTCGGAGATCCGCTTGGCTGTGCGCTCGTCGTTGGTCGCAAAGGCGATGCGGACATGGCAATTGTCCAGGATTGAGTGGTTCGGGCCATAGGCCTTGTCGATCTGGTTGAGCGACTGCGCGATCAGGAAAGCACGCAGGCCGTAGCCCGCCATAAAGGCCAGTGCCGATTCGAAGAAATCGAGGCGCCCCAAGGCCGGGAACTCGTCGAGCATCAAGAGCAGCTTGTGCCGGCGCTCAATGCCGTCCGAGCCGTCAAGCGATTCCGTGAGACGCCGGCCGATCTGATTGAGGACCAGGCGGATCAACGGCTTGGTGCGGCTGATGTCCGAGGGGGGCACGACCAAGTACAACGATACCGGGTGCTCTGCGGAAATGAGATCGGCGATGCGCCAGTCACAGCGCGAAGTGACCTCGGCCACCGTAGGATCGCGGTAGAGCCCGAGAAAGCTCATGGCTGTCGACAAAACCCCCGAACGCTCGTTCTCGCTCTTGTTGAGGACTTCGCGCGCGGCAGACGCAACCACAGGATGGGGACCTTCGCCCACATGGGCAGTGGTCATCATTCGATGCAAGGTGAGTTCGAAAGGGCAGGCCGGGTCCGAGAGAAAGTTGGCCACTCCGCGCAAGGTCTTGTCCTTACCCGCGTAGAGAACGTGGAGGATGGCGCCGACCAGCAAGGCGTGGCTGGTCTTCTCCCAGTGGTTGCGGCGCTCGAGAGCGCCTTCCGGATCCACCAGGATGTCAGCGATGTTCTGAACGTCGCGGACTTCGTGCAATCCACGCCGAACTTCCAGCAGTGGGTTGTAGCCAGCCGAGCTGACGTCGGTTGGGTTGAACAGAAGGCAGTGTGAGAAACGGGCGCGCCAGCCCGCCGTGAGCGCCCAGTTCTCGCCTTTGATGTCGTGGATGACCGCCGAGCCGGTCCAGGACAAGAGCGTAGGCACCACGAGACCCACGCCCTTGCCCGAGCGCGTGGGAGCGAAGACCATCACATGCTCTGGCCCCTCGTGCCGCAGGTACTCGCCAGTCTTGGATGCAGTCCTGCCCAGCACGACCCCACTGAGTTTCGTCAAGCCGGCTTTCGCGATCTCCTCAGGTTCGGCCCAGCGTGCGGACCCATATGTCGTCACGTGCTTGGCAAGGCGGGCGCGCCAAAGAGCCATCACGACGGCGCTGCAGGCTGCCAACATTCCACTCGACGCGGCGATGACTCCACCTCGCTCGAACACCTTCGGCGCATATGCGCCATAGTGGTACCACCACGCGAATAGCTGCCAGGGCCGATAGATGGGCACGCCAAGTATCTCGAACATGCCTGGCCCGAGTCGAGGTTGGTAGGACAGAGCGTGTGCCGTCCACTGGGTTCCAGCCCACACCCCTGCCACGCAAACGCCAAGGACTACCGCGGAACTTCCCACCAGGATGCCATTTGAATCCGGACTCAGCATGAACCACTCCTCCATATAGCAGTGCCTTCTTGGTACCGCGTTGCAGAGTGTCGAATCGAGTGGGACCTGCTCACACCCATCGAAGCGCAGAGGGGCGACCTGTGGCGTACGGTCGGTTCAAATTTTTCATACCGGCTCTGCTTCGACACATGATCGACCGCAGCCCCGCCGCCGGCTCGCCACAACATTCCCGCCAATCACTACAGTTTTCTAGGGTCGCCTCTTGCATGTGCAATGAAGCGAAGCAGCGCATCCGGTGCGCCGCATATAGCCTGCTTGTGCGCCACAAAAGTCGAAATGCGTGCCGATTCACGGATCGAGCGGATGACTACGTCTTCACGGCGCAGACCCGCAGCATGGTCTGCATCGATGATTCCCACACCGAATCCAGCGGCCACATGAGTGACGCATCCTGCCAACGTACATGCTTCCTTCAGCACGGCGGGGGTCGCCGCATGAAGCTCCGCGAGCGTGAGAACCTGGGGAGCGAGCCCGGATTGGCCATCCGCCGATTGGGAAATGAGCGGAAACGCGAGCAATTCCCGAAGCCACAAGGCTGAATGACATGCCAACTCGTGGCCGGCCGGTAGCAGTGCTACGGCGGCATCGTCCCAAGCAACCTCTTGAGTTATGGAGGTGCAGACCGGAAATCCGAACGAAAATCCAACATCCAGTTCCCCGAGGCGCAGAGCGCGAACGACTTCTGGCGCCCGCATATCGACAATCTCCAGCGGCACCTCCGGCATCACCGCGCTCCAGCCGCCAAGACACCTGGCAAGCCTGGTCTGTGTCAGCTCGTCAGCGATACCGATGCGCAGAGGCGTCCGAAATCGCACATCGGTCTCACGCACAACCCGCGCCAAGTGCTCAATGCGCACGAGAACGTCACGCGCCTCATCAAGGAGGCGCTGACCGGCGGGTGTCAATCCAACTGTCCGTGTGGTCCTGCGCAATAGTTCAACACCCAGCCGTTCCTCCAGATCGCGGATGGCACGAGCCAAGGGAGTCGGATCGATGTGCAGCCGTTCAGCTGCAGCCCGGAAACTCAGTTCCTCGGCGACCGAAACGAAATAGCGCAGTTGTCGCAACTGGATCGTCCCGTTGCTTTGATTCGCTGAGCCCAACAACCATCCCCTTCAAACGCAACGCCGGCCAACACTACGGCGCGTGACGACCCTCCACAGTTCCTGAGCGGGCGCGACTTTCACCAGCTCTGGCTTTCAGCAATACCTGGTTCTTAGAGGCTGCTCTCAGAACAAGGGGCATCAGAGCCTCTCGCCTGCCTTCAACCGGAGTCTTCCTCACCCTTCAAGGACAGCAAGCTTCACTGGGACCGTGAATATCATCGACGTCGCAGAGGCCATTCACAAACGATGTTTGCTGATTCAAGCATGAAGCTTTCTCATGCCTACTCGGAGCCTCACCAAGGAAGCCGCCAGCGGTCACGCCGCCAAGGCTCGTCTGCACACTGCTCGCCATCACCGCAGCGGGAGTTGAGCCACCGCAACCCCTGAGTTGCCTTCCCGTGCGCGCGATGGCCCACGCCTGTAGCGCTATCGGAACCTGGGCTGTGCACTCAACAAATCAGCACTCTTGCACCGGCGGCCAGACATTGTTCCGTGTGATCCGCCTCACTCCGAACTTGTGCGCTGAGCAGCCGTAAGCAGCCTGCCCCTCCCGCGATTCATCAAGACCATGCCGAGGATTGCGAGTGCGCTTCCAATGAGCAACGAGTCTGTGAGCGGCTCGCCGAGCCAGAGGCTTGACAACACCATGCCAAAAACCGGCACCAGCGACATGTAGGCAGTCGCCGTTGTGGCACCCAAACGCTGCACACCGTTCAGGTACCAGGCATAGGCGAGTGCGGTGGCGCCGACGGCGAGCGCGAGAATGCTCCACCATGCTTCAGCAGGCGCCTCCAACATATGACGCCATCCGCTTGGCCCTTCGATCGCAAGACTCGCGCTTGAAAGAAATACGGCACCGATCACCGCAGTGAGGGTGGTGGTGGTGAACGAATCCACACTTGAGAGAATCAGCTTACCGATCAATGCGTACCCTACCCAACAGGCAGCGCAGCCGAGAAGCAGCAACTCCCCGGCCTCTGCGGGACCCCGAGCCATTGCGTTGACAGATCCTTCGCTCAGAGCATAGAGAGCCCCGATAACTGCAAGAACGACGCCGAGGCACATGGCCCGGTTGACGGCCTCACGGAACAGGAGCGTGGCAAACAGTAGCGTCAGGACCGGATTCAACGCCACGACGACCGCGGCCCTCCCCGCCGGGACACTCTTGAGAGCCGCAAAAAAGAACATGGAGTAGCCCAGGATACCCACCGCTGACGCGCAGCACAGAGCGCGCCACTGCTGGAGGGTGATCCGACGCACCTCCTCCAGACGGCCCGAGCCGTGGAGAAACAAGAGGAGCACCACGCTCGCAAGAACAAAGCGAACGGCCGCGGCTGACAAAGGCGGCATGGCTTGCGCAGCGATCCGCCCCCAGGGCCAGGATGCTCCCCACAACGCGGCCATGCCGACGAGCTTGATATGAATTGTGTAGTCATGTGATCTCATGAGAAGTACTATTTACTTTTCTCTCTTCATCGTCGAATGAGCAAATCCTCATGACATTCACACAGTTGGAGATTTTTTCCGTCCTCGCGCGAGTGGGAAGTTTCTCGAGAGCCGGCGCGGCATTGGGAATCACCCAAAGCGGTGTCAGTCACGCCATCAAACAGTTGGAGGATGAACTCGGGGTCACGCTCTTCGTGCGCGATGGCAGTTCGACCTCGCTGACGGGAGTGGGATCTGGCCTGCTGGTGCGCGCCAATGACATCCTGCAGCAAAAGGAAGCCCTACAGCAGGAAGCCAGCGCGGAGCGTGGAATTGCACGGGGCACATTGCGGATCGCGTCACTGGGAGCTACCACCTCCCTCCACATACTGCCCGTGTTGCTCAAGCACTTCCAGGTTGCACATCCGCATGTCGAAGTTCAAATCGAGGAAGCCGTGGACAGTCTGGTGGTGGAGTGGCTGCTCGAACGACGCGTCGAACTTGGTTTCGTTGTTCTGCCGGATGACCGCTTCGAAACCTTGCCGCTGGTTGCCGACGAGTTGGTAGCGGTTCTACCCGAGACCCATCCTCTCGCCACAAAGCGATCGATCAGTGCACAGGACTTTCACTGCAAACCGTTCATCCGCACCTCTGCCGGCTCAGGTCCCTACGTAGACGCGTTCTTGGAAGCGCACGGGGCTGCCCCGAACACTCTGTTTCGCTTCGAGCAGCTGACGTCCATGATCGGTTTTGTCGGAACGGGCGAAGCGACCTCCATCGCTGCGCGTCTCGCACTTCCCGACTCGCCGCCGGGTGTGGTCTATCGTCGTCTTCATCCACGTCAGAGTAGAGAGGTCGCCATGGCGGCCTTGCGCTTTGACAGGCTTTCCCCTGCCGCCAAAGCTTTCCTTGAAACCGCGTCGAAACACCGAAAGCGTTTGCAAGGAATGCTATCGCGCCTCTAGGCGACCTCGTCGCGGACGCATCAAAGGTTCTGGCGGTGTCAGGAAACACCTGCAAGGCATTCGCCGCTGTACCGACGTCGCCCATCCGCGTGGGTGCCAAGCTGCATGTGAACTCCGTCAAATGCGTCCACGTCTGCATGAGAAAACCGCATGCCGCCCGGCGAAAATTTCGTTTGTCTCAGTCGCTCCCTCTAAGCAAGATCAAGCTCGTCAACGCGATGCTCACGAGGGGGGAACATGGACACAAGAATTCTTTCGCGCCGCGAAGCTTTGAAAGGCGGCCTAGCGCTTGCCCTGGCAGGTCATTCATTTGAGTCTGGCGCGAGAGGTTGGCCTGAGCGCCCGGTGCGTTTGGTGGTTCCCTCTGCTGCAGGCGGGTCGCCGGATGCGATCTGCCGAATCCTGGCGGCCGAACTCACGAAGTCGCTTAAGCAGTCCGTGGTAATCGATAACCAACCCGGTTCAAGCGGAAACGTGGGAATGCTGGAGGTGTTGCGAGCCGCGCCCGATGGGTACACACTGGGGTATGGCAACGTGGTCACTCTTGCAATCAATCGCCACTTGCACAAGGAAACTAGATATGCGCCGGAGGACTTCACCGGGGTGGCGCTGTTGGGCACGGTACAGAATGCCCTGATTGTCCGCAATTCGCTGCCCGTCAGTTCCGTGAAGGAACTCATTTCTTACGGGAAGTCGACCCCCGGTGCGCTCACCATGGGTTCAGCAGGAATCGGCACCACGGGTCACCTCGGCGGCGAACTGTTCAGGACGATGACTGGCATCAACCTTGTGCACGTACCCTACCGCGGGAGTCCAGCCGCGTTCAGTGACATGCTGATCGGAAAGGTCGACTTGATGTTTGATAACCTCTCATCGTGCGGTGGACACATCAAATCGCAAAGAGTACGGGCTCTGGGCGTCAGCGGCGCCAAGCGCGCGCCCACTTTTCCGCTTGTTCCCACCATTCAGGAAGCGGGAGTCAAGGGCTACGAAACCACCTCATGGGGCGGTGTCGTGGGACCGAAGGGGCTGCCCGGCGATGTCGTGGATCGACTGAACACGGAGATCAACCACATACTCGCCAAGCCGGCAGTGCGGGAGTTGTACAAAGAGATTTCCTTTGAGAGCATGGCATCCGTACCGAACCTCATCATGACAATAGCAATGATCGAAAGCAAAAGATGGGAAGGCGTAATCAGGAGGTCAGGAACTAAACTCGACTGAACGATCCCCGATGACGCTCTACACTCGCGCCCCTTCAACCATGTCACTTCTGTGTCTGGAAGCGAGTGCGCGCCTGGGATCCTTCACCACCGCCGCGCTGGAGCTCCACCTAACCCAGGGTGCGGTGAGTCGTCAGGTGCAAACGCTGGAAGACCGGCTGGGGGTCGCACTGTTCGTTCGACGGCGCAATGCGTTGGCACTGACCGATGCGGGTCGATACTATCTCGGCGAAGTGGAGCCGCTACTGCAGCGCCTCGAAAGGGCCACGTCGACCGTGATGGCCTTCAAGGGCCGAGGTGGCAACCTGTCCCTGTCAGTCGGTGCCTCGGTGGGAACGTACTGGCTGATTCCGCGTCTACCGGCCTTTACTCGTGATCATGGCGAGATCACTCTCAACCTAGTGACGCGCGTAGGCCCTGCTGACTTCCACGCCACCTCCGTCGACGCATCCCTTGAGTTCGGTGATGGGCAACGCCCCGGACTTCACAATGATTTCGTGCTCCCCCTTCTGCTGGCACCCTACGCTGCGCCGTCGTGGATTGCCGCCTATGGCAAAGCCGTTGACGCAGGAACGCCGCGGACATCGCTGATCCAGCACACGACCATGGGTGACGCTTGGGACCAGTGGTTCAGATTCGAGGACATCGATGGGAATGCCGGGCGCGAGGGACCGCGCTTTGAGATCATGTCGATGGCGCTCAACGCCTGCATCGCGGGAATGGGTGTTGCGCTGTTACCCCCCTACATGACCGACGATGTCGTGGCTTCCGGTCGGCTCAGGCGCCTGTCTCGGCGAAAGATGCGGTATCCGAAAGGCTACTACCTCGTATGCCCGGAAGAGACGGCACAGATGCAATCGCTGCAGGTGTTCCGGCGATGGTTGCGCCAACAGCAGGACAGCTGACGCAATCTGATCTCGTAGGGCACGCCGAGGAACACGCGGCACGGGTCACACGCCGTATCACCCAGGCCTTTTTGGCTGTCGGGCATCACCGTCCCTTGAGGCATCTGCAAATGGGGCATGACCACGATGGCAGTCAACCGAGGTTCCGTGCGTACTGCGATTTCCAGTGCTTCCAGCGAAACCCCGGTACGCGGGCTGCACGGAATCTCGAGCGATTTCAAGCCCTGTGACTCCAGCAACTGCAGCAAACCGTAGTAGGTCGGAGACTCGACCGCCACTACATCACCAGGACGTGCCACGGCGCACAGTGCCAAGTGAAGTGCCTCGGTATTTCCGCTCGTTGGCAGCACCTGTCCGGGAGCGACGCGTATCCCTGCCTCCAAGGCACGACGCGCCATGGCGGCCTCAAACTCGGGGGCAGCACCTGAGATCACCCTGCTCTGAACGAACAGCTCTGGACGTTGCCGCAACAGCAGCGCAGCACATTTGTTCAGCCCTGGGGCATCAAAAAGCTCCGCGCCAGGGGTCGCGCCACCCAGGTCCAATTTGATATCCGCGCGACGGGCGCTGTCGAGCACGAGCGAAATACGCTCATTCAGCCCGACATACCGATCGCCGAAGAGGCTCTCGGCAGCTGGAATCGGCGCACGCAAGTCCGGTTCTGGCAGCTTGTTGAGCACGGGTGCGGTGCGTCGAACGAAATATCCAATACGCGGTTTGGCTTCTACCAGTCCAGCCTCCTCCATCCAGCGAAGCGCCATCAGCGCCGTGGACAGGCTCACGTCGCAGGTACGCATGAGTTCACGTACCGACGGCATCCTGAATCCCGCCTGGAGGGTTCCAATGGAAATGGCTTCCTCGTACCTGGCGGCGAGTTGTCGATAAAGAGGCAGTTGCCCAGTCATCTCAAGAATCGTGCCATGGAGAAGCTATTGAAAACAGATACACGCGAGGCAGGTCCCGCACGGAACAGATGCCGCAAATCACGTCTGCTCGGCCGATGTCATGGATGCTGTACCTGTTTCTCACGAAGGCGTCTCCCTATCCTTCATGCATCAATAGTCAACCACGCAAAAGGAGGAACCGCCGTGACGACTTCGCTCTCTCGACAATCCGCGCTGGACAGCGCCATTCACGCTTCCGGACACAAATTAGATGGCCCCATCCTCATCGGCGGCAACTACGTTTCGGTCGTACAGGACGGTTCGCTAGCATGGGTAAGCGGCCAGATTCCACGGGTGGGCAACACGGTCGTAGCCACAGGACGCGTCGGCAGCGATGTTTCGCTGAGCCAGGCTCAGATGGCCACGCAAGTCTGCGTACTTCGCGCACTGACACTCTTGCGCCAGTCCCTGGGAAGCCTCGACCGCGTGGCGCAAGTGCTGCGCGTCAATGTCTTCGTCCAATGCGCGCCAGACTTCACTCAGCAAAGTGAAGTCGCGGATGCCGCATCAAACCTACTGCAGGAAGTTCTAGGCGACGCCGGCCGCCACACCCGAACGTCTTTGGGCGTCTACCAACTCCCGAAGAACGCAGCCGTAGAGGTCGACATGGTCGTCCGCACTACCGCCGTATAGGCCTGGCAGCGGCCTGCTGCCGCGGCCAGGGCCTGGAGACGAAATGCATATGGTTTCGCCATGCCGATGGCATTGCGTGCCGTCCTCGGGCACCGTACTGACCCGAGCACTAACCGCCACTCATACTCCAGCCTCCGCCTGCGTAGGCGCGTCGAGCAAGCGCAGCCGAAAGTATCGCGGTCGGATTCACCAGATTGACATCAGGGTACCCGGGCAGTGACGTCAGGGCCAGCGGGATTTCCGTGCAGGCAAGGACTAACGCCTCGCATGCATGACGTTGGACCATCTGCTCCCCGACCGTGCCAAAGCAATCCCGCGCAAGCGGAATTTTCCCAGCCTTAACCCCCTCCTGGATCCCGCGCATTACCACCACCTGCTCTCCAGGGTCAGGCAAGTGACACTCGATGCCGGCAGCTTCGAGCGCGGATGTGTACAGGCCCAGCCGGTAGGTGCCCAGCGTGGCGAGCAGCCCGACAGACCGGTAGCCTTGGCGCGTCAGCTCATCCGCAGTCTCCTGCACGATGTGCAGCAGTTCGATCTGTGGGGCGTTCTGGCGCAATTCCGCGTGCCATGCGTGGGCAGTATTGCAGGCTATAGCCACGCACGCCACGCCCTGCCTTGCCATGCCCTCCAGTGCATCCGCCATCGCGGGAAAGGGGGATGCACCGCCTCCCAGCAATGCTTCCGTGCGGTCCGGTGCCGGAATTTGAACAAGCCAGTGCTCTGGAAACGCTTGATCGTGCACCCTGAGGCCTTCGCGGCGCATGTGCACCTCACAGGCAGAGACAAACAGCTGAAGGAAGTCCGCACCCGCAGCGGGCCCCATGCCGCCGAGAATGCCGACTTTGCGAGGATGGCCGGCCCTCATGCGTGTACCGCTTTCGCATCTGACGCACGACTCACGTACGGGCGCCCGCGACGCAGTACCTGGCCCGCATGAGCATTGACCGTATGTCCGCCCCGACAAGCCAATTGGCCGTTGACGTAGACCGCATCGATACCGACGCTCGGAGCAGTCGGCTGCGCGAACGTAGCGCGATCGCCAACATTGCACTCGTCGAACACGACCACGTCGGCCGCCCGGCCTGGCGCAAGAAGCCCCCGATCCTCCAAACCAAAACGCCGGGCACTGAGACCGGTCATCTTGTGGACGGCGATCTCGAGTGAGAAAAGGCGCTGTTCTCGCGCGTAGTGCCCCAGCACCCGGGGAAAGGTGCCCCAAAGACGCGGGTGAGGCACCACGTCGTGCGCCAGGCCATCCGACCCCACCATGGTGAGCGGATGGGCGAGAATCCGCCGCACATCATCCTCGTGCATGGCGAAGTACACCGCACCTGCCGGAGAAAGCTGTGCCACCAGCGCCGCAGGCGTACATCCGCGCTCCCGTGCAAGCTCAAAGAGCGAGCGGCCCGCGGCCGATGGATCACCGACAGACCAAGTGACGAGCACCTCGCGCGACTCTTCCACCCGACTGGCCAACAGCATCGTCGACGATGCGTTGTAGGGGTAGCAATCAATGCAAACGCCTTGTCGCGTTGCTGCTGTCTCCACAGCGGCAAGGGTCTGCGTTGACCGTCCATGGTTGCGCTGCCCGATCAGCTTGTGATGCGACAGAACGGTATTGACTCCCAGCGCGCCCCCGATAAAAAGCGCCTCTCGAAGCGCTTCATCGATTGCGTCTCCCTCGTCCCGCAAATGCATGGTGATCAGCCCCTCGGCCGCCTTAAGCGGCTGACCGACTGTGATCACCTCCTCGGCGGTCGCTGCACGAGCCGGTGGATAGTACAGCCCCGTCGAGAGTCCGAACGCCCCCGCATCAAGTGCATCTGCGAGATCCTGTGCCATGCCTTCGGCCTCTGAGGGGGTGGCAGCTCGCTGCAGGTCTGACACATGGCGCACTCGCAAGGTCGAGTGGCCAACGAGACACACCGCGTTCAATGCCGGCCTCGCCGCTTCAAGCGCGTCAAGGTATGTATCAAAGCCGCCGTAGCTCCAGTCGTCGGAACCCAGCAGACTCAGCGGCGCTGGCGGCGTCTGGCTGGTTGCCAGCGGAGCAAGGCTGATTCCGCAGTTGCCCGTCACGACGGTCGTCACGCCCTGACTGAGCTTGGGATGTGGACCAACCGGTGTGGTGAGAAGCAAGCGGTCGTCGTGCGTGTGCACATCGATGAAGCCGGGACTGACGATGCGTCCGGTCGCGTCAAACCGTTCAAGGGCCTGCCGCCCCGTGAGATCGCCCACGGCAACGATTCGTCCCTGCGAAATTCCCACATCGGCCCGCACTCGCGCAGCGCCGCTGCCATCGATCACGCTACCGCCAGAAATGATGAGATCCAGCATAGGTCAGCCTAGCCCACCTGGGCGCCAGAGCGCTTCACCACATCGGCCCACATGGGTGCCTCCTTCCTTGCCCGCTCCGTCAACCGTTCTGCGGGGCCGGGGGTAAGCTCAAACCCAAGCACTGTGTACTTTTCTCGCACCGCTGGAAGCAAGAGAACGTCGTTCATCGCCTTGTTGAGCAAGGTCGCGATGGCCTTGGGTGTACCTGGAGGCGCCACGATGCCGCCCCAGCCGACAGTCTCGTACCCGGTCACGCCTGTCTCCGCCACCGTGGGCACATCCGGCAAGAGCGGACTCCGCGCGGCGCCTGTGACTGCAAGGACGCGCACGCGCCGGGCCTTGATGTGGGGCAGGATCGAGCTGAGGTTGTCGAACATGACGTCCACCACTCCGCCAAGCAGATCCGTGATGCCTTGAGGGCTGCCCCGGTATGGGATGTGCATCATTGACGTACTGGTCATGGTCTTGAACAACTCTCCACTCAAATGACCGGTCGTGCCGCTGCCTCCGGAAGCGACCTTCAGATCACCCGGTTTTGACTGCGCAAGGGCAATCAACTCCCTGACGTTCTTAGCCGGCAAGTCTGTACGGACGACCAACGCGTTTTGCACGAAGCCGATCAAACCGATGGGTACGAGAGCATCCGGGTCGTAGGGCAGCTTGGAATAGAGCGACCGATTGATCGCCAGCGTGCCGACGTTCGCATATCCGAGCGTGTAGCCATCTGCGGCCGCTCGAAACACGTCCTGCATACCAATGTTTCCACTTGCTCCAGGTTTGTTGTCGACCACGAAGGGCTGACCAAGCGACTTGGGGAGTTCATTCGTGAGGATGCGACAGATCGCGTCCGGCGAGCCGCCAGCTGCCGAAGGCACCACCAATCGGATAGGTTTGTCTGGGTAGGGCGCGGAGGCATGCGCGAGACGCGGAGCCAACACTGCGGCAGCAGTCGCGGAAACAGATTCAATCCAGCGTCGACGCGACAGGTGGACTGGGCGGTGCGGTGCGTTCATCGGTGCATCCTTTCTTTCGGGGTAGGTGATGTGAAGGAATGCTAGATACGCAGCAGTTTCGTTACAAACCAAATAATGTCGGCTCAGCATGCGTTTTCCTCATGCTCAAAGTGAGCGAATCGCCCGTCGCACATCGCCTTCCATATGCCATCACCGATGAACCAAATCGCGAACGCGGAGAGGCATGAAATCATCAACCGCCAATGCCCAGCCCACGGTGCCGGCCAACCGTCCAACTCACCGCACCGCCTTGCACTGTGGCATTCAACGTCTGCCCAACGCGATGCTCAATCACCGGCCTCCAAGGCACCAGGCTGAATCCAGCCCGGTCTTCAAGCATGGCATATCGACCGCTGGCGAGCATGATGCTGCGCCGGTAGACACCGGCGACGCGCTGACCGTCGGCCACGGGTCGATGCTCGAGACCGGTTTCAACGGCAATATCTTTCGTGACCTGCGCCAACTCGCGGTTGCGCAGTGTGTCCAGCAGGTTGCGCGCCAGAATCACGCGCTGACCGCGCCGATCGGCCAGCCCCTGTTCCGCCAGGAAGCTCGTCCGCTTTTCAAGTGCATCCTTGACCTCGCTGCCAAAGCCCATATCACCCAGCCCCTTGCCGCCGCCAATCAACTGCTGATCCAGCCAAGTCGCACCGATCACGCGGGCCTGCCGCTCGATGGGCAGGTGCGATTTCAGTTCCACGGCCACACCGCCCAGCCGCTGCGCGTCGTACTGGCGTCCTCGTTCCGCCAGGTCATCGGGCACACGCCAGACGCCTTCGGCCACCCGCTCCACGATGCCGGCGCGCCGCAACGCTTCGAGCCGACGTACATGCGTCGCCACCACGTCACGCGGCTTGCGATCGGGCATGGCCCGGCCCTGGGTTAGCGTCAAGTGATGAGCGGTGCGATAGATGCCGTCCACCGACAGCGCAGCGATGTTCCGGTCGGCCGGGCGGACTGCCGTCGCGCCTTTCACCTCCACCACGGCACCGGTCGGATACTGCTCCAGCTTCGACCGCAGCGGTAGTGCGACGTAGTGCGCCTTGCCGTCGACGCCATCGACGATCAAATAGCCCTTGTCATTGAGCTCGTCGGCCAGGCCCTTACCGGCCACACGACCGACGATAGTGGTGCCACCGTCACCAGGCTGGAACACGGCCAGCTCTCGCTGCCTGCCACCCATGGCGCGCTGCATGGTGCGGATGATGTCGCCGCGCTCGCCCATGGCCCGCAGGGATGGCTCGGCCTCAGCGTAGATGGCCCACACACCGGGTCGCGGCTCGCTCGCCAGGCCCATGCGTTGTAAGTACTGCAGGCGGCCGATCAGCACTTGTCGCTGCCGTTGCAGCCGGGGTGCCGCCAGCGTCTCCGGCACGATTAGACCGTCCTTGGCCTCACGCTGCAGGGTGCGGTCCAACCCCGTCCACCGTTCCTGATCGACTTCGCGCTGCATGGCGCGCCGGATCTCCAGCTCGGTGCGCGGCCCCAGCCACTCGGTCGCCAACTCAGCGGCCCGGCGGCGCATCCCTTCGCCGATGTAGTCGCGGGAAATGATGAGGTCTTTGCCGGTATCGTCCTTGCCGCGCAGCACGACGTGGGTATGCGGGTTGTCGGTGTTCCAGTGGTCCACCCCCACCCAGTCCAGCCGGGTTCCCAGGTCAGCCTCCATGCGCCCCATCAAGTGCCGGGTGTAGGTGCGCAGGTCATCGAGCTGTTCGGCATCCTCTGGCGAGACGATGAAGCGGAACTGATGCCGATCCTCGCGCCCGCGCTCCTCGAAGGCGGTGGTATCGGCCGCATCGGTTGCCGGGCCATAGGCGTGCCCTGCCCCGCCCTGGCGATCGACTCCCTCTCGCTCGATGTACCGCAGATGCGTGGCGGTCGAGCGCGGCCCGGCCTTGGCTAAATGAACCAGCCGCGCCTTGATCGTCACGCGCCGGGCGTTTGGCGCGAGTGAGGCCCCAGCGAAGCGGGCCGCGACGTGGCCGCGCCCCAACCGGGCACCGGGCCGCTGGTCGGCTTTATCCACCCCCTTGCCGAGCTGGGTGCCGGCCTTGTTGGCCTGGCGCAGCACCTTGTTGATGAAGGCATCGCCACGCTGTTTCGGCGCACCAGGCCGCACGCGAAAACGGTCGTCGTCGCGCTTGCTCATGCGGCTCCTTCATCGAAGCCCAGGGTAGCTGGGCGTGCGAAGCACGTGCCTTCGCCAATGCCAATGCGGCATTGCGCACTCTGGCGGCACGCCGCTGCTCTCTGGCGCGTGCCGCGCCACCCCCATGTGCAGACTGGCTTTCCGCACAACGAAGTGCCGCGATCTTTTATCTTGCCCTCCGTCTTCGCCTCCCGCATCCGCTCCCGGCTCCGACCTGCCGCCAGCCGCGCATTGCGTACGCAACGCCGTCTGAGCAACAGCGAAGGTGCAGCAGGCGCTGCACGCTGGCAGCAAAAATTCTGCACGGTGGTACGCAACCCACGCACGTGCGTCGGTGCAATTCGGCAGCATCTGCGGCGTAGTAAAGAGCACGCTCGCAATGCACGCTGAGTGCAGGCCCGCACCAGGTGTGGACGCCCCACACAATTTGGGCAGACGCGAAAAATATTACCGTTCATGGCGTGCCCCAGGTCCACAACGGATGCGCGCTACCAATCACTGCTGACGCATCGACAGGACCGAAGTAGCGGCTATCGAACGACGCCGGATGGACATTGCTGAGCAGGAAAAGCTCCCCAACGGCAAGCGTTCGGCACTGTGCCCAAGGCGACAGCAGCCGGCCCGAACCATCCTCCGCAAGCACCGCCGCCACGGCCATGCCATCGATGCGCACACCCCCTGCCCTCACGCACACCGACTGCGGAGCCACAGCGCCTATCCGCTTGAGCAAAGGAACGCCCGCAGGCAGGTATCCGCGCTGTGCCGCGATGGCCGCCACACCAGCAGGAAGGCGGACCAGCACGACGCCACCGACATGCAGCGAGTCAGGCGATCCAATGCGGTACCAGCCACGCGCAACACTGTCGCTTGGGTTGTAGACCAATCGTGCCGGAAATCTCACCACCGCTGGCACGCACAAGGCTGCAACGCCGATGGCAATGCATGCCACGAGCATGCGGCGATTCATCGCAACGCCTCGCGCGCAAGATGCGCCGCATGCTGCTCAGCCGTATAGACCGGCAGCGGCTGCCGCGCAGCCAACCGGTTACCCACCATGCGCCAGTAGGCGGCGGCAGCGGTGCATGGATTGATGCCCAGTGCCTCGATGGCATCAATGGCCGCAAGTACCGCCTTGACCTGCCTCTCGCCATCGGCACGCAGCAGTATGCGCGCGCCCGGCAGCACACCCGCCACGCGCTGCGCGTCTTCGAAAGGCGTCGGCGCCTGCACCACCAGGAGCTGCCAGAGCACCGTTCCATAGATGTTGCCGATCCACTTCACACGACAGCAAACGGTGCCTGGCATGAACATCGCCACGCGCCGCCAACGGTCCAGCACAATCTCCGCCGTCGGCTGCCCAAACCGCAACCAGACGTTCACCCGATCTTCGACGAAAGCGAGCGAAACGCGCATGCGGGTCGGCCTCTGCGCCACCCTCACCTGCAGCGGATTCTGCCGGACGGCTGGCGCCAGAGTGGATACCGGCGCCGTCATGCCACGTCCTCCGGATACTCGCGCTCCATCAACTCGCGCAGCATGTCCGCCGCTGTGATGCCACGCCGGAACGCTACAACCTTGATGCGCCCGCGCAGCGCCGGTGTCACATCGATGGTGAGCCGCGCGGTGTAGATGGAGGCCTTGGCCGGTATCTCAGGCGCGTCCGCCTGCCGCACCCAGGTTGATGCAGGATCTGCACCGGGCCTGCGTCCGATCGGTGCCCGGTGCAGCTTCGCCGCTGGCTGGGGGATGGTCATCGCAGCACCTCCCGCACGGCCTGCGCGAGCGCCACGACCTCACGCGCGGCCGCGCACTGCGGCGCCACTTCGCATGCCAGCCGCCCAGCAGCCACACTGTCGGCGAACACGATGCGCTGCGAGACTTCAGTCTCCAGTGCGGCGAAAGGCTGGTCTGCGAGCGCCGCACGCGCTTCGCGCCCGATCACCGTGCCGACCACGCGCCGGTTGATCACAAAGGCCGCGCGCAGCTGCGGCCGGAACACCCGAGCCTCCGTGATGAGCTGCACCATCTCATGGCTCGCCCACACGTCGTAGGCGCTGGGCTGCACCGGGATCAGCACCAGGTCTGCAGCCAGCAGCGCGGAGCGCGCCAGCGCTGCGACCCTGGGCGGCCCGTCAATGACCACGAAATCCGCCTGCAGGGCGATTTGCGGGGCTTCCTGGTGCAAGGAGTCGCGAGCCAGTCCGAAGACACCGTAGAGCCGCTCCCGCCCGCTCTGGAGCCGCCTCTGCGCCCAGTCAAGTGCCGACCCCTGCGGATCGGCATCCAGCAGCGTCACGCGGTTTCCTTGCAGAGCCAGTTCACCTGCCAGATGCGTGGCGAGCGTGGTCTTCCCTGCCCCGCCCTTCTGGTTGAGCAGGGCTATCACTTTGCCAGGGCGGTTGCCTAGCTTTCCGGGTGAAGGGCTTTGGGGTTCTGGACCTGCCTGATTTGCCATCGCAGAACCATTGCCCCATTTTTGAGCAGCTTCTGTTCGCGCGCGCGTGACTTCCATTTATGTATCCCTTTAGATGTTTAGGGAGCGCCCCAACCGTTGCTGGGCGTTGCTTTCCGGCCGCTTGGTGCGGGCGGTCCACCGATACTCCTGCGGGTGATTCCCCGAGAGTCGTGCGGGCGATCCACCGAGCCCGTCCCCAAGCCATCCACAGGTTCTTCAACAGAAACTGTGGACAAGTCGCTCCGGAGTCGGTTGTCCGGATCGGGCAGAAAGGTCAGCCACTCGATGCCGCCACTGCGCTCAATGGACAGCCAATAGCCCGGCAGCGCCTGGCGCCGTGCCAGGTGGCGTACCTGGATCGCAAAGTCGGAGGGGCGCTGCAGGCTGCCCGACTTCAGGTGCAGGTGGCGCATGTCGAATCGCCACCCCGCCTGCTGTCGTCCACCGTGCTTGCGCACCAGCCGGTACAGCCAGCGCTCAATCCCCCCGGAAAGCCGGAAATACGTCGGATCGAGCGTGAGCACCAGCCCTTCGTCCATCACGCCGGTGAAGAACCAGTCGGCCAGAATGAGTTCGACTCCGTCGGAACGCCCGTCGGGCCGGACATAGTCCTTCCACTCGTTGATCCAGGAGAAGCGGTGCACGCGCATGGCGCCGTTCGGACGCTCGCGCTGGCGCAGCGTCGTGGCGACGGTGGTGGACTGCAACCGGTCCAGCGCGGCGCGCAGCGCCAGGTAGTCGCTGCGGCCGGTGCCACGCTGTGCGAAGCGCAGGATCTCGTACGGTGTGGCCACCATCAGGCGCGAAGGCGCAATGCCTTCCTTCTTGGCCTGGATGATTTGGCTCGCAGCCCAGATCAGCACGTCGGCGTCCCAGATGGTGGCGATGCCATGCTCGGGTACCCCCTCCACCGAGAGAGAGATGCCCCCTGCTTCAAATCGGATCGGCACAATGCGCGGCGACTTGGCGAGCGAGAAAAACGGATAGGCCATAAGGTCCTGCGCATCGCGCAACGCTATGTCGCCGCCCGGCAACGCGCGGAACAGCGACAGCTGCTCGCGTTCGTTCGGGCGCTTTGACATCCGTGGTGCCTCTCTCGTCCGGTCAGATCAACGGACGGAGCCACGCTGCACGTAGCCGGGGTCCGAGGTCATACCGTAGGCACGGCCATCGGCCCAGGCACGCAGGTCGGTGGCCGCATAGACCACCCGTGCGCCGAACTTCCGGAAGCGCGGGCCGCCACCGAGAACGCGCTGCTTTTCCAAGGTGCGCGGTGAAAGCCGCAGAAAGGCCCCCGCTTCTTCGGTGGTCAAAAATTCAGGATTTGCAGACGCTACGGGGACAGTCGCCGCAGAGGACTGCGGCGCAGCCAATGCAGCTGCACGGGACGGAAAAGAACTGCCAACGGCCATGACGGACTCCATCGCTGTGGATGGGCCGCAAACCATTCGCGGCCCGATGGAGGCAGTCTCGGAAATCGAGCCCGATTCAGGCAGGGAGAAATTCAGCGCGCCGGTTCGTCTCCGGGGGGCTTTGCAGCGGGATTCAGCACACCCGCCAGAGAAAGATACCCGCCATTCATGAACGATTCGGCGCGCCGCAGCAGATGGCGCACCTGCGCGCGCAATTCGCCATCCTCGTGCCAGCGCAGGACGACGGCTTCGAGGCCGAACAGGGCTTGGGCGATGTCCCGGTGGGAGGCGCCCGCTTGCGAAGCATCGAGCGCCTGCAGGGCGCGCACGTGCAGCAAAGCGGCACGCGTGGCCGACCTCACGGGCGAGATCTGAGGCGCATGGCCTTCCAGGGCCTGTGCCTGTTCGCGGTACCCGTCGAGCTGACCGCGAAGACCGGGAGTCAGTGGCACGGCGCCCGCATAGGCATCACCATCCTCCAGAGTGCTTGAGAGCGACAAGCGCATGCGCAGCGCGCCGAGATCTGCGGTGAGTTCCAGGTCGTGGTCGTGGCCATCCATCACCAGGCGCTTGCGCCCGGGGATGCGCCACAGATCGAACCGGCGGGTTGCAGCACCGTGCGCACGCACGGCACGCACATGCAGCAGCCCGTCAGAGGACGACAGCCACAAGGGATTAGCAACCCGTCCGTCCAACTCTGGATCTTCGGCGACATCGCAACCCCCAGCGGGCAAAGTACACCACGCGCTTGCGTCGGGCCCAATCCGCGCGGAAACCGGGGTGACGACGCAGGTACTCCCAAGCGAGGGCTGGATCGTCGAGGTTCAGCACGTAGAGATAGGCTGCCGACACACCCCACGGGGCATGGGGAAGATCTTCGGGTGTTGGCGTGGTCACGGAATCCTCCAGCAAAAAGGGGGAAACCTGCCACAGCGAGGGCGTTACATGGTCGCTATCTCGGCGACGTCACCTCGCGCGCCGGGCGATCGAGAAAGGATTGTGTCAATCAGTCGTTGATCGAGCCGTCGCGCTGCGCATCGGCCAAGTAGCCCGAGAGCGTCTGGCGGGGCCTGAAATGCGGATCGGCCACGATGCGCATGCCTCGTGGACCCCGCACCCCCTCCAAGGCAGAGAGGCTGACATGCCCCAGTTCGGGACTTCCCGTGCCAGCATCGCACAGCCCGAACGCCCTGTCTCCGTCCACGTCTAGCTCCGTCAGCAACCACACCGCGCCAGCATCCAGCGTGTAGAGCTTTACGAGCGGGAGGGGATCCAACGCTTCACCGCGCGCACGCGCGGCGCCATTGGCCTGCATCTGACTTTGCTGCTCGCTGGTGAGGAAGGTCATTGTGGTCGTATCGTTAAGTTACATCCTAGTACAGAGCGCAAGCACTTCACCGTCTATCTCGTTTAAGGGTTCCCGCGACCTTCATCTCAAGCCAAGTGCGCCCACCCTCTCCGACGAACTGATCCCAAAACGTATCTCATCTTGGGTATCTTATCCCGTGGTGCTATTTCCCGTCACCCGAGACAGTGGCGGCTGTGGCCAAACCGTCTCCGTCTTTCGCAAAGGACCCGATACTCATCGCCATCGGCGATGCGATCAGACGCACCCGCGCCACGCGCAATATTTCGCAGGAAGCATTGGCCGATCTCGCTGGCATTGATAGGTCCTACATGGGTGGAATCGAGAGAGGTGAGCACAACGTAGCAGTGATCAACTTGAGCAAGATCGCCGAAGCTCTTGGGGTACGCCCGTCCACGCTGCTAGCCACTGCGGGCATCTAGCAAGCGAACATTGCGAACGCTTCGGCCTGTGCAAAAAAACCGAAGCGATCGCCGACTCCACAGTGAAGGGCTCCGCCGAAGCGGAGTCCTTGGACGCTATGCCACAATCCGCCCCGCGAGCCGCGCCTCATGCGCGTAGACACTCAGCCGCTTCTGCGGGGTGAAGTGCAGGTCCCGTTCCACTGCAAGCCCCAGCCGGCCGCGCACAGTCGCAAGTTCTGCCAGGCTGACCCAGCCCAACTCGGGATAGCCCAGACCAAGGTCGCACAGCCCAAACACGTGGTCGTGATCGTCGGGGGCCATCTCGGTCAGCAGCCAGGTCGCACCAGTATCCGGGGTGAACAGCTTGACCACCGGAGCGGGGTCGAAGTTCTCTTGTTCTAGCGACTGTCGGCCGTTGGCCAGCAGTTGCGCGCGTTGTTCGTCCGCGATGAGCTTCGTCATGGTCTTCTCCTTGGAAGGAATCAGGGCGGGATTGCCCGAGACCGGAAGCAGCACGGCGCAGCGCAGCCGTCACGGTTCGCAGACGGCCGCCAGGACGCCAGCGTGCACCGCACGCGCAGACCTTGACGGCGAGAACGGCGTGATACGGTGAAGGGAACAGCAGGCCAGCCCCGCCCGACCAAACAAGTCGGTCATCGGAGACACAGCCCTCCCTGCCGATCCGGAGAGCCGGTTCGGCGGTATCGAAGGGGGCGCCACGCCCGGCGCGGCGGGGATGGGCCGCAGGTCGATCCCCAGGAGGCAAGCACAGCGCGCAGCACCGCAGGGGCGAAGGCGTCAGCGATGAACGCCCGCAGGGACGAGACGCCTCCGGTGGCTCGGTGCACAGCACGCCAGCGCGGTCCGGCCAAGCCGGAGACGCACAACTCAGTAGAACCACAAAGACACATTGGCAAAAACCCCGGTCCCGTGAACCCATCACGACGGATTTACGGAAACCCACAGAGCAGCAAACCCACAGATCCAACAATGTGCGAATCCGCAAACACGGATGAACGCTTTCTCGCATTTCCGTACTACAGGGCGAAACAACTCGCACCACCCTCCCCGAAACAATGAGACAAAAGCGCCCCGCTGAGCGGGGCGCCGAGGGCGACGTCAGTCCCCCTTGCTGCGCGACCAGATCAGGTTGTGCGCCCCATCCTCGCCTTCGACCAGGCGAGCATAGAGGGTGGCAGGGAAGGATGGATCGTCCAGGGTCACGGACAGGTAGGGGCGCTCCGCCTTGCTGAGTTTCTTCCACGCTGCGCCGATCTCCAGTCCATTGCCTGCGACGACGCGGCAGTCCGGGGCGTTCTCGCTTGCCTTGTCGCTGGGCACGAGCCGGGCCTTGACGTTGAGCGTCAGGGTGCGAACCGTGCCGGTGTAGCTGCCGTTCTGTGTGGTGAAGGTGCCGATGTTGGCCATGATGAAGTCCTTTCGAGGTTGTCCAGGTCGCGCCCATCGCGGCCTTGGCGTGATCCGATGGGCGAGGGTCGGGCGCGCCGCATCCCGCAGCGAAGCAAAGGGGCCGCAGCGCAGCGAAGGACCGGGAGGCCCGAGAAATTTGCCGCGCGAGGAATCCGCGCAGCGGAGGGGAAATTTGTCGGGCCGGACGGTTGCGGCGAACAAGCCCGAGGCAGCGCAAACGAAGTGCAGCACCGCCGTGCCCGAGCCAGGATTCAACGCAAATACAAGGCTGCTGTGGGTGCGATCCTGTACCGAAAGGGTTCATGGCTCCGGCACCTGATCACTTCACCGCCACGCAGCGCTTGCGGCACAGCACCCGAAGCGATTCACGCCAGCCGTCACCAACGCTCAGGCGCCCAGCAATTCACGTTGCGACAGGTACTGCAGCATGTCCTGCGCACGGCTGCGGGAGCAGGTCACGAAGTCGTCCTGGCAGCACGGACGCATGCCCACATCCACGGGCTATCGCGCCATTCCCATCGACTGGTGCTCACGCTGCAGCGCCTCAACCTTGGCCGCGATGCGCGTCTCCATAGTCGCCCGCTGCACCACCACCAGCGTGACAGCGGCCTCACACACGACTTCGCCCGTGTCGCAGGCCTGCACGCGAAACGTCGCGCTCCGCTCCCCCATCCGTTCAAGCCATCCGCGCAGCCGCAGAGAAGACCCTGGCGGGATCGGGCCTCGATGGTCGATGCGGATCGTTCGGCCCACCACCACTTCAGCCGCATCGACATGCTGCTGCATTTCCCGGATGCAGATGGATTCGATCACCGCCACCAGGTAGCCGGTGGCAAGGCATTCAATCAGCCGCTCTGCATACCCGCTGCCATGAGGCAGCCGGGCAAAGAGCGACTTCGCCGTCTGGTCCGCCGGAACGGTGTAGGACTCTTCAAAGAATATCTCGCTGACGCCTTGGTGGTTCATGGGTTGTCTGAGTGAGTTGTCACAAGCCAGATCAGCGCAGGATTGCGGGTGATCGGTGCAGCTCGATGCTCCCGTGACCCGCAGACTCCTTCCACCCACCGCAGCGAGTTCTGGCGTAGCGCGCCGCTCTGGTCGCGGCGGACTTGGTCCCCCGGAAGTCCAAACGCGCGCGGCAGACCTGCCGCGCGCGTGGCGCCCATTCAAAAAAAGCCCCGGCCCAGCGGCCGGGGCTTCATCCTCACGCCACTGCGTGTGCGTCCTCGTGGACCTCCGAATCGGCGCTGCTGCTGGTATCGACGCTGGCATCGGCATCACCCCCGACCTCGCGCCCCGCCTCCGCTTCGACTTCGACAGCCGCTTCCTTCTCCCGGAATATCACCGGAAGCCACCCCGTCCCCGCAGCCAGCCGCTCGGCCTCGCTCGCAATTTCGGCCTTCTTGAGCTTGCCCAACCGGTTCACCTGATCGGGAGCAAACACCTGCACCGCTTCCAGTGCCTTGGCTTTCGAGACATGCTCGAAGTAGCCTGCGGCGGTCGGGTTCCACCAATCGTGCATGTCGAGCTTCACGGCCTGCGCCAACGCAGTGGCGGGGATTTCTCCTTCCTGCGATGCCAGGGCGCTAACCGTGGAAGCCACACACACCGCCAGCAGTGACAGCAGTTCCTGCTGCGGGAAAGCCAGCAGTTCGGCGAACAGCCCATCCGAGTCGCTGGGCAGGCGATGGCCCCAGGCCTCCCGCACCTTGCGCATGCCCACGGCTGCGGGGGCATCGGCCATGTCGGGCGCATGCAGTCCAAGCCCATCCTGGGGTGTCGCAGAAATGTTGACTGCCGAGTCTCCCGCCCCGTAGCTCTCCACGATCACCCGCAGTGCAAGGCGGTGCACCAGGGCGACCAGTGCAACGTGGGGATGTCGCGCCACCTCAGCCTGCAGCGCTGCCGTGCGGTGCGCACTGAGGCGCTTGGCCAGCTTCTCCGAGATTCCTGACTTGGCGGGCTCGTCGGTGTCGGCATCCGAGTTGCCGCCAGCCCCGCCCTCCTCCTGCCGCGCCTGATCCCGCAGGGCCTTGGCCTGTTCCTCGCGCAGCAGGCCACGGTGCACTACCACCCCGCCCATGTGATCGACCGACACGATGGCACCGGCCAGCGCCACCACGGCGCGCGGGTATTCGACCAGCTGGCGCTCCACTGCCTCCAGTTCATTGCCAAGTACGTCCATGGCGTCGTGCAGCGCCTGCGCCTGCTCGTCGGTCATGTCCTCGTTCTCGTTGTCCAGTTGCTCCTGCAGCTTCGCCTGCTGGTCTTCCAGCTTGGCAATGCGCTTGGCCTCGGTCTTCGTGGGTTCCCGGCGTGTGCTGCGCACCCGCTGGAACTGGTACAGGTCGGATGCGGTGGCACGCGGAGCGGCATCCACCCAGGCCCAGCCTTCGGCGCGCACCTGCTCGGCCAGCGGGGCGAGCTTGTCCCGCGCCAGGGTGTCCAGCAGCGCGCCATCGGTCAAGAAGATACCGTTGTGTTCATCCGCGAACAGGTCGCGCCGGACGCCGCCGCCCGACTGTTCGTACGCCTCCAGTCCGACAAAGCGTGCCACCGCATCGCGGCTGGCGTCCACCTCTTCACTGGTCAGGTGGTCACGCAGCGCGTCCGGGCTGCGCTGCCATTGCGGCGATTCGTAGAACGCAGCTTCCTGAGCTGCATGGTCATCGGTGATGGCCAGCGCCATCAACTGCTCCAGCGTCACGGCCTGCATCCCGAAGTCCGCCAGCAGCCGGGGCGAGACGTTGGCAAGTTTCAGGCGGCGCTGCACCACCAAGGGCGTCACACCGAAATCCGCCGCAATGTCCTCTACGGGCCGCCCCTCGGCCACAAGGTCTTTCCAGGCAAACAGCTCTTCGATGGGCGACATGGCCTCACGCTGGACGTTCTCGGTCAGGCTCACGGTACGGGCCGCATCATCCTGCACCAGCAGGCAATGGACTTCGTGGTCCTTCGCCAGCTTGCGGCGCTTGACCAGCAGCTTGAGCGCTGCGAGGCGCCGCCGCCCGGCCACCACCTCGTAATGCTCGCCATCGGTCGCAGCCACCACGGTGAGGTTTTGCAGCAGGCCCACACGGGCGATGCTCGATGCGAGTTCGGGGATTGACGTGCCGCCACTCTTGCGCACGTTGCGGCTGGAGGGCCGCAGCTTGGACAGTGGGATCAGCAGAAGTTCCTGCGGAGCCGCCATGGCGGCGGCGGTGCTGCCCGTGGCAATAGCTTGGGTTTCGTGAAAGGTTGCGGTGTTCATGATGAAGCTCCTACCGGTCAAAGAAAGGGAAAAGGGAAAAGAGGGAAGCGAGACAAACAAGGGATGGCAGGAGGGGCTGCGCCCCTCCGGACGACACTCAGGCTTTGAGCTGGCGCATGCCATCGGCCAGCAGCCACAGGGCACGGTTCAGGCGCAGGTTCTGGTCGATGCCCTGCACGGGTCGCGTGCTCTGGCGGCGTCCGTTGGCGGCGCGGGCGCGCAGGCCACCCTTGATGAGGTTTTCTTGGGTGCGGTTGAACACGCTCCACAGGTCGCGGCGATCGTCGTCCGTGCGGCGGGGCATCAGGATTTGCGATTCCGTGATGGGTGCGGGCTTGGCTGGGTCGTCGTATTTGAGGGTCAGCGCAGCACGGGCGAACACCTCCGACTCCCCGGCGTCCAGGGTGATCGCCTGCATGGATTCGCGGGATTGCTGGGCCTGACCAAAGCCATTCAGGACTTCATACGCGCCCTCGATGACCTGCCCAGCCACATCGCCCTTGTGGGGCACGCGCACATCGGCAACTGTGTCGCCGCACACCAATCCGTTCTGGCAGACAAAGCGGAACATGCCCGCAAGCATCTGGTAGCTGCTGGTCCCGTCATGGGAGTTGAGTAGGATGATTTCGTTGGCTTCGCGGCCATTGATCTGGCTGGCGTGGCGCAGGCGGATCATGTGTTTGGTGAAGTCGCGCCGCCCCTCCTGGCGCACACGGGTCTGGCAGACCATGAAGGGTTGGAAGCCCTCCCCTCTCAGCTCCTGCAGCACGGTGGCCGTGGGGATGTAGCTGTAGCGCTCGGACCGGCTGCCGTGCGGGGCCTGCGCAAAGATGGACGGGGCCACGGCCCTGATCTGGTCATCCGACAAAGGATGCTCGGAACGGAGCACCGGTGATTGCGGTGCGAAACGGGATGCGAGTTGCATGGTGATTTCTCCTGACGAAGTTGGCTGTTGAAAAAGCCTCACCGGATTCCTAGATTCAGAGCCCTCTTCGGGCTTCCGGTGGGGTCGGCACGAAGAACCCGGTTGGCCTCGTTGCCACCGTCTTTCCTGAGTTCGTCGCCCGCGACGGTCAGGAGCGCGTGGCCGGGTGCCGTCAAGGAAACAAGCGCCAGGTAGGTGCGGCCCGCAGGCGCAGCCGAGGACACGGCCTGGCGCGCCTTGACGGCACCAGGCCGCGGGCTACAGTCGCGAGCAAGGTGACGGATTCAGGAAAGATGGCTGGACAGGCAACGGCCCCTCACCACGCCGACCCCACGCAAGCGAAGCGCGCAGCGCTGCAGGCGCGGAGGCCGATCCGGCACGGCCGGTTCGGCGGTATCGCAGGGGCGCCAAGCCCAGCGCGGCGGGGATGGCTGCAAGCCGATCCCCTGGAGGCAAGCGCAGCGCGCAGGCCAGGATCAACAAGCCGGGCCGAAGGCGTCAGCCGAGCAAGGCGAGGGAACGATGGAAGCCCGTAGGGGGCGAGACGCCGCAGGTGGCTCGATGCGCAAGCACGACAGCGCGATCGGCCAGAGACGCACAGACCATGCATCCGGCTCCCCACGATATGGGACCGTAGCCTTATGAGAGTCACTTGCTCTCCGCCTAGGCACAATGACACCTGCCATGGAAATACAAGAATTGCAGGACGATGACCTGATTGCCCAAGCCCAAGAATGGCGGCTGCGGGCACTGCGCGGGGAAAAGGAAGCTCGCGGCATGGCGCACGAGCTGGAACGCGAAGTGCGCAGGCGGTTTGGCAATCCCCAAGCCGAGACGCAGCACTCGCTCAAAGAGGTGCGCGTGCTGGGAGAGCTACCGTAAGGACTGAGCAGCGCCGAGTGCCTTGAACCACCGCATCCCCCACATCTGCAAAAGGCCAGAGCAGCCAAGAACAGCCGGTCAATCATCAGGCTCGATAGGAACAGACTTCGCAGAGGCCCGTCCCCATCATCAAAGAGCAACCCACCAGGGCTTGCAACGAGGCGCCGGAGCAGGCGGATGCCCGGACCTCAGGTCATCTCGCACAGGAGAGCACTGAACTCCGTTCCGCAGAGGTGCACAAGGCAAACCCCAGAAAACCTCACTCGGGCCACCATAGCGGCCGATCCGGCTCCGCGCCTTCGGCCCGCAACGCATCGGCAAGCCCATGCACGGGATCCTTGAGACTGCCTCGCACAAGTGCGATCCATGTATGCAGGGCCTCGTCCTCTGACTTGTCACCTGCGATCACCTCCAGGCGGGACAGCATGTCCAGGACACGGTGATAGTCTCCAAGCGCCTCGCCAACGGCAAGGGCGCGCGGTAGCTGGGATGCCCGGGCTTCCCGGCGCTTGGCGCGGGCCTCTTCGGCGGCGGCCGCGATACGGCGTGCGAGATCGGCTTCCTGCCGCGCCTTCGCCCGCATGGCGGCTTCCTCGGCCACCAGCTTCGAGCGAAGCGCTTCTGCCTCAGGAAATGCGATCAGCGCCTGGGTGATCTCGGGAAGGCGCTTCTCCATCTGTTCCCGGGTCCCCGACCACTGGCGGGCAATGGTGCTCCAGTCTCGCTCCAGCTTCAGCTTGTAGGCATCGAGGGCCCTGTACTCCGCAGGCTCATAGAGGACGCCCTTGCGCGGGGGCTTGATGATTTTTTCCGCCTGCTCGGCGAAGTTCAGGCAAATCGAGCCTCCTGCCCTGCGGATCTCGACCGTGTTTCGGGAACCCTTGCCGCTGGCAACGATCTGGCAGCCTCCCTCGATGAGTCCACGAAGCAGCGCCTCGTGGAAACGAAGAATCCAGTCAATGTTGGCCGTCGTGGCGGTGATGCGCAGGCAGCCTTCGTCGGTGATGTACCGTCCCATCGACATATGGTGTCCCGTGATGCCGCCGAAGAAAGGCCGCCCCTGAGCCGCAGCACGTTCCCTGTCCCGCGCCCGCTTCTGTTCCTCACGCTCGATGGACTGGAAGAAGCGGGCTGTTCTGGCCACCAGCGGATGGCAGTTGTCGAGTGAGGTTGGTATTTCGATGGGCGACACGGCGATGCCGTCTTTCGCGCGGGAGAACGTTTGCCGGACCTGCTGGAACCTCGTGGTATCAGCCGACCGTGCCGCCGTCATCCCCTCTTCCGGCAAACGGATCACGGCATCAACATCAGCCGGCGGCAATGGCGTTGGGAGACTCGGCTTGCCAGCCGCATGGCGGGTCCAGAAGCCGACAGGCGGCACAGGAATGTTGTACCTGCGGCAGAGTTTGGATAGGCCGACGTCCGACAAGCCCAATTGAGGTCCCAGATGCCGGAGCGGCGTTTTCCAGACCAGCCCATAAAGTTCTGAACGCTTCACCAACACCTCCTCGGGTACGACACGAAAGAACGCACCAGCACTACCCAGGCCAGACCTACACGCGCGGTGCTTCCGTCTCCGGTGCACTCTCCGTCTTGGGCTGCAGGCTCACCGACCAATGCCCTCCCGGCTCCTGCTGCGGCACCAACAGGTCGTACGTCTTGACCATGTTCAACAACCCGGAGTGCCCGTAAGTCTGTGGAGAGAAGGCCGGATCGGTGCGCTTGAGGTATTGGCCGAGGGCGCCAAGGCCCACCTTGCCTTCCGAGGTGTCGCTGGCAAGAAGCGCCACGGCTTCCACAAGGAAGCGTGGCCTGCGCTTGACCACGGACTTGGGAGGCTCCTGCCTGGCCTGATCGGCGTGGGGAGGCTCCGGTTTCGCCGCGGGCTTTGGAGCAGAGTCGAGGACCTGCTCGGCCGGTGGCGCGGGACGGACCCATTCGAAGAACTGGTCGCTGGCGTTGCGCAAAGCATCGGGCGTCTTGGGCTCACCGACGATGCACACCGTGGCACCGCGCTCTCGCAACTTGCGGCACAGGTAGGCAAAATCGGAATCGCTGGTGACCAAGCAGAACGTGTCCGCTCTTTCATCGAAAAGCGCTTCCAGCGCGTCCAGCGCCAGGGCGATGTCAGCGGTATTCTTGCCGGCCGCATACTGGTACTGCAGGCACGGAGTAAACGCCAGGCGTACCAAGGCGTCCTGCCATTTGTTGGCCAGCGTGGCCTGGTTGCCATAGCCGCGACGCAGCACGACACGACCAAACTGGGCAACCATGCGCAGCGCATGTTCAAGGATTTCAGGCGAGACGTTGTCGCAGTCGACCAGCACCGCAACGCGGGTCTCTGTGGTGGGGCTGTTACTCATCCGGATTGCTATGCAGGATTGTTTGACCCCACACGGTAGCCGATTTCAAGCGCTTCCCCGTCAACGATATGTTCGATCTGATCTCTAGGTTAGAAATCGTATTTGAGTTGGGCGCCCATGGATCTCAGCCGTCGCCTTAAGGCTGGTTGCGGTCGTTCAGTGTGAGTCGCCCAATGACTGGTCCGGTCAAAAGCGGAAATTTGCCAACTCACGTACCCTGTGGTTAGAAGTGGGTACTATCGCCCGTGGACGCGCAATTGCGCGTCTGTCGGAGCGACTGAATTGCCGACTAGATTTCAGTCTGCTCGGAGATTTCAAGCGCATCATCCACCTCAATGCCGAGATAGCGCACGGTGGACTCAAGCTTGGAGTGACCAAGAAGAAGCTGCACAGCGCGCAAGTTCTTGGTTCGCCGGTAGATCAGCGTTGCCTTGGTTCTCCGCATAGAGTGCGTTCCATATTCTGCTGGGTCAAGACCAAGCTCCTCGACCCAGCCACCTAGTATCCGCGCGTACTGTCGCGTCCCCAAGTGCGGTGAGTCGTGAATGCGGCTCGGGAAGAGGAAGTCGTCGGACTTTAGCCCTGCAACCTTGATCCATTTCTGCACAGCGTCACGGGCAACTGCTGTGATTTCAAATTGGACGGGGCGTTGAGTCTTGTGCTGCATCACGACAGCGCGGGTTGCAACTTGCTCACCGTGGCAGATGTCCCGAACTTTGAGGGCAACGAGGTCACAGCCGCGAAGCTTGCTGTCGATACCAAGGTTGAAGAGAGCAAGCTCGCGAACGCGATTTTCCATCTGAAGGCGCACGCGCAGAGCCCAGATATCTTTGAGCTTGAACGGAGCTTTCTGACCGACAATCCTGCCTTTGTTCCAAGGCTCATGGCGAGAGGCGTTGGCTTCGGATCCCATGATGGTCTCCCATCGAGTTGAGGGGAGAGGACGATGCTCCTGATCGAATTCAAAGTCTTTGCTTCTGCTCAACTAGCTTGCTGACTCGCAAGCAGCATTGGCCGACTGTCTGCTCAGCATTCCGGGGGATGCGGGTGTCTGCCGGACCGTGTCGAGTAGTGCTCCACAATTCTCGGCAACTTTCTGCAGTATCCGGGACGACTGAATTTGGATAGGCCGATGACCGCGATTCCCGAAAGCTGACCATCCCCTCTTCGCCAAGAAACCGACCACTGGCCTTGGTGTCTGACCTTGACGAACTTTAGGGTTCATCAAGAAGGAAGAATACCTCCACGACGGTTCATGACGAAATCACCTGCACCATGACGCGTGAACTTTTGCACCTCCCCGCCTTGCGCGGCGGCTTTCTCGCCCTGTTGGCGGCGGGCCTTTTCGGCATCAGCACGCCTGCGGTCCAGAGGCTAGGTGCAGGGCTGGGGGCGTTCACGACGGCCGCGCTTCTGTACTCTGGAGCAGCTGCAGTCGGAGCCTTGTCCTTGCGAACTGCAGGCCACGAGGCAAGGTTGCAGAGATCCGACGCCTGGCGCCTCATAGCTATGGCGGGGTTCGGTGCCGCCCTGGGCCCGGTCGCCCTGGCCTGGGGCCTGCAACAAACGAGCGGCGCAAGCGCATCACTCATGCTCACGCTGGAAGCGCTGTTCACCGCCACGCTGGCATGGTGGCTGTACAGCGAAACTATGGATCGCCGAGTGTGGGCCGCCATGCTCTTGCTATTCGCAGGAGGAATGGCGCTCGTTCTGGACCAGGCCCAGCAGGGGGGCGTGCAGCTGACGGGACTACTTGCCGTGCTGCTGGCCACCGTCGCCTGGGGGGTGGACAACACCCTGTCCCGTGGGCTGGCTGAGCGCGACCCCAGCCAGGTGGTGATGGCCAAGGCTACCTTGGGAGCCGTCGCGACGGCAGCATTGGCTGTTTCTACGGGTGAGCCCTTGCCGTCGTTGTATGCGGCACTCGGGCTTCTCGCCGTTGGCGCCACGGGCTACGGCCTGAGCCTGCGCTTTTACCTTCTTGCCCAGAGGGCGTTTGGTGCGGCGCGGACGGGCTCGGTGTTCGCCTTTGCGCCCTTCATTGGCGCTGCCGTGGCCTTCGGCTTCGGGGACCGCTCTGCGGGATGGTTGATGCTGCTGGGCGGGGTACTGATGCTGGCGGGAGTGGTACTGCACTTGACGGAAAGACATGGTCACGAGCACACGCACGAAGTGCTTGAGCATGAGCATGCCCACCGGCACGACGATGGGCTCCATTCACATGTGCACGATGTCATGCCGAAGGGCAACCACAGTCACGAGCACACCCATGAGCCTATGACCCACGCTCACCCCCACGCACCAGATGTGCACCATCAGCACGTTCACAGAACCTCTTGAGTTCGACCGGATTGCGATGGACATACGCGGTCTGCATCTGACAGTATCTGTTGTCGGATCTGGCGCTCGTCCTTACCTCTTCCAAGAACGCAGCAGCAACGCATTGGTCACCACACTCACGCTGCTGAGGGCCATAGCTGCTCCCGCCACCATGGGATTCAACAGTCCAAATGCAGCCAAGGGGATCCCGACCACGTTGTACGCGAATGCCCAGAAAAGGTTCTGACGGATCTTTGCGTACGTGCGCCGAGAGATGTCGATGGCATCTGCGATCAACGCGGGGTCACCATGCATCAGCGTGATCCCCGCAGCATGCATGGCCACGTCGGTGCCCGTGGACATGGCAATTCCCACATTCGCCGCAGCCAGAGCGGGCGCGTCGTTGATGCCGTCACCCACCATCGCAACGTGCCTGCCACCTGACTTGAGCTGCGCCACGATATCCGCCTTGCCTTCCGGCAGCACATCAGCACGAACCTGATCGATGCCCAACGCGCGGGCTACTGCGCTTGCGCTTCCCTTGTTGTCCCCGGTGACCAGGACGGTCTGGATGCCCAGAGCATGCAGTTGGGCAATGGCTTTTTGTGAGCTGGGCTTCACGGTGTCTCCAAATGCCAATAGTCCCATCACTTCTGGCGCATCGGTCACGTCAGCCAACCAGGATACCGTGCGGCCCTCTTGCTGCATCTGTGCTGCAGCCCCGGTCAGACTGGCCATGTTGACACCCAACTCCTCCATGTAACGTGTACTCCCGAGGCGGATCTGGCGTCCTTTTATGACAGCAGACATGCCTCTGCCAGCTACCGCTGTGACCTCAGTGGCCCGAGGAACGGTCACACCCTGGGTGCGTGCAGCGTCCATTACGGCCTTTGCCAGTGGATGCTCGCTGCCGTTCTGAATGGCCGCAGCAAACGGCAGTAACTGATCCTGGAGGCCTTCGGCAGGCATCGCAGCCGTCAAAGTGGGCTTTCCCTCGGTCAGGGTGCCGGTCTTGTCGAACGCCACGGTGTCGATGCGGTGGGCAACCTCTAGTGCTTCTGCATCCTTGATCAGAATACCGTGGCGTGCTGCAACGCCGGTGCCCGCCATGATCGCGGTGGGAGTAGCCAAGCCCAGCGCACAAGGGCACGCGATCACAAGTACCGCGACGGCATTCAGGATTGCCTGCTCCCAGTTGACAGTGGCGAAGCCCCAGCCCATCAGAGTGATGGCTGCAAGGCCGAGCACCACAGGCACAAAGACTGCACTCACTTCATCCACTATCCGCTGGATGGGAGCCTTTTTTTCCTGGGCCGACTCCACCATCCGCACGATTCGAGACAGGGTAGATTCAGCGCCAATGGCGGTTGTACGCACCAGCAGCAAGCCTTCTGCGTTCACGGCGCCCCCCGTCACCTTGTCGCCGACATGCTTCGCCACAGGCAGGCTCTCCCCGGTGATCAATGACTCATCCACCTGGCTGGCGCCTTCGATCACCGAGCCGTCTACCGGGACTCTCTCCCCTGGGCGGACAACCACCGTATCACCTACTTTCACGCGTGAAAGTGGGAGATCAATGTCTCCGGCATCAGTGCGCACACGCGCAATTTCTGGGCGCAGCGCATGCAGCGCCCGGATCGCTTCTGTGGTTTGCCGCTTGGCTCGGGCTTCCAGCCACTTCCCGAGAAGGACAAGCGTGACGATCACAGCAGAGGCTTCAAAGTACAGGTGGGGCGTGCCGTGCTCAGCGTGCTTGAACAGCAGGTACAAGCTCAAGCCGTACCCGGCCGACGTACCCAATGCGACCAGCAGATCCATGTTGCCTGCGCCTGCACGAAGAGCCTTCCAGCCAGCGCGGTAGAACCTCGCGCCCAGCCAGAACTGCACAGGGGTGGCCAAGGCCAGTTGAATCCAGCCGTTGAGTGTCCAGTCTTGACCGAACAGCATGCCAAGCATGGGCAATACCAGGGGGAAGGACAGACCAGCGGCGAGAGCGACAGGCCACCAGGGCGCAGACGGACTCTCGTGTTGAGCCGGAGTGCTGGCATCCACCACCTGGGCCTCATAGCCCGCCTTTACAACGGCTGCTACCAGACGTTCGGGTGGCAATCCTGCATCGAAACTAATCTGCGCACGTTCGGTGGCCAGATTGACTTCCGCATGCTTAACGCCTGGCACTGCCTTCAGCGCTTTTTCGACACGTCCAACACACGACGCGCAGGTCATCCCGCCGATCAACAGCTCCACAGATTCTTCCGCCACGGCATATCCAGCCTTTTGGACAGCTGCAGCCAAGGCTGGGACTGGTACCGTGGAAGCGGCGACCACTGAGGCGCGCTCAGTAGCAATGTTCACGGTCACCTCGCGGACCCCAGGGACGGCTTTGAGGGCCTTTTCAACCCGTCCAACGCAAGAGCCGCAGGTCATGCCAAGTATCGGAAGATTCAGGTGTGCGATCGACAGTGAGGCGGACGGCCCCGCTTCATGGGCAGAGGTATTCATAGCAATCTCCATGTGGTGTTCAACTCCGGCGTTATCCGGCAGAGTTCGTACTTTCAGGGTTGACACGATGGGAGACGCAAGCGAGTCGGCGCTCCTTGTTTGGATATCTGTCTGGCCACTTGACCTTGCCCCAGTGGCAAACCGGAGACTGAAAGCCTCTTAACTTTTCCAAGAGGTGAAAAATGCATGAATTCCAACTCCCCGACATGACCTGCGGACACTGTGCTGGGATGGTGAGCCAGACGCTGCAGATGACAGACCCTGAATGCAAAGTGCAGGTGGATATGTCCAAACGTATGGTCACTGTGCAAAGTGCGGAAGATCGCAAGACACTGGTCGAGGCGCTGACCGAGGCTGGATATCCGCCCGCCTGATCTAGGCTTTACAAAACGTAGTATTCGGTGCGCTTGACATTGACACGGTGGTAAGGGCCAAAGTCCTTGCTACCGTGTTATTCCATTGCACAGGAGCATCCATGACCACACTGATGAACATCGGCGAAGCGGCCAAAGCGGCAGGTGTATCGGCCAAGATGATCCGCCACTACGAGCAAACAGGGTTGTTGCCAGAAGCTGAGCGCAGTGAGTCTGGCTATCGAAAATACGGTGAGCGGAGGGTGTACAGAATTTTGTGTAAACGGACAATCCACCGCCGGCGCAAGCCGGCCTGTCCGTAAGCACAATGAACACCAAGAAACACGACGTACCCGAAGAACTGCTGTCTGGCCTGCTGGCCAACTACAAGAAGCCTGAAGACCTCATCGGCGAGAACGGCCTGCTCAAGCAGTTAACCAAGCTGCTGGTCGAGCGAGCCTTGGACGCCGAGCTGACTGAGCACCTGGGCCATGAACGCAACGAAGCGGTGGCCAACCCTGCGTATTCCACGCCATGGCGGACACGATTCCAGGCTGAAGGCGGACAGGTCAACCGTCAAATTGCATCGAAAACGGTTCCCGCAAGGCGTGGCGGGAGACCAATGGGCGATCCAGTTGGACACCTTACTGCGGGCCAATGAACCCCCACTGGCGGAGCCCGTGAACGTTGCGTTGATTGGTAAGCGATCCGCCAACTACGTCTTCCCACAGAGCGTCTGAGAGGGGAAGCTACGTGTCCATGTAGAACAAGGTGGACACGTATGTCAGAGATCGATGCAGAGGTGGTGAGGCGCCTGGTCACGGGGCGCAAGAACGATGGACGTGCCGTGTACGACCCGCAGGCCAAGGCCGAGGTGGTGCGGGCGTGCCTGCAGCCGGATGTGTCGGTGGCGCGCATGGCGCTGCAATGCGGCATCAACGCCAACTTGCTGCGCCGCTGGATCACCCAGAGCATGGGCTCGGACCTGAAGGCAAGTCGTGCCAACCTGCCGACCGTGGCCATGGCCAGCACCAGTGCTTTTGTGCCGTTGCGGCTGGCGGCCCCCGAGGCATCTCCCGTCACCGCCGCTGAGGTCAAGACACGCCTGCACGCCCGACTGCCCAATGGGGTGGAGATCGACCTCAGCGATGCAGACCCGGGTGGGTTGCTGCCCGTCCTTGAACTTCTGGGGCGCCTGCCATGTTCCGGCTCGACGACACGCTGACGGTGTACCTGCACCGCCCGGCCATCGACTTCCGAATGGGCATCAACGGTTTGGCCATCCTGGTGGAGCAAGCCCTGGGCAT
>Ga0307408_100000229_pt1 | contig 59103 bp, 47 predicted proteins | sample 322Cmetagenome_FD_202116 | JGI IMG/M metagenome (GOLD analysis project Ga0307408, IMG submission 202116) | Maize rhizosphere microbial communities from greenhouse at UC Davis, California, United States - 322HYB-C-3 | ecosystem: Host-associated > Plants > Roots > Rhizosphere > Soil | place... | reverse complement strand
GGTTCTCGATGGCGTCGGCCAGCGTGCACCCGGCCTTGGCCACGGTGGCTTCAAAGGGATACAGGTTGACCACGAGCAGGTCGATGGTGTCGATACCGTGCTCCTTCAGCGCAGCCATGTGTTCGGGCAGCTCGCGGCGGGCCAGCAGGCCGCCGTGCACCTTGGGGTGCAGCGTTTTCACGCGGCCGTCGAGCATTTCGGGGAACTGGGTGACCTCGGCCACTTCGGTGACGGGCAGGCCCTTGTCGGCCAGCAGCTTGGCGGTGCCGCCGGTGGACAGCAGCTTGATTCCAAGCGCGTGCAGCGCTTGCGCGAATTCGACGATGCCGGTCTTGTCGGAGACGGAGAGGAGTGCGTTCATGGCAGTGGTGGTGCGGAGGTTTTGAATAAAAACAGGCTCCAGCGCTTATCCATCAAGCGCCAGCAGCTATAAATTGAATAGTACTGAACCCGTCAGTGTCAGAGCAGCTTGTGCTCGACCAGCTTCTTGCGCAGAGTGTTGCGGTTCAGGCCCAGCCATTCGGCCGCCCGCGACTGGTTGTTGTCGGCCTGCTGCATCACGACTTCCAGCAGCGGGCGCTCGACCACGCGCACCAGCATGTCGTACATGCCATCGGGCGTCTCGCCGCCCAGGTCGCGAAAGTAGCCTTGCAGGCTCTCGCGCACGCATTCCTCAATGTGTTTCTTGCTCATGCAGCCAATCCCTCTTGTTCTTCTGTGGCAGCGTCCACGTCGGTGGCAGCAGGCAACCGATCCATCTGTTGCCCGAGGGCATCGAGGTAGTCGGCCACTGCCTGCCACTGCGTGGCGCAGTCTTCAATGGTGTTGATATGTTGCCTGAAGGCCTCGCCGCCCGGCAGCGCGCGCAGGTACCACGCAATGTGCTTGCGCGCACTGCGCACCCCGGTCAACTCGCCGTACAGGCTGTAGTGGTCTTGCAGGTGGTCCAGCAGCAGGCGGCGCACCTCGGCCACCAGCGGTGACGCCAGATGCTCGCCCGTGGCCAGAAAGTGGCCGATCTCGCGGAAGATCCACGGCCGGCCCTGGGCGGCGCGTCCGATCATGATCGCGTCCGCTCCGGTGGCGGCCAGCACATCGCGCGCCTTCTCGGGCGAGGTGATGTCGCCATTGGCCACCACGGGAACCCTCACCGAGGCCTTGACGGCCGCGATGGTGTCGTACTCGGCATTCCCACGATAGCCCTGTTCGCGCGTGCGGCCGTGCACCGTGAGCATCTGGATGCCCACCGACTCGAACTGCCGCGCGAGCGTCACTGCGTTCTTGTGCTCCTGGCACCAGCCGGTGCGCATCTTCAGCGTGACAGGCACGTTGTAGGGCGAGCAGGCTTCAACCACCGCCGCGGCGATCTCCACCGCCAGCGCTTCGTTCTGCATCAGAGCGGAACCCGCCCATTTGTTGCAGACCTTCTTGGCCGGGCAGCCCATGTTGATGTCGATGATCTGCGCGCCGCGTTCCACGTTGTAGACCGCGGCCTCGGCCATCATCGGCGCATCCGTGCCGGCAATCTGCACGGCGATGGGCCCGGGTTCCCCCTCATGGTTGGCCCGCCGCGAGGTCTTGAGGCTGTTCCACAAATCCTTGCGCGAGGTCACCATCTCGCTGACCGCATAACCCGCGCCCAGCGCCTTGCACAGCTGGCGAAACGGGCGGTCGGTGACGCCCGCCATCGGGGCGACGAACAACCGGTTCGCCAGAGGTATATGGCCGATGTGCATGGCAGGAGTGCGGGAGGGGGCAACAGCGAATGCTGAAAAAGGAGGCGGGATTGTACCTGCTCAAAATTTCAGCAAATGAAATGAGCGCTGGGCGTGGAACTGCCGGCCCTTCCACACCGTGCGGGGTGCACTCAAGGCCTGCGAAAGCAGCACAGCACCTTCAAATCCCGCGGACGCGCGCTTCTTTTTCCTTCGTCCCTATCGCGCCGCCAGATCAGTGTCCGCGCCGGGAGTGGCTCCGCCGCGCTGCGCAAACCGCCACCATGCGTCCCCGGCGTTGTCAAACTGGTGCCGCGCCATCGTGGCGCGTAACCACCGGCGATTGAACTGTACGTCGGGCGAAAACCCGCTCGCGGCCGCCCCGGCCCCTGCCTGGTTCACGCCCGCAGGCGTGCCCATGTCCACCCCCTGCCCGTCCGCCAGCGGCCCCCGCACGATCTTGCTGGCTTTGAGCCCATCGACGACAAGCACTTGGACCACCCAGCCCGGTTCCGTTCCGGCGCAGGACGCCTGCAGTTCCAGCCCGTGTTCCCTCAATTCATCAGCCACCCGCTGCAACGCGGCGCGCGCAGCCCCTGCCGCATCGCAAGAGGCCACGGGAGCTGCATGGCTGAGAACGGTCTGGGATTGCGAAACCGCGGCGTGCGGGCTTCCCCCGCATGCCGCGAGCAACACAGCGCAGACCAGCGAAGACCAACGAGGAACCGCGGGCGCGGGCCCGCCCTGGAAAACAGCGAATGCAAAGCGGTGCATCAAGCGCCCTCCCGATGGCTTGTTTGCGGATTGGCAGGACTCCAAGGTACCGCGCCCCTGCGGGCAGGTGCATTCGCCATTGGCGCGGGGCTGCGTAGGACAGCGCCACGTCCCGGCGCACTGCCGCTGGCGCCCCTCTAAACTCGCCGTGTATGGAAATCTGGATGCATCAGTTGCTGGATTGGCTTGCGCTGCCGCAATTTGGCCTGAGCACGGTTTTCTTGGTCTCATTCATCTCGGCCACCCTGCTGCCGCTGGGCTCGGAGCCGGCCGTGTTTGGCCTGATCAAGATCAACCCCGAACTCTTCTGGGCGGCCATTCTGGTCGCGACGGCAGGCAATACGCTGGGTGGCGGGGTGAGCTGGTGGATGGGCCTGGGCGCCCACAAGATGGTCGACAAGGCGCGTGGCAATGCCACCGAGGTGCGGGCGCTGCAGTGGCTGAAGCGCTTTGGCCCGCGGGCCTGTCTGATGAGCTGGCTGCCTGTGGTGGGTGATCCGCTGTGCGCCGTGGCGGGCTGGCTGAAACTGCCCTTCTGGCCCTGCCTGGCCTACATGGCGGCAGGCAAGTTCTTGCGCTATCTCGTGATGACCAGCACGCTGCTGTACTTCATGCCGGGCCATCTGGCCAGGTGACGCTTGGGCCACAGCGCCTCGCAGCGCCGTACACACATGGCGCGACGGGACCGGGCACTGGAGCTGCCTTAGAACCTGTTCAAGATCGTTTCGGGGATCGCATTGGAGTGCAATAGGGCAGCGTGGATGCTTCGGATGCGCCGCATGGGCTCATGCCCATGCAAGCAGCTGGGGCGTCCAATCACCCGATTTCACTCCCACCCTTCGGCAAGTGCCTTGTGCGACCCCGAAAAGATCCTGAACAGGTTCTTAGGGATGCGCCGGCAGCACGCTCGCCTCGGGCAGCATGGAGTCGCCACGCGTCACGGGCTCCTCCACCACCACCTGATTGCGTCCACCTTCCTTGGCGAGGTACATGGCGGTGTCGGCGCGCGAGAAGAACTCCAGCAAGGACTCGCCCAGCACATACTGCGTCACCCCCATCGACACCGTGACCCGCCCTTTGAGCGAGTCACTCCAAGCGTGGGACTCCACCTGGGCGCGGATGCGCTCGCACGTGTTGAGCGCGGGCAGCAGCGACGTTCCCGGAAAAATCAGCAAGAACTCCTCGCCGCCGTAGCGCCCGAACACGTCGCCGCCGCGCACGCCCTGCTGCGCTATGCGTGCGAAGGTGCGCAACACCTCGTCGCCCTCCAGGTGCCCCATCTCGTCGTTGATGCGCTTGAAATGGTCGATGTCCAGCACCGCGAGACACAGCGGGATACCGCTTTCATCGGCCAATTGCTTTTGCTCCTCCAACGCCGCCAGGATGTAGCGGCGGTTGAAGCACCCCAGCAAGGGGTCGCGTTGCGCGTCTTCCTGGATGTTCTTGATCTTGCGGCTGGCGTGGTAGAGGCTGCGGTAAAGCCGCTGCACCTTGCCCGTGAGCAGGATGAAGGCGGGCAACGAGGTGGCCAGCGCCAACCAGTGCATTGCCTCCAGCCGCAGCAGCACCATGTTTTGCTGCTCCAGATAATGCAGGCCCACCACCCCCGCATACGCGGCCAGCACGCCCGCCGACACGACCAGCAGGGTGGAGCGGGGCACGGTGAAAATGCCATAGGCCACCGCCACAAAGGCAAAAGGCGCCAGCAGAAGCTGGGTGACGGGGGCCAGATAGACGACCGCCAGCATGCTGCCCAATGCAGTGCAGACCATGGCCAGCTTGAGGTGCCGATGGCGCAGCTTCCGATACAGCCCGAAACGGAACACCGCCCAGAACACGGCACATCCCACAGCGGTCAAACCAGCCAGAACGGCCAGTTCTCGCAACCCCACCGCCCCCAGCAGGTAAAAGCCCAGCAGGGCCAGCCCATACAGTCCGATCAGGGCAAGCGCCTGTAGCCACTGCTGACGAGCACTGCTCCTGCCGCCGCGCGACCCCACGCCATCCAGCGCACGCCGCGCGGGCCGCACGGTGGCCGACGAGGAGTCATCGAATTCCATGACGGCTTCCGACAGAGGGAAAGCGTCCGTCGCCGAAAACGGAGTCTTGCGACCAAAGAGCATGGGGAGGAGTCGGGCATAAGCCCAGGTTCGTTCGATGGGTATTTCACCACAGCCCTCAGGCTGCCGAACTTGATTGCGGGCAAACAACGAGCCCGCGCATCTTAGGGACAACGGCTCGATCCGGAGTTGGTGTTTTCCATTGGAACGGCTGCAAGGTTGGCTGAGCCCCCTCCAAAGCATCTGCCCCCTGCAGCTGGGGCAGAGATGCCGGACCGGGCGGCAGGCGCGCCAACGGATCCGGCTGCGGACTGCGAACTACACGTTGAACAGGAAGTTCAGCACGTCGCCGTCCTTGACCACGTATTCCTTGCCCTCGGCGCGCATCTTGCCCGCGTCCTTGGCGCCCTGCTCGCCCTTGTAGGCGATGAAATCCTCAAAAGCGATGGTCTGCGCGCGGATGAAGCCCCGCTCAAAGTCGCCGTGGATCACGCCAGCGGCCTGGGGAGCGGTATCGCCGATGTGGATGGTCCAGGCGCGCACTTCCTTCACCCCGGCGGTGAAGTAGGTCTGCAGGCCCAGCAGCTTGAACGCGCCACGGATCAGGCGTGCCAGTCCCGGCTCGGTCTGGCCCATCTCGGCGAGGAACATGTCGCGGTCCTCATCGCTCATCTCGGCCATCTCGGCTTCCATCTTGGCGCAGATCGCCACGACGGGAGCGTTCTGGCTGGCGGCGTACTCCTTCAGACGGTCGAGGAAGGGGTTGTTCTCGAAGCCGTCTTCGCTCACGTTGCCCACGAACATCGCCGGCTTGGCGGTGATCAGGCACAGGGACTTGAGCAGCGGCTGCTCTTCCTTGGTGATCTCGACCGATCGCGCGGGCTTGCCCTCGTTGAGCACAGCCTGGATCCGGGTGAGCAGCGCCACAAGCTTGGCCGCGTCCTTGTCGTTACCGGACTTGGCGGCCTTCGTGTAGCGGTTCAGCGCTTTTTCCACCGTGCCCAGGTCGGCCAGGCACAGCTCGGTCTGGATCACCTCGATGTCCGAGATCGGATCCACGCGGCCGGCCACGTGGATCACGTTGTCGTCTTCGAAGCAGCGCACCACGTTCACGATGGCATCCGTCTCGCGGATATGGGCCAGGAACTGGTTGCCCAGCCCTTCGCCCTGGCTGGCGCCCGCCACGAGGCCAGCGATGTCCACAAATTCGACAATCGCCGGGACGATGCGCTCGGGGTGGATGATCTCGGCAAGCTGCTGCAGGCGCGGGTCGGGCACCTCAACCACGCCCACATTGGGCTCAATGGTGCAAAAGGGGTAGTTTTCGGCGGCAATGCCGGCCTTGGTCAGCGCGTTGAAAAGGGTGGACTTGCCGACGTTGGGCAGGCCCACGATGCCGCATTGGAGGCTCATGGCAGGGCTTTCTGGAATTCGGAGACAAACCGCCGATTTTAGGGGCCAGCTTGCCGCCACCCCGGGTAGCGCGGCCCGGCGCCCTCAGTCAAAGCGCAAATCCGCCGCCACGCGCTGGCCCACACGCAGCACCTGGCCTGCCCCCTGCCCCACGATGGCATTCATCCCGAACGTGACGGCCCCGCCGAGGCGCTTGTCGTGCCGGTACATGCGCAGCGTGTCTCCCACCGCAGGATGCGATTCGGCCGTGGCAGGGTCGATGTCCGGAATGGGGCAGCGGGCGCAGGGCTTGACGGTTTGCAGATGGATTTCGCCCGTGGGGGTTTCGACTCGCAGCAAATCCACCCGGTCTTCATCGTGGGCCTCCAACCCGGCAATCACCACGTTGGGCCGAAACCGCTCGATTCCCACCGCGGCATGGCCGCGCGCCGTGAGCCGGCCGTTGAGCTCTTCCAGAGAGGCTGCGCTGGCCACCAGCACCGGAAATCCATCGGAGAACTGATTGGGCGCCTCCACACCCCCCGTCCACTCCATGCTGGAAAGGCGCCGGTGCTCCGGATCGAAGCGAACGAGACGGCAGGGTTGGCCCAGGAAGTCGGTGAACCACTGCGCCGCCACGGCGCCCAGGTCCCACGCCGGCACGGTATCGCGCCATACGGTGACAGTGGCCGGGGCCTCCACGGCATCCAGGGCCACGTGCAGCGCCAGCATGCCGGGTGCGCGCAGCACCAATTCCTGGGAGGTGAGCCGCGGCTGGATCAATGCCATGCGCGGCAGGGTGCGCTGGGTGAGAAACACGCCCTCGCTGTCCACCACCATCCACGCCCGGTCCAGGTCGAGCCCAGCTTCCGTGAGCAGGGCCTCCTGCACTTCGATGCCTGCACACGACTTGACGGGATAGACAAACAAGCGCTCGATGGTGCCGGACAGGTCAGAGGCTGGATCAAAACTCACGCGGATGCTCCTGGAAAACGCCACAGACAGGCAGAACAGCCGATTTTGCACCGCGCCTGCCGGGCACAAGGGGCCTCCTACAATGCCGCCATGGCCCAAACCTTTGATATCTGCATTCGCGGCGGCGGCATTGTCGGCAATGCGCTGGCGCTGCTGCTGGCACGTGATCGGCTGAAAGTGGCCTTGGTACCGTCCCGCGGCCCCAAGCCCCCTGCCGCATCGGACGTGCGGGCCTATGCGCTGAATGCGGCCTCCCGCCGCCTGCTGGAATCGCTGCGCAGTTGGCCCGATGCGGAGCATGCCACTGCGGTCCGCGCCATGCATGTCCACGGCGACCAGGACGGCGCGGTGCATTTCGATGCCGCTGCGCAAGGGGTGGAGGCTTTGGCCTGGATCGTGGATGTGCCCGCGCTGGAGGCGCGGCTTGCCGAGGCCGTGCGCTACCAGCCGCAGGTGGAGCAGGTGGATGCGCCTGTGCCCGCAACCCTGACCGCGGTGTGCGAAGGCCGCGCCAGCAGCACGCGCGATGAGTTCGGTGTGGCGTTCGACACGACCCCGTATGGCCAGCACGCCATTGCCACGCGCGTGCAATGCGAACGCCCCCACGGCGAGGTGGCGCGGCAATGGTTCTTGCCCGACGGCATCCTGGCTTTTTTGCCGCTGGGCGGCCCAGGGGGGAACTCCGTGGCAGTGGTTTGGTCCGTATCCCAGGAGCAGGCAGCGCCGCTGATGGCCTTGCCGCCCGAAGAGTTCACGGCCAGGCTCCAGATGGCCAGCCAGGACGCCCTGGGCCGGCTGGAGCTCACCGCCGACCGCGCCAGCTGGCCCTTGCAGCTGGCCCAGGCCGACCGCTGGTGCGGCGCCCTCCCCGCTATCGGAAAGACACGGCGCAGCTGGGTGCTGGCCGGCGATGCGGCACACAACGTGCATCCGCTGGCAGGCCAGGGGTTGAACCTGGGCCTGGCGGATGCACAGGCGCTGGCGGCGGTACTGCACGAACGGGGCTACTGGCGCAGCGTGGCGGATGTGCGCCTGCTGCGGCGCTACGAGCGCGAGCGCAAGGCGGCCTTGCTGCCGATGGCGCTGGCGACGGATGGTTTGCAGCAGTTGTTTGCGCGGCACGATGCGCCACTGCGGGCGCTGCGCAATTGGGGAATGAAGGGCTTTGAACTGAGTGGCCCGCTGAAGAACTTCGTGGCCCGCCAGGCCATGGGAATGGATTGAACACACGGCGAGCAGCTTGGCTGGCCACCCGACCGACTGGAATGAACACACCATGACACTGATCCGCACCCTCCTCGCCGCCACCGCGCTGGCCACCTGTTTTGCCGCAGCGGCGCAAGAGGCCGACATCCGCAAGGTACTTGCCGAGCGCATCCCGCAGATGGACAAAATCGACGAGGTGCGCCCCACCCCCATGAAGGGCCTCTACGAGGTGCGCATCGGAACGGACCTGTTCTACACCGACGCCAAGGGCGACTACGTGATCCAGGGCGAGCTGATCGACACCAAGGTGCGCCGCAACCTCACCGAGGACCGCATTGCCAAGCTCACGGCCATCAACTTCTCTGCGCTGCCGTTCAAGGACGCCGTCACCATCGTGCGCGGCGACGGCAAGCGCAAGGTGGCCGTGTTCGAAGACCCCAACTGCGGCTACTGCAAGCGCTTTGAGCGCGATCTGCAGAACGTGGACAACGTGACCGTGTACCTGTTCCTGTACCCCATCCTGAGCCCGGACTCCGCGGAAAAGTCGCGCAATGTATGGTGCTCCAAGGACCAGGTGGCCGCATGGCAGGACATGATGGTGCGTGACAAGCCGGCTCCAGCCGCAAGCTGCGACACCAGCGCCCTGCAACGCAACCTAGCGTATGGCCGCAAGCACAAGATCACCGGAACGCCCACCCTGATCTTTGCCAACGGCGCACGGGTACCTGGCGCCATCGGATCCAAGGAAGTGGAAAAGCGCCTGGCAGAAGCCAGTACCGAGGCGCCCACCGCCAACTGACGCGCGCCGTCTACTCTCGCAGCTGCCGCCCTTTTTGCAGGGTGGCGGCTCAGCATCCCGCACGAACCAGTCCGCAGTCATGCCCTCTTCCCGCAAGCAAGCGCCCGCCGCCATTCACTACCGCGTGGAGCCCGCGGACCTGTTTGCCCACCTCTTCAGCGTCACCCTCACCATTGCGCAGCCGGCGACGCGGCAAGAGGTGTCGCTGCCCGTGTGGATTCCGGGCAGCTATCTGGTGCGGGAGTTCTCGAAGAATCTCCAGGAGCTGTGCGCCCAGCAGGGCAACCGGGAGGTGCCGCTCACCCAGCTGGACAAGCACCGCTGGCTGGCAGATTGCGGCGCCGGCAAGCCGCTGGTGCTGACCTATCGCGTGTGCGCCTACGACGCCTCCGTACGCACGGCATGGCTTGACGCAGCACGGGGGTTCTTCAACGGCACCAGCCTGTGCCTGCGAGTGCACGGGCAGGAAAAGCAGCGCCACACGATCGAGATCGTCAGTACGCCGGCCACCGCGGCGTGGTCCGTCGCCACCGGCCTTTCGACGGTGAAGGTGGACAAGAAAGGCTTTGGCCTGTATGCAGCCGCCAGCTACGACGAACTGGTGGACTGCCCGTTCGAGATGGGCAAGTTCTGGATCGGCCGGTTCACCGCTTGCGGCGTGCCGCACCGCTTCGTGGTCGCTGGCGCCGCCCCGTCGTTTGACGGCAAACGCCTGCTGGCGGATACGCAGAAAATCTGTGAGGCAAACATCCGCTTCTGGCATGGCGAGGGCAAGCCGCCGTTCAAGAACTACCTCTTCATGCTCAACGCCGTGGGCGATGGCTATGGTGGACTGGAACACCGCAACTCCACCGCGCTCATCTGCGGCCGGCGCGACCTGCCGCGGGTGAACGAGGCCCGGGCGGGGGAGGGCTACACCACGTTGCTGGGCCTGATCAGCCACGAGTACTTTCACACCTGGAACGTGAAGCGGCTGCGGCCCGCAGAGTTTGCGGAACACGACTACGCGCGGGAAAACTACACCGAGCTGCTGTGGTTCTTCGAGGGCTTCACCAGCTACTACGACGACCTGCTGCTGCGCCGGGCGGGTCTGATTGACGACGGCACGTACCTCAAACTCGTGACCAAGACGATCCACCAGGTGGTCCAGACGCCCGGCCGTGCCATCCAGACGGTGGCGCAGGCAAGTTTCGACGCATGGGTCAAGTACTACCGCCAGGACGAAAACACGCCCAACGCGACGGTGAGCTACTACACCAAGGGGTCGCTCGTAGCCCTGTGCCTGGACCTTGCCTTGCGCCGCGGCGGCAAGACCAGCCTGGATGCCGTGATGCGGGCTTTGTGGGCGCGGTGCGAAGGCGGGCCGATGAGCGAAGGCGACCTGCGCGCCGTATTGCAGGAGCTTTCCGGCCGGTCGTTCGACACCGAATTGGCGCAATGGGTGCACAGCACCGCCGAACTGCCGTTGGCAGAACTGCTGGGCGCGCACGGCGTGCAGCTCAAGCCGGAGACGGCCCAATGGGCGCAAAAGCTGGGCTTGCGGGTGACGGAAACCCACAGCGTGAACCTCAAGACCGTTCTGCGGGGCGGCCTGGCCGAAAGCGCCGGCATGGCAGCCGGAGACGAGTGGCTGGGTATCGAGGTCAACGGCGAAGGCTGGCGCATCAGCAAGCTGGAGGACGTGGCGTTCTACGCGGGCACGGAGACCACCGTCACGGCGCTGGTGGCCCGTGACGGGCGCCTTTTGCGCCTGCCCCTTTCGCTCTCGCGCTCCGCGAAGCCATCTCGCGGCACCATTGCACCTGCCGCCGCCGTGCCCGACACCGTCAGCCTTTCCATCACCGATGCGGCTGCAGTGGCACGCTGGCTGAATTGAAAACAGGCGCGAAGTGAGCGCCGACGGGCGCTCACCACTTCGTTTTCCCGAAGTTCGCGCGGCTCCGCCTGGCCGGATGCCGGCGAGTACGGTGTTCTACCTACCCGGGCAGGGTCCGGGCCTGCTTGGGTATATTCGTTCGTGCTGTCACCCTCCGGTAGCAACACCCTATAACACCCAGGAGATTTCATGTCGTACGAAACCATCGAGGTCCGCGTCGAAGCGGACAAGGTCGGCCTCATCACGCTCAACCGGCCCAAGCAGCTCAATGCGCTGAACGACCAGCTCATGAACGAGCTGGGCGCTGCGCTGAAGGCCTTCGATGCGGACGAGAAAATCGGTTGCATCATCCTCACCGGCAGCGAAAAGGCATTTGCCGCAGGCGCGGACATCGGCGCGATGGCGAAGTACACCTTTGCCGACACCTACAAGGGCGACTACATCACGCGCAACTGGGAAGCCATTCGCTCCATCCGCAAGCCTGTGATCGCCGCCGTGAGCGGATTTGCCCTGGGTGGCGGCTGTGAGCTGGCGATGATGTGCGACTTCATCATCGCGGCGGACAACGCCAAGTTCGGCCAGCCTGAAATCAAACTGGGCGTGATCCCCGGCGCAGGCGGAACCCAGCGCCTGCCGCGCGCCGTGGGCAAGTCCAAGGCCATGGACATGGCGCTGACCGGCCGGATGATGGACGCCACCGAAGCCGAGCGCGCCGGTCTGGTGAGCCGCGTGGTGCCCTACGACAAGCTGCTGGACGAGGCCCTGGGCGCCGCCATCGTCATTGCCGGCTTCTCGCAGATCGCTGTGATGGCGGCCAAGGAATCGGTCAACCGCGCGTTCGAAGGAACGCTGGCCGACGGGGTCATGTTCGAGCGCCGCCTCTTCCACGCGCTGTTTGCCACCCAGGACCAGAAGGAAGGCATGGACGCCTTCATGAACAAGCGCCCTGCGAACTTTACGCACCAATAAATTTTGTTCTATAATTTGCGGCTTCGGTGGTATAGCTCAGTTGGTTAGAGCGCAGCATTCATAATGCTGATGTCCCAGGTTCAAGTCCCGGTACCACCACCAAATTGCAACCCACAGTGCTGCGCACTGTGGGTTTTTTATTTGGCAGGCCCTCTGCAAAACCATAGCAGCTGGCGCTTTATTCGATGGGCCTTGAGGCAAATTTCTTTGCCAAAGCCATAGAGGACAAGCGCGACCAGCTATGTTTTTGATAGTCCGGCGGGACCTCCCGCTTTTAGAATCGCTGTTTCAGCCCCTGGATGTAAACCATGAACCGCTGCACCACGACTCCCTCGTTTCCTTTGACCGCATCTTCGCGCGCACGCCAGTTCATGGCCGGTGTAGCCTGCGCGCTGCTGTGCACGGCCTTGCCGGCGGCGGCCCAGGTCCAGCCCGGCCTGGGCGGCATGCGGACCTTTCCGGACGCAGCCCAGCGCGGCAACCTGACCATCACCTCGGTATCGGAAGCCTCGCTCAACGGCCGGCCGATCCGCATGGCACCCGGCATGCGCCTGCTCAGCCCGCAGAACACGCTGGTGATGCCCCACACGGTGGTGGGCCAGAGCTACAAGGTCAACTACGTCATCGAAGCCAGCACCGGCATGCTGATCACGGCCTGGATCCTCACCCAGGGCGAAGCCGAACAACCCCGCAAGGGCAGCGACACGGTCGAGCGCAACTTCCGCGCCGAATCCGACATCCTCCAGAAGTAACGCAGCGACCATGCCTGCTCCGGCACGGGGCGAACGGTCGAATGCCCGCAGCGCACTCCGGCGCTGCACTCCCTTTCCTTTCTGATTGCAAGCGAGCCAGCCATGGCCAAAAAAGTCTTCATCAAAACCTTTGGCTGCCAGATGAACGAGTACGACTCGGACAAGATGGCCGACGTGCTCAATGCCGCCCAAGGCTACGAGCCCACGCAGAACGTGGACGAGGCCGACCTGATCCTGTTCAACACCTGCTCGGTGCGCGAGAAGGCGCAGGAGAAGGTCTTCAGCGACCTGGGCCGCATCAAGCACCTGAAGGCTCGCGGTGTAAAGATCGGCGTGGGCGGCTGCGTGGCCAGCCAGGAAGGCGCCGAGATCATCAAGCGCGCGCCGTATGTGGACGTGGTGTTCGGCCCGCAGACCCTGCACCGCCTGCCCGAGATGCTGAACCAGCGCGAGCGCCTGGACAAGCCGCAGGTGGACATCAGCTTTCCCGAGATCGAAAAGTTCGACCATCTGCCACCGGCCCGCGTCGAGGGCGCATCGGCTTTTGTGTCGATCATGGAAGGCTGCAGCAAATACTGCAGCTACTGCGTGGTGCCCTACACCCGCGGCGAGGAAGTCAGCCGCCCCTTTGACGACGTGCTGGTGGAAGTGGCCGGCCTGGCCGACCAGGGCGTGAAGGAAGTCACCCTGCTGGGCCAGAACGTGAACGCCTACCTGGGCAAGATGGGTGGGACCGCCGAAGTGGCCGACTTTGCCCTGCTGCTGGAGTACGTGGCGGACATTCCCGGCATTGAGCGCATCCGCTACACCACCAGCCACCCTAACGAGTTCACGCCCCGGCTGATCGAAGCCTACGCTCGCACTCCCAAACTCGCCAGCCACCTGCACCTGCCCGTGCAGCATGGCAGCGACCGCATTTTGATGGCCATGAAGCGCGGCTATACCGCCATGGAATACAAGAGCACGGTGCGCAAGCTGCGCGCCATCCGCCCCGACCTGGCCATGAGCAGCGATTTCATCGTGGGCTTCCCCGGCGAGACGGAAGATGACTTCCGCAAAATGATGAAGCTCATCGACGACATCCACTTCGACAACAGCTTCAGTTTCATCTTCAGCCCCCGGCCCGGCACGCCCGCCGCGGGCCTGCATGACGACACCCCGCACGACGTGAAGCTGCGCCGTCTGCAGGAGTTGCAAGCCGTCATCAATGCCAACATCAAATCCATCAGCGAAAGCCGCGTGGGCACGGTGCAGCGCATTCTGGTGGAAGGAGCCTCCAAGCGCGATGCGGGCGAGCTGATGGGCCGCACGGAATGCAACCGCGTGGTCAACTTTGCCGGCAACCCCCGCCTGGTGGGGCAGATGGTGGACGTGACGATCACCGAAGCCAAGGCCTACACCCTGCGCGGCGAAGTCCGCCTTCGCGAGGCGACACCTGTCGCCTGAGGTGCCACTAACGCATGGCCATGCCGACCGAGCCCTCGCAGCCAGCAGATCTGCGCAAGACCGAAGGTCCGCTGCACGGCCTGTCATTCCAGCAGCTGCTGCTGTTGGCTTTTTTGCTGATTGCGGGGTTGCTGGGCGTGAGCTCGTTGCGCGCGCTGCACACGCTCGAGCAGCTCATGGTGCAAAGCCGTCTTGGCGCCGCCGAGGCCACCGCGCTGGGCACGGCCGCGCAGGCGTTGAACCAGCGCGGCCAGGCCCTCGAACGTGCGGCCCGCCAGTCGCTCGTGCTGCGGGACGCGCAGCTGCGCCGCAGCTTCAATGAAATGGCCTTGGAGGCCCAGGGCACGCTGGAACAGCTGCAAAAGGGCGGGATTGCGCCAGAGCAGGCGGCGCAGTGGCGCACGCACCTGGATGCGGTGAAGTCGCTGCTGGAAGCGCCGCCTGAACGGGCGCTGGAGAACGAGCAGTTGGTGGCCGAAGAATTCGTCACGCTGGAGACCCTGCACGGCGCCATTGCGCAATCGGTGCAGGACATTAACGCGCAGCGCAACCGGGACCTGCAAGACCGCTTGGAGGCGAGCCGGCGCAGCGTGACCCACCAGGTCGTCGGCGTGATCGTGCTGGCGCTCGTCCTGGCCCTGGCGCTGGGCATCTGGCTGGCCCGGCCGTTCAAGCGGCTGGAAGGCGCGATCCGCCAGCTGGGCGAGAACCGCCTGGAAGCGCCCCTCTTGATTTCGGGGCCCGATGACGTGCGCCGGGTGGGCCAGCAGCTTGAATGGCTGCGCCTGCGGCTGTTGGAACTGGACGCCGACAAGGCGCGGTTCCTGCGCCATGTTTCGCACGAGCTCAAGACGCCGCTGGCCGCGCTGCGCGAGGGCGTGGCACTGTTGCAAGACGGGGTCACGGGCGAACTCAACCCCGGCCAGCGTGAAGTCGCGCAGATCCTTCACCACAACACCCTCGTCTTGCAGGAGGAGATCGAAGCCCTGCTGCGCTTCAACGCGGCTGCCTTTGAAGCACGCCAGCTGCAGCGGCGCGACACTGATCTGCTCGCGCTGCTGGAGGCCCAGGTCGAATCCCAGCGCTTGCAATGGCAGGCGCGAGGACTGCGGGTGCTGGTGGAAGGGCCGGCGGTCTCGCTGCAGATCGACGCAGAAAAAATTGCGTCTGCCGTCAGCAACCTGCTGTCCAACGCCATCCGTTTTTCGCCCAAGGGGGGAACAGTGCGCCTGTCGCTCTCGCGCCAGGCGGACCATGTGCGCGTGGACATTTACGACCAGGGACCCGGCGTCGCCAAGGCCGATCGGGATCGCGTGTTCGAGCCGTTCTACCGGGGCTCACGACAGCCCGAGGACGCCGTGCGCGGCACGGGCATCGGCCTGTCCATCGTCCAAGAATATGTTGTCGCCCACGGTGGGCGCGTGCATCTGGTCGAAGAGGGCCTCCATTCATTCTTTCGCATGGAACTACCGCATGCTGCCTAGTCGTTTCTCCATCCGCCGGACTGCGGGGTTCGCCCATGTCGCCGGTATCACGCGGTGGCCGCGCCCTTCGGCGGCCGCGCTGGCATTGGCGGCAGCCCTGGCGCTGGGCGGCTGCAGCGCGACTTCGCCGCAGGCAGTCGCCGCGCCCGCTCAAGAGCCTGCGCCGGCCGAAGCCCCGGTTCAAGCGGCTACCGCCGCTGCACCAGCCGCATCCGCGCCCGAAGCCCTGCAAGACCCGGCACCCTCCGGGGCGCACACCCCCTCGGCAACCGATCGGGTTGGGCAGGTGCTTGCCCGCACCGACCGCACCCTGCGCCTGGCACCCGCCGAGTTGGCGCGCGAGATCGCGCGGCTGGGCGAAGCGGAGGACGCCTCGGCCGAGACACCGCTGCTTCTGGCCACCGCACTGGCCCAGACACGCCAGCCCGCCGACACCGCCCGCGCGCTGGGTCTGGTGCAACGCGTGCTGTCCAACCAGGCAGAAGCGGCGCAGGCGCTGCACCCGCTGGCGCGGTGGATGGAAGCGCGGCTGTTGCAGCAGCGCCGGCTGGAAGAACAACTGGAGCGCCAGGCGCAGCAGCTGCGCGATGCCCAGCGTCGCAACGACCAGCTCAACGAGCGCCTGGAGGCCGTGCGGGCGATTGAGCGGAGTCTGACCACCCGCCCCGGCCCCGCACCGGCCACACCCGCCCCCGCCGCCGGCAGCGCCGCCCCGGCACGCCCCGCGCCCTGACACCGGGAGACCTCGCCATGCCCTCCTCCACCACCACTGCCGCCGCCCCCTCCCGCCCATCGGCCGCCGCCCGCATCCTGGTGGTGGACGACGACGCCGACATGCTGCGGCTCTTGTCGCTGCGCCTGCAGGGCGCGGGCTATGAAGTGGTGGCGGTGGGCTCGGCCGAGGCGGCGCTGGCGCAGCTGGACATGGCGCGCCCGCAGCTGGTGCTGAGCGACGTGCGCCTGCCCGGGCGCGACGGCCTGGCACTGTTCGACGAAGTGCGTTCACGGCATCCCTCGCTGCCCGTCATCCTGCTCACCGCCCACGGCACCATTCCCGATGCGGTGGAAGCCACCTCGCGCGGCGTGTTCACGTACCTGACCAAGCCCTACGACGGTAAGGATCTGCTGGAGAAGATCGCGCAGGCGCTGGCGCTCAGCGCACCCGCTGCCACGCACTCGCATGCCAACGAAACCTGGCGCGCGGACATCGTGAGCCGATCCAACCGCATGACCGACCTGCTGGCAGAGGCCTACATGGTGGCGCAATCCGATGCCAGCGTCCTGCTGCTGGGCGACAGTGGCTCGGGCAAGGAGCTGCTGGCACAGGCCATTCATCGCGCCAGCCCCCGTGCGCGCCACCCGTTCGTTGCCGTCAACTGCGGCGCCATCCCCGAGGCACTGCTGGAATCCGAACTGTTTGGCCACGTCAAGGGCGCATTTACCGACGCCGTGAGCAACCACAAGGGCCTGTTCCAGGCCGCCGAGGGCGGAACACTGCTGCTCGATGAAATCGGCGATATGCCCCCCGCGCTGCAGGTCAAGCTGCTGCGCGTGCTGCAGGAGCGCGCGGTGCGTCCCGTGGGCGCAAGCCAGTCGATTCCGATCAACGTGCGCATCATCTCGGCCACCCACCGCGACCTGGAGGCCGCCATGGCCACCGCCCAGTTCCGCGAGGACCTCTACTACCGCCTCAACGTGGTGACCCTGGTGCTGCCCACGCTGGCCGACCGGCGCGAGGACATCGCCCTGCTCGCCAACCACTTCCTCGACAAGCTGGCCCGCAAATACGACAAGCGCCTTTCGGGCTTTGCGCCCGAAGCCTTGAAGGCGCTGACCATGGCGGCCTGGCCGGGCAATGTGCGCCAGCTGTACAACGTGGTGGAGCAGGTCTGCGCCCTGTCCACCACCCCCCTGGTGCCGCTGACGCTGGTCCAGCGGGCGCTGCGCACGCCGTCCACCCAGGTGCTGAGCTTCGCCGAGGCCCGCCAGCGCTTCGAGCGCGAATACTTGGTGGGCTTGCTGAAAATGACCGATGGCAACGTGGCGGACGCTGCGCGCCTGGCGCAGCGCAACCGCACCGAGTTTTACCGGCTGCTCCAGAAGCACGCCCTCACCCCCGGAAATTTCAAGAGCGAAGGGGCCGACCCCGACGACGTCGCCGGGGAGCGACACGACTAAACCCTTGATTTCATTGAAATTTTCAGCAGCGCTGCGCAGCCCTGTCGCCGAACGGCGACAAAAACCGCAGGTTTGGGAGCCCAGCCGGAGCCCGCACAACTGCTTACATGCAATTGCCTCTCCAACCCATTGATTTCAAATAGCTTTTTGAAGCTGGCACAGGGTTTGCCCTATGACCAGCATGCAAGCTGTTTTTACCCTTCTTTCGCGCTCGGCCCGGCAAGGTGCGCAGCCGGCCGTCTGGCTGGCGGCGGCCCTGGTAGCTGGGGCAGCGCAAGCGCAAGGCTTTGATTTCGACAGCGTGACCCGCCTGGCCCGCGAGCGGGCCGAGAAGCCCTACCGCGCTGCCAGCGACAAGCTTCCCGCCGACCTCGCCAAGCTCAACTACGACCAGGTCCGCGACATCCGGTGGCGCCCCGACCGCGCCCTGTGGCGTGCGGAGAAGCTGCCGTTCGAGGCCATGTTCTTTCACCTGGGCCTGTACCAGAAGGAGCCGGTGCTGATCAACGAGGTGACGCCCCAAGGGGCGCGCCACATCAGCTACAGCCGTGCGGATTTCGACTATGGCAAGAACCAGGTCAAGCCGGAGGCCTGGGGCGACCTCGGCTTCGCGGGCTTTCGCCTGCACAACCATCTCAATTCGAACGCCTACAAGGACGAGCTGGTGGTGTTCCAAGGGGCCAGCTACTTCCGCGCCCTGGGCAAGGGCCAGCAATACGGCCTGTCCGCGCGGGGTCTGGCCATCGACACCGTGGGCGGCAGCGGCGAGGAGTTTCCACGCTTCACGGAGTTCTGGCTGGTACGGCCCGATGCGCTGTCCACCCAGGTCACGGTGTATGCGCTGATGGATTCCCCGCGCGCCACGGGTGCGTTCCGCTTTGACATCCAGCCGGGCACGAACACCACGACCACCGTGCGCAGCCGCATCTTTGTGCGCCCAGGCAGCGGCAAACCGATTGCCACCCTCGGCATTGCACCACTGACCAGCATGTTCTTCTTTGGCGAAAACCAGCCGCGCAAGGACGACTTCCGGCCTGAAGTGCATGACTCGGACGGCTTGATGATCGCGACCGGCGAGGGCGAATGGCTCTGGCGCCCACTGCAGAACCCCAAGCAGACGGTGGTGACTTCGTTCGCCACCAAGAACCCCAAGGGTTTTGGCCTCATGCAGCGCGACCGCCAATGGTCGAACTATGAGGATGTCGAGGCCCGCTATGAACGCCGCCCCAGCGCCTGGGTCCGCCCCCTGCACGACTGGGGCGCGGGCCGCGTGGAACTGGTGCAGCTGAACACCCCCGATGAGACGCACGACAACATCGTGGCGTATTGGGTTCCTGCCCAGATGCCGCCCCCGGGACAGCCGCTGGAGTTCTCGTACGAACTGAGCTGGCAAGGCGACGAGCAGCAGCGTCCCCCCGGCGCCTGGGCTGCGCAATCCCGGCGCGGCATGGGCTACACGAAGCAGACCGCGGAAGCCCTGCGCCAGCAGACGCAGTACGTGATCGATTTCGACGGTCCGGCTCTCAAGGCCCTGCCGGCCGACGCACCGCTCAAGGCGGTAGTGACCAGCGACGCCAACGGCAAGGTGCTGGAAAGCAACGTCTACCGCAACCCGGCCACCGAGCAGTGGCGCATGACCCTTCGCGTACAGCGCCTCAAGGGCGACCGCCCGATTGAGCTGCGCGCTTTTCTTCAACACAACAACCACGCTGTGAGCGAAACATGGACGCACATCATTCTTCCCGAGTAGGCACCGCCCCCGTGGGCTGGCGCAGCGCCCTGCGCGAAGAACGGCACCCCAATGCCGTCACGGCCCCGCCGCTGAACCGAGGCTCCATGGCCCCTGTGCCGTGGCGCGGTTTCTGGAACAGCCTGGGCACGGCCGTGCTGTTGCGGCTCACGGGCCGCACCCAGGCAGGGGCTGCGACCTTGCCGGCCGCCCGCCCCGCCCAGGCGTGGGAAGGCGCTGCACAGCGGCGCCGCTGGACCTTTGCCATCCTGACCGTTCTGACCACCGCCCTGGCAAGCTTTCTGTTTGCGGGCGTTCAGCCCGACTACGACAACGCCTGGCTGAGCTACGGGCAGATCGCGCTGTTCGGCCTGCTCTCCGCCTGGGTGGTCACCGGATTTCTCACCGGCCTCATGGGCTTTTGGGTGATGTTGCGCGGCGACCGGCATGCGCTGTCCGCACGGAGCGTGCGGGAGCATGAACTTTCGCCAGACGCGCGGACCGCCATCATCATGCCGATCTGCAACGAGGACGTGGCCACCGTGTTCGCGGGGTTGCGGGCAACGTGCGAGTCCGTGGCTTCCACCGGTCACGGCGCCACCTTCGACGTGTTCGTGCTTTCCGATAGCTACGACCCGGCCATTGCCCAGGCCGAACGGGCTGCGTGGGAAGAGCTGCGCACCGCCCTGGCGCAGCACAGCCAGCAGCCGCAGGTGCAGGTCTACTACCGCCTGCGCACGCGCCGCACGCACCGCAAGGCGGGCAACGTGGCGGACTTCTGCCGCCGCTGGGGCAAGGACTACCGCTACATGGTGGTGCTGGACGCCGACAGCGTGATGAGCGGCGACTGCATCGTCTCCATGGCCAAGCTCATGGAGGCCAACCCCACGGCTGGCATCATCCAGACCGCCACGCAGGCTATCGGCCACGTCACCCTGCACGCCCGCGCGCAGCAGTTCGCCTCGCGCGTCACGGGCCGCCTCTTCACGCTGGGCATGCAGTACTGGCAGCTGGGCGAGTCGCACTACTGGGGCCACAACGCGATCATCCGCGTGGCGCCCTTCATGGACCACTGCGCTCTCGCGCCCATCCCGGGCAAAGGCGGCCTGGCGGGCGGCATCATGTCGCACGACTTTGTCGAGGCCGCGCTCATGCGCCGCGCTGGCTACCACGTGTGGCTGGTCTCAGACCTGATCGGCAGCTATGAACAGCAGCCGCCCGACCTGCTGGCCGAACTGCAGCGCGACCGCCGCTGGTGCCAGGGCAATCTGCAGAATGCGCGCCTCATGGCCGAGCCGGGCATCCACCCCGTGCACCGCTCGATGTTCATCACCGGCGCCATGGCGTACCTCTCCGCGCCGCTGTGGCTGGCCTTCCTCACCCTGGGCACGGCCCTGTGGCTGTCGGGCGCCAAGCTGGTGGCGGACTGGCACATCCTGCCGGCTGAACTGCTGTCGCTGTGGGCCTGGACGCTCTGCATGCTTTTCCTGCCGCGCATCCTGGGCGTGGTGGCAGTGTTCATGCGCGGTGAGCAAAAGCAGTACGGCGGTGGCACCAGCCTGCTCAAGAGCGCAGCGCTCGAAAGCGTGCTGGCCATCCTGCAAGCGCCCATCCGCATGCTGGCGCATTCGCTCTTCGTGCTGATCGCGCTGACCGGCCTGAAGCTGGAGTGGAAGTCGCCCCCGCGCGAAGCCCACGCGGTGCCCTGGCGCCATGCCGCGCGCCAGTTGGCGCCCATGAGCGTCGTGATCGCGATCCTGGCAGTGGGCGTGGCGTTGATCGACAGCAGTGCGCTGCTGTGGCTGATGCCCGTGGGCCTGCCGCTGGCCCTCGCCATCCCGCTGGCCGTGCTGACCAGCCAGATTGCGCTGGGCAAGGCGCTGCGCGACCAGCGTCTCCTGTTGATTCCCGAAGAGTCATGGTCGCCCCCCGTGCTGCGCCGTGCCTGGCTGCACGCCAGCCGCCTGGCCCGTCCCGCGTTGGTCGCATTGTGACAATGTGAAACATCGGGCACAAACCACAAGCCGGTGCGTGCGCCGGCTTTTTTGCTTTTGCTATCTATTTCATAGCTTATAGCGCTTGATTGAAGAGCGCTAGAGGCCAAAAACGCCATGAAATCCAAACACGCTGGCGCGGCGGCCCACTCCTGGCAAATCGTTACGATGCGGGCCTTTTCACTCCCGCCCCGTGCCCGATGTGTGACCCCCGATCACGGTCACCTCCACTGTGCGGCCCGTTATCGATGCCACCGTTCCTTTCGCCACCAGCTGCCGCCCGCCGGCGGCTCGCGCTAATCAGCGCCATAGCCCTGACCCTGGCCCTTGCGGGCTGTGCCCAGCCTCCCGTCCAAGCGCCACCCAAGCCCGCCCCGTTGGTCGCCCCGGCGCCACCGCCTCCGCCGCCCGAACCACCCGGGCGCATCATCTTTGCGGGGTTCGCGATGCATTCGCAAGCAAAAGCTTTCCGCAACGACGTGTTGCTGGCGGAAAAGCGGGTCAAGGAAATGGACCCGAATGCGTTGATGCTCAAGCTGGCCAACCCCGCCAGCGACCAGCCCACGGACTGGCCCCAGGCCACGGCGGAAAATTTCGCACTGGTACTGTCGAAGATGGCTGAGGTGGCCCGCCCGCGCGACCGGGTGCTGCTGTTCATCTCCACCCACGCCAATCCCGGCCTGCTCAACATCAGCGCGGCCGGCAAAAACCTGCAGCCGCTGACGCCGCAGATCCTGAGCGATGCACTGGCGCCGCTCCACAAGGTCCCCACGCTGGTGGTGCTGTCCGCGTGCTACAGCGGCGCTTTCATCGAGCCGCTGAAAGCCCCGAACCGCGTCGTTCTCACGGCCACGGATGTGCGCGGCACATCGTTCCGCTGCCAGTACCCCGGGCAGCACACGCCCTTTGCTGAAGCACTTTTCGGCCAGGAAGGCACCGCGAAACTGTCGATCTCCGACTGGATGGGCGAGGCGCGCAAATCGATCGCTGCGCAGGAAAAGCGCCGCAAGCTCCAGCCCTCCAAACCCATGGCCTTCATTGGCGACGAGGCCAAGGCCTGGGCCCACCAGCCGCTCAAGGACTGGCTGCAGGCGCCCTGAGCCTGCCCCTTGCCTCGCTTCTCCCCTTCATCCAACGCACCCCATGCTGACCGCCACACCCACCCCCCTCCACTCCGCGCCGTTGGCCGGCCCGCTGCTGGACGCCTATCTCGACGAAGCCGAAGCCCTGTTCGAGGCGACCGACGAAGAGGAAGGGGCCGCGGACGACGTTGGGGGCGAAGGCGAGGCACCGTCAACCACGCATGCGCGGCGCATGCAGGCCCTGGGCGAGATGCTGGGCCGGCAGACGCTGCAGCCCGGCTCGCTGGACGTACTGCACCGCGTGCATGGCCTGTGGATGCAGGCCGGTCAGCCGGCCCGCGCCCTGGAGATCATCGATGCCCATGCCGCAGCGATGGTGGAAGAGTTGCCGCCCGCCGAGCGCCACGATGCACAGGTGGACGCCGGCTTTGCCCGCACCCAGTCCTTGCGCGCCCTGCCCGAACAGGCCGCAAGGCTGCATGAGGCCCTCGACGGCATGGCCCGACTGCTGGCTCAGCCGCCGCTGGATCAGCAATCCGACCGCGCGTGGGAGCACCTGTCCGGCCAGGCGGAGCGCAGCCAGGACTACGGCGTGTGGCGTCGCTGCGTCCAGGCCCGCTACGCCTTGCAGGCGGCGCACCCCCAGCGCACCGCCTACCGAGCCTGGGACGAAGCCGTGCGGGCCACGCGGCTGGCCCAGGTCGCGGCAGCGGAAGGCGACAGCGCGCAAGCCCGGCAACTGGTGCGGCAGGCCATGGACCAGTTGCGCCAAGCAGCCCCCGGCCAGGACGTGGACCATGAAGACTGGCTGCGGCTGGGCGAACAGTTCATCGTTCTCGATCCCGAGAGCATCGACACCATCGTGCAGCAAATTGCGGCACGCATGCCGCCGGACATGCCCCGACCGCTGCAACGCGACGTCTGGGTCCGCCGCGCACGCCTGCATGCCAGGGCCTTGCAACGCCAAGGCCAGATCGAGGCAGCCCTGGTGAAGGCCAAGCAGGGCCGCTTCGGCCTGACGCGCGATGACGATGACGGGTTCAGCAGCTTCGTGCTCGACTGCTTAGTGGAGGCGGGCCGCCTGGACGATGCGGCCGAACTGGCGCTTGAGTGCATCAGCAGCGAGCGCCCGGCTTCGGCGCAGCATGCCTGCACGCTGGCGCTGCAGCAGATGGAAAAGCTCACCGCCGATGGCACCACCCCGCATGTGGGCTGGCACCTCGCACTGGCCAGCGCGGCGATGACCGCAGACACCGCCTGGGTGGCGCACCCCCAGCCTCCCGATGTCTACGCCCAACATCACCTGGCGCAGGCGCGGCGGATGGTGCCCACGCATCCGGCACTGGCCGCCATGGAGGGCATGCGCCTGTGCGCGCAAGGCGAGCATGCACACGCCCTGCCACTGCTGGAGTCCGCAGCGCGCGAGCCCTCCCAGGCTGCGCCGGACGTGCTGCAGGCCTTGTGGCTAAGTCGCGCCAAAGTGCACGGCATTGCCAAAGCACTGCAGCAGCCGTTCCCGGCCTCTCCGGCCGCAGGCTGGTGCTACAACCTCGGGGTGTGGCTGGACTTCAACTTCCAGGAAGCCTGCGGCGCCAGCGACGACGCTGCCTGGCCCGAGCGCGAAATCGACAGCCTGAAGGCCCGCTACTACGAAGCCGCGATAGTGCACTTCGAAGCCTTCTTCGCCACGGGCGAAGGCTGGTTCCGCGATGGCGACGTGCACGTCTACTCCATGTTGTGCAACAACCTGGCGATCTACTACCGCTGGCGCCTGCAGGAGTACGACAAGGCCATCGCACTGCACCACAAGGGCCTGGCCACCAGCCCCTTCGCGGAACATCACAACGGTTTGATGTCCTGCTACGAGGCGGCCGAACGCAAGCCCGAGTTCATCGCAGCGGCCGACAAGCTCTGGCACTACGCGCTGGACTATGGCTACGGACGCCACGACCCCACCGACTACTTCAAGGGGGTCTGCCACGCCCTCTACAACCTGGACCGCGACAACGAGATCGACATCTGGCTGCAGCGCCTGGACGAATGGTGGGCCGGGCTCGACCGGGACGAGCAGCAAGAAAACGAAGAGGACTACCTGGACACGCTGCTGGTCATGCTGCGCGACCTGGCGTGGTCGCAACCTGTCGACGCGCTGGCGCGGCTGGAACGTGCGCTGCCCCGAGCTTTGGCCAGCCCGCTGCCCGGCATGCGACGCGTGGCGGGCAATGTGCTGGAGTACGCCGGGCAGCACGAGCGGGCGCTGGCCCTGTACCGGGAATCGCTCAAGATGGTGCGCCCCGAAGAGCCCGATGACCAGGAGCAGGCCCAACTGGCGCGCAGCAACATGGCCCGCTGCCAGAAGGCATTGCGCCGCCAAAAGCCCTGGTGGAAGTTCTGGTGATGGCCAGCCCCGGCGACGCCCTGCGCGCTGGCTACGGCGCCCGCGATGTGATCAACGCACCAGCACTGCGCGGCGCCATTGAACGCCGCAGCCTGGAGCGCGGAGATCCGCAAGAGGTCCGCGCCTGGCTCGCCAACCATTTCTACCGCCATGTGGTGGGCAACCTGCAGGCGCCCAGCCCCGCGCTGCAGCTCGTCACGCAGCGCGAGCAGGCACAGGCACTTCTGCGGCCGGCGCCCGTGCCACCCTGGGCACTGGTCCGCCTGGGTGAAGCGACGCCCCGCCCTGGAGTTACGGCGTCCGCACCGTTGTGGTGGATCGATCCCGCCGCCGATGCAGTGCTGGCGCTGGAATCACGGCTGGTGGAATTCCTGCTGTCGCGCGAGGGCACGCCCCTGCAAGGCAAGCTCCAGCGCGTGACCGCGCCACAGGCTCTGGCCCTGTGGGAGCGGGAACATGCGGCCTATGAAGCCAAAGCCGCGGCGGGCTGGCGCGAGCACCAACCCGATGCCGTGGCCACGGTGCACCAGTGCGAGCAGGGCCAGTTCGTCGAGTTTCGCCCCGGCAGCGAGCACCTGCGGGCCGAGATGGCCTACGAAAGCCAGATGATGCGCCATTGCCTGGGCCAGTTCGCCAGCCGGCGCAGCCTGGTCGGTGGCTACGGCGAGCGCTATGCCTCCGCTTGCGAAGAGGGTCGCCTGCGCCTGTTTTCCTACCGCTCGGCCCACCAGGTGCCGCACGTCACGATCAGCGCCCATGTGCGCGAGGGCGGGCGCCTGGCCATCGACCAGATCAAGGGCAAGCAGAACCGGCCGCCCGTGGAGCGCTACCAGGGCGAGGTACTGGCCCTGCTCAACCAACTGGATACCTGCGAGGAGACACCGCCCGACGCTTTGCAGATGGGCATCGTGCGCACGGCCCGAGGCTGGTGCGCGGTGCGCGACGTGGTGCGGGAGGAAGACCAGTTGCGCCTGGTCCAGACCCGGCCCGCGATGGTGCGCGAACTGCCCGCTCCGACGCCACTGGTGCAGTGGCTGGTGGCCGCACGCGACCCCGATCTGCTGCAGGGCCTTCCGCTCGCGGCATCCGTGGCGGCCGCGCTGGCTGCCAGCAGCGCCAAGGCGGCGGAGCACGCACCATGATCGCCTGGCTGATCTTTGCCGCGGTGGTCGGCTTTCTGGTCTGGTTGGCCTGGCGGCTGTTGCTGTGGGTGCTGGGGCCCTTCCTGCGGTGGTATGCGCGCCCTCGCCTGCGCCGCCAATATGTGCTGGACGACCACTGGAACTGGACCCTGGCCCTGGCCGACCCGATGGCCTTCGGCCGCATCAAGGGCGGCTTTGCCGACGCCCGCATGCCCCAACTGGCCGATTCGCTGCAGCAATCGCTGCGTCCCGCCCTGCTGCACCTGCTGGGCTTGCGAAGCGACGTGGACGATGCCCAGCTACGCGCCACCTTGCCCGCGCGGCTGCAGGCGTGCTGGTATCGCATCGGCCTGGATGCCCTGCGCCCCGACGACACCCCGCGCGACGCACTGGCCCTGGCTTGCGCGCGCGTGGCCTTCGCAACGCGCACGGCAGCTCTGCTGGGCTGGCTGGACGAGGCAACGCAATGGCAAATCCTGCACCACAACGCACAACGCGCTGCCGACTGTTTTGCCAGCTGGAAGGATTTCGGCACCGCGTATGCGCGCGGGCGCCGGCAGTGGGTGGCGCACTCCCGCGCCGACAGCCTGGGCGTGGCCTTCACCGAAGAAGAGGTGGCGCAATGGGTGAGCAACCGTGACCACCCCTGGCACTGGCTGCCCTGGCCGCTGCCGCCACTTCCCATGAAGCAGTAAGAGACTGTTCAAGGCCAACCATCCCGCCAGAGCGCCTCGGCCTTGTCAATAGACGCGCCCCAGGCCAGGGCAGCCGCGCTGGCTGCGTCTCCCTTTCCGAATTGCGCAGCAGTTCGAGCGAAGGGGGAAGGCCCGAAGCGACCCAGGGGGTTGCTCTTAGAACGGCATCTTGGGCATGCCACCGCCGCCCAGGCCCTTCAAACCGCCCATGCGCTTCATCATCTTCATGAGGCCGCCGCCCTTCATCTTCTTCATCATGCCCTGCATCTGCTCAAACTCCTTGAGCAGGCGGTTGACCTCCTGCACATGCACGCCCGCACCATTGGCGATGCGCTTCTTGCGCGTGGCTTTGATGAGCTCGGGTTTGCGGCGCTCCAGCGGCGTCATGCTCTGGATGATGCCCTCCTTGCGCTTGATGTCCTTCTCGGCCTTGTCCATGTCCACCGCGCCTGCCTTTGCGGTGAGCTGCGACGGGAGCTTGTCCATCAGGCTGGAGAGGCCGCCCATCTGCTTCATCTGCTGGATCTGCGCGAGAAAGTCGTTGAGATCGAACCCGTCGCCGCTCTTGACCTTAGCCGCCAGCTTCTGCGCAGCCTCGATGTCCACCCCGGCCGTGACCTGCTCCACCAGCGCCACGATGTCGCCCATGCCCAGGATGCGGCCCGCATGGCGCTCGGCATCGAACACCTCCAGGCCATCGATCTTTTCCGAAACGCCTGCAAACTTGATGGGCGCTCCCGTGATCTGGCGCACCGACAGGGCCGCACCGCCACGTGAATCACCATCGAGCTTGGTGAGCACAATACCCGTGAGCGGCAGGGCCTCCTTGAAGGCCTTGGCGGTATTGATGGCGTCCTGGCCCTGCATGGCATCGACCACGAAGAGCGTCTCGACCGGGTTCAGGGCGGCGTGCAGATCCTTGATTTCCTTCATCAAGGCTTCGTCGATGGCCAAGCGGCCGGCCGTGTCCACCAGCAGCACATCGAAGTAGTGCTTGCGGGCATAGTCAAGCGCCGCATGGGCGATGTCCAGCGGCTTCTGGTCGGGCGTGCTCGGGAACCACTCGGCGCCGGCCTGCTTCGTCACGGTCTTGAGCTGCTCGATGGCCGCCGGGCGGTACACGTCGCCCGACACGGTCAGCACCTTCTTCTTGCGCTTTTCAATCAGGTGTTTGGCCAGCTTGGCGGTGGTGGTGGTCTTGCCCGCACCTTGCAGGCCGGCCATCAGGATCACGGCCGGAGGCTGGGCCGCGAGGTTGATGTCGGCCACGCCCTCGCCCATGGTGGCGGCGAGCTCGCGGTTCACGATGGAAACCAGCGTCTGGCCCGGCTTGAGGGAGCCCAGCACCTCCTGCCCCAGCGCCTTTTCCTTGACGCGGGCAATGAAGTCGCGCACCACGGGCAAGGCCACATCGGCCTCGAGCAGCGCCATGCGCACCTCGCGCAGCATGTCCTGCACGTTGGATTCGGTAATGCGGGCCTGGCCACGCATCTCCTTGACGAGGCGCGTGAGTTTGTCGGTAAGGGCGGAGGCCATAGAGAGGAGTTCCGGTGTTGCCTGCGCACGGTCAACGCCGAGGTTGCAAGCGCAGGCCGCCAGGGCGCTGGCGGTGGGGCGAAAGGCTAAACTGTCAGCCATGATTTTACCGAGTAGCTCTCCCGTCAGCTGGCTGCTGGCCCTGGCCGCAGCCGTGGCATACGCCGTGCCCGCTGCCGCCGCATCGCGGATGGGAGCCGCCGTGGCTCGGAACGCGCTCCTGACTGCCTGGGTGCTGCACGGCGCCGTGCTGGTGTGGGGGCTTTGGGGCGATGCGCCACGCTTTGGATTTGCCCCAGCCTTGTCCATGACGGCCTGGCTGGTTCTGACGGTGTACGCCGTGGAGCGACAGCTGTTCCCGCAAATGCAATCCCGCTGGGTACTGGCGGCGCTGGGTGCCGTCGCCATCGTGCTGGCCATGCTGTTTCCAGGCCAACCGCTGCACGTGTCGGCCTCGGCCTGGCTGCCTTTGCACCTGGCCCTGGGCATTGCATGCTATGGGTTGTTTGCTGCCGCCGTCGTGCACGCCTGGCTGATGACGCGCGCCGAGCGCCGCATCCGCCACGCTGAAGACCCACACAGCGGGATTCCACTGTTGACGCTGGAACGGCTGACATTCCGCTTTGTCACGGCAGGCTTCATCCTGCTCACCGCCACCTTGCTGGCGGGCTGGCTGTTTGGCGAGACCTTGTACGGAAAAGCTTGGCGATGGGACCACAAGGCCGTTTTTTCGCTGCTCTCCTGGGTCACCTTTGCGACCCTGCTCATCGGGCGTGCACGCTTCGGATGGCGCGGCCGCAATGCGGTGCGGGTCCTCTATACCGGATCTGCGCTCCTGCTGCTGGCGTATGTGGGCTCCCGCTTTGTCATGGAAGTCGTCCTGGGTCGCAACGCATGAAATATCTGGTCTTGCTGGTGGTGCTGTTGGTGGCCTTCGGCATCTGGCGCAGCCGCCGCGCCAGCGATACCGCATCAGCCTCGGCCCGCGCTCCGCGGGCACTCGCCCTGCCCCAGGACATGCTGGCATGCGCGCATTGCGGCGTGCACGTTCCCCAGGCCGAAGCACTGCTGTCCGGCGCCCACGCCTATTGCTGCGCGGAACACCAGCGCCTGGGCCCGGCCTGAGTCCGGCCCCCCAGCAGCCGCCGTCAACCACACCATGCAATCTTTGGTAGATGCTCCTTTCGCTAGGCTGTGGCGCGGCTTCCTGACAGGCCGCGCCATGGTGGCGCTGGCCCTGGTCGTGATGCAAGGGGCAGTCCAGGCGATCAATCAGTCCAGCGAGCCGGCCGTGCTGGCGGTGTGCGTGGCCTATCTGGTCGCCACCGTGCTGCTGCGCGTGCTGGCCAGCGATTCCCCGCCGCCGCCAGCGGCCAGCCCGAAATGGCTGCCTTCCATTGGCGTCGATCTGGCTGCGATCGCAGCCCTGCAGCTGCTGCACGCGGGCAGCATGAACTACACCCCGTTGTTTGGCCTGCCCATCCTGATGGCCGCCGTGCTCGGCACGCTGACACTGGCACTCGGAACCACCGCTGCCGTCACCCTGCTGCTGCTGGGCTGGGCTTGGTGGCTGGGGACGGGCTCTACCGGGGACAATGCGCCGCGCTATCTGCAAAGCGCGCTCACGGGCACGGGCTATTTTGTGGTGAGCTACCTGGTGCACCAGCTCGCAACGCGGCTGGCGCGCGAGCAGGATCTGGCGCAGCGCAGCCAGATGGCGGCGCGTGTGCAGACCCAGGTGAGTGCCCTCGTCATCCAGAACCTCACCGATGGTGTGCTCGTGGTCGACTCAACCGACCTGGTACGCATTGCCAATCCGGCCGGGCTGCAACTGCTTCGCGGCGCCACCATGCCCGAATTGCCCTTCGCACTGTCGGCCGAAACCGCCTGGGAACCGCTGGTCACCCTCGCGCGCCGCACCTTTCGCCAGCAGAAAGCACTGGCTGCTGACGTCGACCTGCTGCATGCCGGGCAGAGCCCCACCGGGCTGCACGTGCGGACCTGGTTGACATCCACTCAGGAGAGCGCGTCTCAGGCACAGACCGAACGTCTGTGCGTCATGTTCCTGCACGACCTGCGCGAGATGGAAGCACGCTTGCGCACCGAAAAGCTGGCGGCCATGGGCCGCATGTCGGCCGCGGTGGCCCATGAGATCCGCAACCCGCTCGCGGCCATTGTGCAGGCCAACGCCCTGCTGGAAGAGGACCTGCACGATCCGGCCCAAAAGCGCTTGACGCACATGGTGCAGCAAAATGCCGACCGCCTGGCGCGCATCGCCGAGGATGTGCTGGACATTGCCCGCGTGCAGCACCAGATCAGCCACGCGCCCGCCTCTACGCTATCGCTGGACGAGACCGTAGCCCAGATCTGGAGCGACTGGCAGGCGCAGGAACCCGCGCGACGGCGGGCTGTGGTTACGCTTGAAGCGGGTGCCACCCAGGTGGAATTCGACGCGGAACACTTGCGCCGCGTGCTTGTGAACCTGCTGGACAATGCCCTGCGCTACATGGGTCCGGAGCCCGACTCGCTCATGGTGACAACCCGCACCTCGCCGTACGGCCAGACCAGCCTGCAGGTCTGGAGCGATGGCGCTCCCATGGACAAATCCGTCGAGCGCCATCTGTTCGAACCGTTCTTTTCTTCTGAAAGCCGCTCCAGCGGACTGGGCCTCTATATTTGCCGGGAGCTGTGCCAGCGCCACGGTGCCTCCATCAGCTACCAGCGGCTGGCTCGCACCACCGAGCGGGGCGAAGTGGGCGGCAACGCCTTCACCGTGGGCTTTCGCCGCACCACACGCCCCGCCGAAGCCGCCACGCTGTTTGACACCATCGTGGTCTAACCCCATTTGCCATGAATGCTCTTGCCGCCTCCATCCTCGTCGTGGACGACGAACCCGACCTGCGCACCCTCTATGAGCTGACGCTGCTGCGCGAAGGCTACCGCGTGGAAACCGCCTCCAGCGTGCAAGAGGCACGCGAGCAGCTCAAGGCCAATCGCTTTGATGCCGTCATCACCGACATGCGCCTGCCCGATGGATTCGGCATGGAGCTGCTGCAGGACCTGCGCGATCAACAGCGCAAGGAGCGCTGCGTCGTCATGACTGCCTACGGGTCCGCGGAGAACGCGGTGGAAGCACTGCGCTCGGGTGCCTTCGACTACCTGACCAAGCCCGTGGACCTGAAGCAGTTCCGGTCTGTCGTGGCCTCTGCGGTGCAAGGCACAGGGGGCGTGCCCGCGCCCAGGGCGGCGCGCTCCGGCGGTGTGCAGGGACGGCACACGGCGTCTGGCGGCGCAGACGCTCACGCAGCGGGCACGGCCCTGGACCGGCTCGTGGGCACGTCTGAAGCAATGCGCAACGTCAAGCAGCGCGTGGCCAAGGTGGCACGAGGCATGGCGCCCGTGCTGATCCACGGGGAGTCAGGCACGGGCAAGGAACTCGTGGCCCAGGCCCTGCATGCCAGCAGCCAACGCGCCGACGGCCCCTGGGTGGCCGTGAACTGCGGCGCCATCCCGGAGAACCTGCTCGAAGCCGAGTTCTTTGGCGCGCGCAAGGGTTCCTACACCGGCGCCACAGCCGATCGCGATGGGTACTTCCAGGCCGCCCGCGGCGGAACATTGTTCCTTGATGAAATCGGCGACCTCCCCCTGGCCATGCAATCCAAGCTGTTGCGCGCCATTCAGGAGCGCAGCGTGCGGCCGCTAGGCTCCACCCAAGAAGAAACGGTGGACGTGCGCATCGTCAGCGCCACCCACCGGGACCTGGCCGCGGACGTGCAGACAGGCCGGTTCCGGCAGGATCTGTACTACCGGCTGAACGTGATCGAAATTGTGATTCCCCCGCTGCGCGAACGGCGCGAGGATCTGCCCGCGTTGTGCACCGCCCTGCTCGCACGCATCGCCCAAGAATCCGGCATGCCCGTGCCTGCGTTGTCCGGCCAAGCTCTGGAAGCCATTGCCGCGCACCCCTTGACGGGGAATGTGCGCGAACTGGAAAACCTCCTGCACCGGGCCGTGGCCCTGAGCGACGGAGAGGAACTGCACGTGGACTGGCCCTGCGCAACCACGGAGCAGGTGAGGGCGCGCACCACGCCAGAAAGCGCCGCCCCCCCCATGCCAGCGGAGGCCCAATCCGCATATGCATTGCCTTCCCCCCCTGGTGCGGATGGCTTGGTCCCGTTGCCCAACGACCTCCAGGCCTGGCTCGACCACCAGGAACGCGACATCCTGATCCGTGCGCTGCGTGAAAGCGGCTTCAACCGCACCGCCACGGCAGCGCGGCTGGGCATCAGTCTGCGCCAGATCCGCTATCGCATTGCGCGGCTGAACATTGCAGTGCCCGGCGACCAGGACACGCATGACGACGCGCGCTGAGCCCTCGGCGGATACACAGCCCCTCTGGGACGGCGGATGGTACCGAGATGCCACCCGGCTGGAATCCCCCAACCACGGCCCCCGCCCGGCGCATGCGGCCTCCGCCATCGACCTCATCGTGGTGCACTCGATCAGCCTGCCGCCCGGTGAATACGGCGGGCTGGCAGTCCAGCAGCTGTTCACCAATACCCTGGATTGGGACGCACACCCCTACTTCGACAGCATCCGGGGGCTCCAGGTATCTGCGCACTTCTTCGTGGACCGCACCGGGGCGCTTTGGCAGTTCGTGGACTGCGACCTGCGGGCCTGGCATGCGGGCCAGTCGGCCTACCGTGGCCGCACCCAATGCAACGATGACTCCATCGGCATTGAGCTGGAGGGACTGGAAGGCCAGCCGTTCGAACCCGCGCAGTACGCGACGCTGACGGCGCTTTGCCGGGACATCGCGCAGCGCTACCCCATCGCCCACATTGCCGGGCACGAACACATCGCCCCGGGCCGCAAGCAGGATCCTGGCGCAGGTTTCGACTGGGCGCGCTTTCAACAGGCACTCCGCTGGCCTTGGCATCGTTTTCCCGAAATCACACGCCCCCCGCTGCCAGCCCAACGCTGAATGCACGCTCGCCGCGCCAAGTCAAGCGGCATTTTTCTTTGTGCATGTGCACATGGCGTCTCTGCCAGACACCATGCGGGCTCACAAAGAAAATCCGCTGGAAACGCCCGTATTTCCAGGCTTGTCCGCCTTATCCATGGCGGGGCAACGGCCCGCGGCAGATCGCCCACACGCGTGGACGATGCCCAAAACATGCTGTTTCGGTTTTGTGATGCATTTCGAGCGGTACACTACCGGTAGTGTCTTGAATGCGCAGGACACACCATATATAGTGTGCGCCAGACAGTGGTCCGCCGCATCACACGCTCGCTGCGCCGGCACCCTACCGCGCGCCCCCACCCCAGACAGCCCAAAGAAGAGGACACCCATGCAAGCTGCTTTGAACACTCCTGCCACGCCCCAGGCAACCGCCGCGCAAGCCCCCGCCGCCCAGTCTCCACAAGCGGCAGCTACCGGCTTGCTGGCCCATTACCAGATCATTCGCCGCAACGGCGCGGTGGTGCCGTTTGAGCCCCAGAAAATTGCCGTGGCGATGATGAAGGCCTTCCTGGCGGTGCATGGCACGCAAGGCGCTGCCTCTGCCAGCGTGCGCGAAGTGGTCGACACCTTGACCCAGGCGGTGACTCGCGCCCTCGTCCGCTCACGCCCTGCCGGTGGCACCTTCCATATTGAAGATGTGCAAGACCAAGTGGAGCTGGGCCTGATGCGCGGCGGCCACCATGAGGTCGCCCGCGCCTACGTGCTGTACCGCGAGCGCCGCACGCAAGAACGTGCCCAGCAGGCGGAACAGCAGGCACTGGCCTCGTCCACTCCCCAGCTGTATGTACTGGATGGCGGCGAGCGTGTCGCGCTCGACCCGCGCCGGCTGCAATCCCTGATCGAATCCGCCTGTGTCAACCTGGGAGCGGACGTGAAGGCCGACCCCATCGTGGCTGAAACCATGCGCAACCTGTACGACGGCGTTCCGATGGACGAGGTCTACAAGGCATCAATCCTGGCGGCCCGCACGCTCATCGAGAAAGACCCCGACTACACCTACGCCACCGCTCGCCTGCTGCTGCACACCATCGTGCGCGAAGTGCTGGGCAAGGAAGTGGCCCAGGCCGAGATGGGCCAGGCCTACCTGGAGTACTTCCCCCAGTTCATCCAGAAGGGCGTGGACAACGAATTGCTGGACGAGCGCCTGCTGAAGTACGACCTGCGGCGCCTGGGTGGCGCGCTCAAGGCAGAGCGCGACCTGAAGTTCGACTACCTCGGCCTGCAGACCCTGTACGACCGCTACTTCCTGCACGTCAAGAAAACCCGCATCGAGCTGCCGCAGGCCTTCTTCATGCGCGTCGCCATGGGGCTCGCACTGAACGAGACGGACCGCGAAGCCCGCGCCATCGAGTTCTACGAAGTGCTGTCGTCCTTCGACTTCATGTCGAGCACGCCCACGCTGTTCAATAGCGGCACGCTGCGCTCGCAACTTTCGAGCTGCTACCTGACCACGGTGCCCGACGACCTGGACGGCATCTACGAATCCATCAAGGAAAACGCCCTGCTTTCCAAATTTGCAGGTGGCCTGGGCAACGACTGGACCCGTGTGCGCGCGCTGGGCAGCCACATCAAGGGCACTAATGGAGAGTCGCAGGGCGTTGTACCTTTCCTCAAGGTGGTCAACGACACCGCCGTGGCAGTGAACCAAGGCGGCAAGCGCAAGGGTGCCGTCTGCACGTACCTCGAAAGCTGGCACCTTGACATTGAGGAGTTCCTGGAGCTGCGCAAGAACACCGGCGACGACCGCCGCCGCACACACGACATGAACACGGCCAACTGGATTCCGGACCTGTTCATGCGCCGCGTGATGGAAAAGGGCACCTGGACCCTGTTCTCCCCTTCCAACGTGCCGGACTTGCACGACCTGTTCGGAGCGGACTTCGAGAAGGCCTATGTGGCCTATGAAGAAAAGGCCGCCCGGGGCGAAATCAAGCCCTCCAAGACCGTGCAGGCCACCGACCTGTGGCGCAAGATGCTGACGATGCTGTTCGAGACCGGGCACCCCTGGATCACCTTCAAGGATGCTTGCAATGTGCGCTCACCCCAGCAGCACGCTGGGGTGGTGCACTCGTCGAACCTGTGCACCGAGATCACGCTGAACACGAGCGACACCGAAACCGCCGTGTGCAACCTGGGCTCGGTCAATTTGCTGCAGCATCTGAAGAACGGCCAGATCGACCACGACAAGCTCAAGAAGACCATCACGGTCGCCATGCGCATGCTCGACAACGTCATCGACATCAACTACTACGCCGTCAAGAAAGCGCGCGACTCCAACCTGCGCCACCGCCCCGTAGGCCTGGGCGTGATGGCCTTCCAGGACAGCCTGTACGAACTGCGCATCCCCTACGCCTCCCAGGAAGCCGTGGAGTTTGCCGACAAGTCGATGGAAGCCATCTGCTACTACGCCTACTGGGCCTCCACCGAGCTGGCCCGCGAACGCGGCCAGTATTCGACCTACAAGGGCTCGCTGTGGGATCGCGGCATCCTGCCCTTTGATACGCTGGACATGCTGGCCCAGGCGCGAGGCGGCTATGTGGAAGTGGACCGCTCTTCCACGCTGGACTGGGACGCACTGCGCAAGAAGATTGCGCAGGACGGCATGCGCAACTCCAATTGCGTGGCCATTGCGCCCACGGCCACCATCTCCAACATCATCGGCGTGGATGCGTCGATCGAACCGTCGTTCGGCAACCTGTCGGTGAAGTCCAACCTGTCGGGTGAATTCACCGTCATCAACGGCGGCTTGGTGCGCGACCTCAAGCGCCTGGGCTTGTGGGATGACGTGATGATCATGGACCTCAAGCATTTCAAGGGTTCCCTGCATCCCATCGACCGTGTGCCGCAGGACATCAAGGCGCTGTACTCCACGGCGTTCGAAGTCGAGCCGCGCTGGCTGGTCGAAGCGGCATCGCGTCGCCAGAAGTGGATTGATCAGGCGCAGAGCCTGAACATCTACATGGCCGGCGCGTCGGGCAAGAAGCTGGACGACACCTACAAGCTCGCCTGGGTTCGAGGCCTCAAGACCACGTACTACCTGCGCACGCAAAGCGCGACGCACGTGGAAATGAGCACGGTGAACACACGCCAGCTCAATGCCGTTTCGTCCGGCAGCGACAGCGGCGCGGCGGCGGCCCCGGTGCCTTCCCAAGCCAAGCCCAGCGCGCTGGAGGCCGCGGCTGCAGCAGCGGCCGCGCAGGCAGCCGCAGTGCCTGCCACGGACGTCAAGTTCTGCGCCATCGACGATCCAGGCTGCGAAGCCTGCCAATAAGGACTTCGCGCGCGACACCTCGGCCCCGCTTCGAGGTGTTGCGCGTGTGCTGTGAAGCAACAAACGTTGCTGCATAACGCTGCGGTGCTTTCCTTTTTGCAGCACTGCTTTCATAATCCGAACACTGGAAAATCTATGTTGTCCTGGGACGAAGAAGTCAAGCCCTCATCGCAAAATCAACTGGACGGTGGACTGAACAAGAGCCACTCGGTGGGACAGTCGCCCCTGTCTTTTCAGTCCCCTTCGCTGCAAGCAGTGCAAGCCGCAGCAACTGTTGCTCCCCCAGCCTCTGCCGCGGCACAAGCAACCGCATCAAGCGCAACACACCGCCGCGTCAATGCAGCCGACAAGCGCATCATCAATGGTCAGACGGACGTCAACCAGCTGGTGCCTTTCAAGTACAAGTGGGCCTGGGAAAAGTACCTGGCCACCTGCGCCAACCACTGGATGCCGCAAGAAGTGAACATGACGCGCGACATCGCGTTGTGGAAGGACCCCAACGGTCTGACCGATGACGAGCGCCGCATCATCAAGCGCAACCTGGGCTTCTTCGTGACGGCCGACTCATTGGCCGCCAACAACATCGTCCTGGGCACCTACCGCCACATCACTGCGCCGGAATGCCGCCAGTTCCTGCTGCGCCAGGCCTTCGAAGAAGCCATCCACACGCACGCCTACCAGTACATCGTGGAATCGCTCGGGCTGGACGAGGGCGAAATCTTCAACGCATACAACGAAGTCGCGTCGATACGGGACAAGGACGAGTTCCTGATCCCGTTCATCGACGCGATCATGGATCCCAATTTCAAAACAGGCACGCCCGAAAACGACCAGACGCTCCTCAAGTCGCTCATCGTTTTTGCCTGCTTGATGGAAGGCCTGTTCTTCTACGTCGGCTTCACGCAAATCCTTGCCTTGGGCCGCCAGAACAAGATGACCGGCGCTGCCGAGCAGTACCAGTACATCCTGCGCGACGAGTCGATGCACTGCAATTTCGGCATCGACCTGATCAACCAGCTGAAGCTTGAAAACCCGCACCTCTGGACTGCAGAGTTCAAGGCCGAGATCAACGCCCTGTTCCTCAAGGCCGTGGAACTGGAATACCGCTATGCCGAGGACACCATGCCCCGCGGCGTCCTGGGAATGAACGCTTCGATGTTCAAGGGTTACCTGCGGTACATCGCCAACCGCCGCGCAACGCAGATCGGGTTGGAGACGCTGTTCCCCAACGAGGAAAACCCGTTCCCGTGGATGAGCGAAATGATTGATCTGAAGAAGGAACGCAACTTCTTCGAAACCCGCGTGATTGAATACCAGTCCGGTGGTGCGCTGTCCTGGGACTAGCGCCTTTTTCCGCATCACACCACCATGGCTTGCACACCACGCCCCGCAATGTCAGCACCGCAGAGTGCTGCCCTGCGGGGCGTTCCCGTGTTCATGGGGATGGAGCTTTCTCCATCCCCATGGATCGCTTTCTGCCCACTGCAGACAGAAAGTGCTCTTTGCAAAATTGACCCAAGGAGAACATGATGGCAACTGCGAAAAAACCGGCCGCCAAGAAGGCTGCCCCCGCGAAGAAGGCCGCTGCTACTGCTAAGCCAGCTGCAGCGAAGAAAGCTGCACCCGCCAAGAAGGCAGCGGCTCCAGCAAAGAAGGCCGCTCCCGCCAAGAAGGCCGTAGCAGCGAAGAAGGCCGCACCGGCCAAGAAGGCAGCAGCTCCAGCGAAGAAAGCCGCTCCCGCCAAGAAGGCCGTAGCAGCGAAGAAGGCTGCACCGGCCAAGAAGGCAGCAGCTCCAGCGAAGAAAGCCGCTCCCGCCAAGAAGGCCGTAGCAGCGAAGAAGGCTGCACCGGCCAAGAAGGCAGCAGCCCCAGCAAAAAAGGCCGCCGCTCCTGCCAAGAAGGCTGCCCCTGCCAAGGCTCCCGCCAAGAAGGCTGCACCGGCCAAGAAGGCCGCCAAGGCGCCTGCCCCTGCTGCTGCCGCTCCAGCCGCCCAGACCACCCTGAACCCTCAGGCGGCTTGGCCTTTCCCTACGGGCAACAAGCCCTGATACGAGCGCGCTGCAAGCGAGCCGCTCAACCCGGTGCACGCGCACCGGGTTTTTTTATGCCTGCATTGGCTCAGAAGACGGCCATGCGGAGCACAAGCACCTGAAGACATGGGCCAGATGCAGGGTCAACCAACTGCCTTTGGGTGCGAATTGCCCCACCAAAACCCTGGGTCCACCTCGCCCGCAGCGCCACGCGATACGAGGAAGGCGTTCGCACGCCCGGCTTCACGCCCTACGGGGTCCCCAGGTGGACGATGAATCCATCAAAACACTGCCCCAACGCTGACATCTCCAACCCAACTACCGGCTAGGCTGGAACGAAATCCAACGTGTAGTTCTGAGGTCCACGCTGCGCAATCTTGAGCGCCCCCACCTGGTTTCCCAACTGGGCACAACGGACCAGCGGCCAGCCCTTCTCCAAGCCAAACAGCAACGCGCCGCGCCAGGCATCACCGCAGCCTGTCGGGTCTACCACCTGGGTGGGCGCCACCGCGGGTACGTGGGTTCTCTCGCCATCCACCCACACCTCACAGCCTTCGGCACCCAGGGTCACCACCAAGCCTTTCACCTTGTGCGATATATCTGCCAAGGTCCAGCCGGTGCGGTCGCAGAGCATCTTGCCTTCGTAGTCATTCACCGTGACCCAGGTGGCCTGCGCCACGAACCGGGCCAATTCCTGCCCATTGAACATGGGCAGACCCTGGCCGGGGTCAAACACGAAGGGAATGCCTGCCGCCACGCATTGAGCGGCATGCTCCAGCATGGCATCCCGTCCATCGGGCGCGATGATCGCTACCGCGGCGCCTGCACCGGGCTCGATGCGCAGCGCATGGGCCTGCATCATGGCGCCGGGATGAAATGCCGTGATCTGATTGTTGTCACGGTCCGTCATGATCATGGCCTGGGCGGTGTACGTTTCTTGTACCTGGCCCACGTGGCGGCAGCTGATGCCCAGTGCTTCCAGGCGCTGGAGGTAGTCCGTCCCGTCGCTGCCCAGCATCGCCATGGGAAGCGGCTCGCCCCCCAGGAGCTTCAGGCTGTAGGCAATATTGCCAGCGCAGCCTCCAAAATCACGCCGCAACGATGGCACCAGGAACGAAACGTTCAGGATGTGCAACTGGTCGGGCAGGATCTGCTCGGCAAAGCGGCCCTCGAAAGTCATGATGGTGTCGAATGCCAGGGAACCACAAATGAGCGCAGCCATATCGAATACGGGTGTTGATAGTAAGAAGGATCAGCTTCAGGGATAGAAAGCCAGCAAGCGGTAGCCTGCGACGCGCGCGCCACCTGTGGTGACGATGACCGACAGTGACGCACTCCACTCTCCACCCGCCGGAAGCTCCATCGGGGCCCCCATGTCTGTGGGAAGCAGCACGCGGCGCAGCATCGGCTGGTCCTGGGCGTCCGTCAGCGTCAGTTCAACCGCTGGCATGGCCAGGGGGATCGACGCCTTGCTTTTCATCGTCAACGCAAGGTGATAGCTATCACCCCGGGCTTTGTTGAACGAGGAACTGTCGATCACAATGTCGGCAATCTGCCGTGGTGGCGCGATTTCACACTGCAAAGAAGCACACAGGGTCAGCAGCATCGGTCGCAAGCGAGGCTCGGCAGCCGCCAGCCGATCTCGCTCCTGCACGGCGACTTGCAGGGCAAAGCCTGCCATCGCCAGCAGGATCATGGCCACCAGTGCCACGCGCACCTGAGGCTTGCGCCAGAAAGCCTGGCGCCGAGCCGCGCGGACAAAGCTGACCTCTGGATCCGCCTCGGCCGTGTCATCCTCGTCATCATCCGCCCCGGCGTGCTCCGCTGGGGGGAGCGAAGGCTTGCGCGACGCGGCCTGCAGCACCGCCGCAGGCGAACGGTCCTCCACGAGTGACAAGGCTTCAGGCTCGGGCTCCAGCGATGCCGCCAACGGGGCGAAGTCAACGGGGGGAAGCGGCACCGCCACGTCCTGCGCCACCACGCCAGGGGCCATCGCTGCGCCGGGCGGCGCTGATGCCGGCGGCGGGCTTACCGGTGGCGCGGCTTTCGGGGGCAGCTCCAGCGCTGGATAACCCATGGGAGTGAGTTCCACGAATGCATCAGAACTGGCCGGTGCATCACTAGCCTCCGCCTCCACCGGTTCCGCAGCCGGCAGTTCATACCCGCCAGGGATCGGCGGGAGCGGCGTCAACAGCGTCTGCCGCGACTCCTGGCTTTTGGATGCCGCCGCCGGAGTGGCCGGGATGTCTGGCGGCTCGACGCCTGGCCCCGAGTCGACGACCGCATCCCCGCCAGCAGGGCCGCCCAGCCCCTGCGCCGCTGGGCTGGCAGCCGGGGGCCGTGCCCGCCAGGAAAAGGGCGTGGCGCCCTCCAGATTCAAAGGCGCAGTGGAGCCCTCGCCAGATTCAGCAGAAAGAAACGCGGGCACCGCAGGCAGCGGAACCTCCAGGGTGGGCGCAACGGGCGCCGCCTCGCTGGCTGGATCAGGGACGGCAGTGTCCTCGGCAGGTTCATCGACCCCATCCCGGTCCATTGTCGTGTGGACGGGGGGGGCAGCAGGCGGCGAGAGCGGCGGCGCCGCGACGGTGGCCGGGGAGATCCGCGCTTCGCGTGGAGTCGAGACCGGAGCGGAAGCTGGAGGCTGGCCCCACGCACGCCCGGCGTCCGGAGGTCGCGCGACAGGCACCGGGGGCGGGCGGACATCGGTCAGGGAGACGTCGGGCAGCAGCGCAGCAGGCGCAGCCGCCAGCAAATGGGCCGATGCATCAAAAACTTCCTTGCATTGGCCGCAACGGACCCACCCTTCGGAGATGCGCAACTGGTCCGCCACCACCTTGAATGTGGTCGAACAGGACGGGCAGCGGGTGATCTGGCTCATCAGCGCAGGATTGTAGGGTTGCGTTTTCTGCCCGCCAGCGGGGAGGCAGGGGCGCCAATGCCTCAGCGCCGGGCCGTCATCAGGATCCAGCCGTCTTCCGCGTCGGCCACTTCCAGCTGCACCCACGGGGCATAGGCCTCCTTGAGCTCGTCGGCCTGGCGCGCCAGGATGCCTGCGAGGACCAGGTGCCCGCCAGGCGCCACGTGGTTGCACAGGAGGGGGGCGAGCACCCGCAGGGGTGTTGCCAGGATGTTGGCCAGCACCGTCTGGTATTCGCCCTGGGCCTTGTCGGGCAGGCCGGCGTGCAGTTCCACCTCGTTGGCCTTTGCGTTGAGCACGGTGGATTCGACGGCTGCAGGATCGATGTCCACCGCGTCGATGTCCGTGGCGCCGAACTTGGCCGCGCCGATGGCCAGGATGCCAGATCCGCAGCCATAGTCCAGAACCCGGCCCAGCGGATTGCCGGCAACGGAATCGCTGGCCCCATGGCGGGCGATCCAGCGCAGGCACATGCGGGTCGTGGGATGGGTTCCGGTGCCAAAAGCAAGGCCGGGGTCCAGGCGAATGCTACGTGTGGCCGCGGCAGGCAGCTCATGCCAGGTGGGGACAATCCAGAAATCCGGCGTGATATCCACCGGCGAAAACTGCGACTGGGTGAGCCGCACCCAGTCCTGCTCTTCGACCGGCGCCATGCCCAGCACCTGGCAACCCGCAAAGAAATCCTGGAGCGCCAGCAGATCACGCGCCTCGGTGGCCAGCGCCTCGGTGGCGAACAGCGCCACCACGCGGCTGCGCTGCCATCCATCCTTGGGAGGCGGCATACCGGGCTCGCCGAACAGCGCAATCTCTGCGTCCGTCTGGGCATCGGCGTCTTCGACCGACACGGAAAGCGCGTCCAGCGCATCCAGCGCGTCGCTCACCGCTTCGATACGGTCCTCCGGGCACATCAGGCTCAGCTCAAACATGGGCGTCTCTCAGAAAAAATGAAATGCCGGCCCCTGTTACCAAGGACCAGCATAGGAACGGAGGGAGCGCATGGGCCGGGCCCGCGTCCACAGGTCAACCGCACGTTAGCGCATCAACGCTTGTGCTGCGACAACCACTCTTCCAGATAGTGGATGTTGGTCCCACCGGCCATGAACTTCGCGTCCACCATCAGCTCGCGGTGCAGCGGCACATTGGTGTTGATGCCTTCAATCACGGTCTCCGACAGCGCCGTGCGCATGCGGGCCAGGGCCTGCTCTCGCGTGTCCCCGTGCACGATGATCTTGCCGATCATCGAGTCGTAGTTCGGCGGTACGAAATAGTTGGTGTACGCATGCGAATCGACACGCACGCCCGGACCGCCCGGTGGGTGCCAGGTCGTGATGCGCCCTGGCGACGGGATGAACTTGTACGGGTCTTCCGCATTCACCCGGCACTCGATGGCATGGCCACGGATTTCGATCTGGCGCTGGGTGAAGGGCAGCTTTTCGCCAGCTGCCACCATGATCTGCGTCTTCACGATGTCCACGCCGGTGATCCACTCGGTCACGGGGTGCTCCACCTGCACACGGGTGTTCATCTCGATGAAGTAGAACTCGCCGTTCTCGTACAGGAACTCGAAGGTGCCCGCGCCACGGTAGCCGATCTTCTTGCAGGCGGCCACGCAGCGTTCGCCGATCTTCTCGATCAGCTTGCGGGGAATGCCAGGGGCCGGCGCCTCTTCGATCACCTTCTGGTGGCGGCGCTGCATGGAGCAGTCGCGTTCGCCCAGGTACACCGCATTGCGGTGTTTGTCGGCCAAGATCTGTATCTCGATGTGGCGCGGGTTCTGGAGAAACTTCTCCATGTACACGGCCGGATTGCCGAATGCGGCGCCCGCTTCGGCCTTGGTCATCTGCACGGCATTGACCAGCGCCGCTTCGGTGTGCACCACGCGCATGCCTCGGCCACCGCCGCCGCCTGCCGCCTTGATGATCACGGGGTAGCCGATGGCCTTGGCAATTCGACGGATCTGCACGGGGTCGTCGGGCAGTTCGCCCTCGGAGCCCGGCACGCAGGGCACGCCAGCACGGATCATGGCTTGCTTGGCCGAGACCTTGTCGCCCATGATGCGGATCGACTCAGGCGTGGGGCCGATGAACTGGAAACCGCTTTTCTCGACGCGCTCGGCAAAGTCGGCATTCTCGGAGAGGAAGCCGTAGCCAGGGTGAATGGCCTCGGCGTCCGTCACTTCAGCCGCCGAGATGATGGCCGGCATGTTGAGGTAGGACAGCGGCGAGGGCGCGGGGCCGATGCACACGGCTTCTTCGGCCAGCTTGACGTACTTGGCGTCGCGGTCGGCCTCGGAGTAGACCATCACGGCCTTCACGCCCAGCTCATGGCAGGCACGCTGGATGCGCAGAGCGATCTCTCCGCGATTCGCAACAAGAATCTTTTTAAACATATTGGATATCCACAGTGCACCGCGCTGCCCACGACGCATGAAACAGGCGCGGCGCCGAACCAGCGCAGGCCGCGCAAGGGCCGCCAAGACCGGGTACAGGCGCTGGTGGCCTCGCCCCCCGACCCGCGAAGCGAGCGAAGGAGGAAGCGGCAAAGCCGCTCAGCGGGTTGTTTTCTGTCATTCGATGATGAACAACGGTTGCCCGTATTCCACGGCCTGTCCGTTTTCACCCAGGATGCGGGTCACGGTGCCGGTCTTGTCGGCCTCGATCTCATTGAGGATCTTCATGGCCTCGATGATGCAGATGGTCTCGCCTTCCTTGACCTGGCTGCCCACTTCGACAAAGGGCTTGGCACCCGGGCTGGAAGAACGGTAGAACGTGCCCACCATGGGCGACTTGACGACGTGGCCTGCTGGGGCGGCCGGCGCCGACGGAGCCGGCAGTTCTGCCATCTGGGCCGCAGCTGCAGCGGGTGCGGGCGCCACGGGTGCCTGTGCAGGCGCTGGCACGTATTGCTGGACGACGCCCGCCACGCTCTTCACGATGCGGACCTTGCCCTCGGCCTCGGTGATTTCGAGTTCGGAAACGTTGGACTCGGAGACGAGGTCGATAAGGGTTTTGAGTTTTCGCAGATCCATGGAAGCTCCAACGGCTATAAAACTGAATAGGGCGCGAATTTACTCCAATTTCAGCCTATCGCCGTCTTCCCCCCGCAATTTTCATGAACTACATCATGCAAATTGGTGCACCTGCCCGTCTTCCCTATCCCAAAATCGGCCTCCCGGCGCCTCCACTACGACTTCAATGCCGTCCACAACTGCAAATCTTCCGAGGTGACTTGGCCCATTTTACGGTGCAGCACACGGCCCTCCCCGCCGAGCACCACCGTGAACGGCAGTCCGCCGGTCAGGTTCCCCAAAGATCGCCCCAGCTCCGTGCCGCCCAGTCCGGCCAAGCCGATGGGAAAATCCAGCGGCATGCGCTGCAGGAATTTGCGCACCGCAGAGGGCTGGTCGATGGCCAGACCCACCACTTGCCAGCCGTTGGCGGCATGTTGCCGATAAAACGCATTGAGCAACGGCAGTTCCTCCACACAAGGAGGACACCAAGTCGCCCAGAAGTTGACCACCAGCGGCTTGCCCGATAGGGCCCGCAAGGACAGCATCCCCCCCTCTGGCTTTTCGACCTCCATGGACCACAGGGCCGCCTCGGCGCCAGGCTCCACCGCATGGGGCTGAAACTTCCACCACGCCAGGCCGGCACCGCCCGCCGCAGCCAAGCCGGCCACCGCCGCGTACAGCATGCGCCTGCGAGCCGCGGCGGGTTGTGGCGGCTGGAGCAGGGAATCCGGGGAGGTGGTCTTGGAGAGTTCTGGAGAAGGTGTCGTCATGGCACAGGGTTTTCCTGGAGCAGGCGCCGCACGGCCGTCATGTCGCCGCGCGGCACGCGGCCCCTGGCGTCCGGGCGCATCGCGCCCCGCAGATCGTCCAGGTCGTAGATCATCAGGTGCACGCCGATCATCTCATTGAGCTCAGGCGACTTGCTCCCCAGGCTCAGTGCCTCGACCGACTCGCCATGAAAACCGGTGACTGTGCGCGGCTCGTAGTCGACGTGGTGATCGATCAGCGCAATCTCTGCAGATTTAGGGTCGTCGCAGAACAGCTGGAGATAGATGTCCGACAGCCGCGTGGCCGTGCCGTGCCACACCGCCCCGGCCAGATGCGGGCGAAAGGCCGCCATCCGCTCCATCCACACCAAGGCCAGTTGGCGAAGCGCTCGCAGCTCGCGCGGTTGCGTGTCTGCACAAAAAAGCTGGATGTACTCCCGCACGGCTGCATCCACCTGGTCGTTGTCCGGAAGCGGCGTGCGCGCGGGCAGGCCCATCTGTCGCAAGGCCCTGCGTTTCGCAGGGCCCCATTCCAGGCCCTCTTCCACCACCAGCCGGGCCGTGGTTTGGGCGATTTCGTCGCTCAGAGGTGTGTTCATGGGATGTCTGCGTCGCAGGGAAGGTAAATCGCATTGTGGCCCGAAGCGCCGACGTCGCCTCGGGAGCGACCCTGCGCACCGGCAGGAATACTATGATTTTTATAGCTTTATGCGCTTATTCCACAAGCGCTGGAGCAGCTTTTTTCCTGGATATCCCGTTCACTTAGAATCGCCGCCCATGCATATACACATACTGGGCATCTGCGGCACGTTCATGGGCGGCCTCGCAGCGCTGGCGCGCGAAGCAGGCCACAAGGTGACGGGTTGCGATGCGGGCGTCTACCCGCCGATGAGCGACCAGCTGCGGGCATTGGGCATCGATCTGATCGAAGGCTTCAATGCCGACCAGCTGGCACTGCGCCCGGACATGTTCGTCGTGGGCAACGTGGTCAGCCGCGCCCGCCTGAGCGACGGCTCGCCCAAGTTTCCGTTGATGGAAGCCATCCTGGATGCGGGGCTGCCCTACACCAGCGGTCCGCAGTGGCTGGCCGAACACGTGCTGCAGGGCCGCCATGTGCTGGCAGTGGCCGGCACGCACGGCAAGACAACGACGACCTCCATACTGGCCTGGATCCTGGAAAGCGCAAGGCAGCAGCCGGGGTTCCTGATCGGCGGAGTTCCCCTGAACTTTGGCGTGTCAGCCCGCCTGGGCGCCTCCCGGCGGCCCTTGCCCGGCAATGCGCCGCTTGGAGGTGCCCCCCTTTTTGTCATCGAAGCGGACGAATACGACACCGCCTTCTTCGACAAGCGCAGCAAGTTTGTGCACTACCGCCCCCGCACCGCCGTGCTGAACAACCTTGAGTTCGACCACGCGGACATCTTTGACGACCTCGCCGCCATTGAGCGGCAGTTCCACCACCTGGTGCGCACCGTGCCGCCATCGGGTCGCGTGGTGGTCAACGGGCTGGAAGAAAGCCTTGCGCGCGTGCTGCACATGGGCTGCTGGAGCGACGTGGCCAGCTTCGGCACGGCCGTGGGCGACTTCTCGGCGGAAGGCGACCCCCAGGCGTTTGATGTGCTGCACCGCGGGCACAAGGTGGCGCGCGTGGAATGGGCTCTGACCGGCGTGCACAACCAGCTCAACGCGCTGGCGGCCATTGCCGCCGCGCACCACGTGGGTGTCGAACCCGCGCAGGCCGCAGAGGCGCTGGCAAGCTTTCAGAACGTGAAGCGACGCATGGAACTGCGCGGCACCGTGAACGGCGTGGCCGTATACGACGATTTCGCGCACCACCCCACCGCGCTGAGAACCACCCTCGACGGCCTGCGCCGCAGCCTGGGAACTGGCGCACGCATCCTCGCCGTGTTCGAGCCCCGCAGCAACACCATGAAGCTCGGCGCCATGAAATCCCAATTGCCCTGGGCCCTGGAGCCCGCCGACCTGGCGTTTTGCCACACGGCCGGGCTGGACTGGGATGCGGCGCAGGCGCTGGCGCCGCTGGGCGTGGGGCCGGGCCAGCGAGCCCAGACCGCAGCGGACATCGACACCCTGGTGCAGCAGGTCACGCAGGCGGCACGCCCCGGTGACCACGTGGTGTGCATGAGCAACGGCGGCTTTGGCGGGATCCACGCGAAGCTGTTGGATTCACTACAAAAACAATAGCTTATAGCGCTTGACTGGCAAGCGCTATCACTGATTTTTTATCAAAATCAGAACGACACGGCCATTGCCGGAACGTCTACCCGAACGACGGGCCGGGCCAGCGCAGCGCTCGCTGCCCGCGCAAAGTCGCGCGACCACGCCGGATCAGCCAGGAGCGCAGCTCCTGCGGCGTGCGCCACCGTGAGCACCTTGTCGGCCAGCAGCACCTTGCCGCTGGCGCGCAAGGGCTCGCAGTCGAGTGCGGTGAACTGATCGTCCAGCCAGCGCCGGGCTTCTTCGTGCCCCATGGGCTCCGCGCCCGCCAGATCAAAACGGAATTCCTGGCTCCCGGCCAGATGGACCGACACTTCGCTGTGCATAGTGATTTGCCTTTCGCTCATTCTTGTGGTCACGGCGAGGGCCGCGCGCCTGCGCGCTGCAGCCCTGCCATGGCCCCAAGTTTAGGGCTTCGCACCCCTGTCCGGCTTACAGCGCGCGGCGTGCCTTGACGGCTTCTGCAAGGTCTGCCAGCGCCACCAGGGAATCATCCCATCCCAGGCAGGCGTCGGTGATGCTCTTGCCATACTCCAGCGCCGACGGCTTGTCCTTGCCGGGCGAAAACTTTTGTGCACCTGCGTTCAGGTGGCTCTCGATCATCAGGCCGAAGACGCAGCGCGAACCGCCCGCAATCTGCCCCGCGATGTCCCGCGCCACGTCCAGTTGCTTTTCGTGCTGCTTGCTGCTGTTGGCATGGCTGCAGTCCACCATCAGCGTGGCGGGCAGCTTGGCGGCCTCCAGGTCCTTGCAGGCGGCGGCCACGCTGGCGGCGTCGTAGTTGGGCGCCTTGCCGCCGCGCAGGATGACGTGGCAATCCTTGTTGCCCTTGGTGTTGACGATGGCGACCTGGCCGTTCTTGTGTACGGACAGGAAGTGGTGGCCGCGGCTGGCCGACTGGATCGCGTCGGTGGCGATGCGGATGTTGCCGTCCGTGCCGTTCTTGAAGCCGATGGGTGCCGAAATGCCCGACGCCAGTTCGCGGTGCACCTGGCTCTCGGTGGTGCGCGCACCAATCGCGCCCCAGCTGATGAGGTCCCCGATGTACTGGGGCGAGATCACGTCGAGGAATTCGCTGCCCGCCGGCATGCCCAGGCGGTTGATGTCGATGAGCAACTGGCGCGCCATGCGCAGGCCTTCGTCGATGCGGTAGGTCTCGTCGAGGTAGGGGTCGTTGATCAGGCCCTTCCAGCCCACCGTGGTGCGGGGCTTCTCGAAGTACACGCGCATCACGATCTCCAGCGTGTCCTTGTACTGCTCGCGGGCCACCTTCAGGCGACGGGCGTACTCAAGCGCCGCGGCCGGGTCGTGAATGGAGCAAGGGCCGATGACGACCAGCAGCCGATCATCTTTGCCAGCCATGATGTTGTGAATGTTCTTGCGGGTCTCTGTGATCAGCGCTTCGACCGGCGTGCCGCGGATCGGGAAAAAGCGGATCAGGTGCTCGGGAGGAGGCAACACGGTGATGTCCTTGATACGTTCGTCGTCGGTCTGGCTGGTTTTGTCGACGCTGCGGTACCAGGCATCGCTGGTCGGAGTGGTGGGTGCCGTCATGGTGTGTTGTTCCTCGTAGAGTTGTTGTGGGTGAAAAAGAGGGGGCCTGAAAAACAAAAACCGCCGGGCTTTGCAGCGTCGGCGGTTGGTATGGGGAGGTTGTGTTGGCTTGCGCGTTTTCCTCTCATCCGCCGGGGACCGAGATAAAAAACCAAAAGTAAAACGCGCTGCGAACTTGCATGGCGGCCAATGTAGCACAGGATTGGCGCAGTGCAGCAAGCCTGTGCTGTTGCGATTGCACGACAGCCAGACGCCGCCAAACCGCGGTAAATGGGCGCAGCCGCCCTGCGGGTCCGGACCGGATCAGCGCTTGAAGCGACGAAACCAGCCTTGCAGGCGCTGCAGCACGGAGCCCTTCCGCACGGGCCGGGAGTCGTTCAGATCGCTCGGGGGATTGCTCTGGTGCTCGTACATGTCAATGAGCAACAGCGCCTCGCCGAGCGTGCGCCAGGCCAGCAACTCGAACTGGTCGAAGCTTGCGCTCTCCTTGGAACTGCGGCGCTCCAGCATCTGCTGCCAGGCCGCGATGGCATTGCGCAACTCCCGCAGCGCACGCTGGTAAGCCCCGAACTCGTACAGCGCGTGCCAGGCAGAACCGAGCCCCGTCAGGAAGAGCTGGTGCTCCCGGGCGCATTGCGTCAGCGCAGCCACACGTTGCGCAATGACCGAGGTATCCGTGCTCGTGCGGCGGGCGCGGACCGCCTCGTCGATGTGGGTCGATAGCGCACCCAGGCTGTCACGCAGTTGCCGGGACTCCTCATCGGCCACCCCTTCGCGCAGAAAGCGGCTGATGTCGCCAAACGACTGAAGGGTCAGGTGCTGGCTGGGGAGCGTAGCGGGCATGACGCCATTTTGCGCTGGCAAACGGCCCTGCGGTACATCAGCCTCTCCCGGGGATGCCCCGTGAACAGGCTTTTTGTGGACCTCAGGCCGTCCCGCCCACAGTCAGCCCCTCGATGCGCAGCGTGGGTTGCCCGACACCTACGGGCACGCTCTGGCCCTCTTTGCCGCAGGTGCCCACGCCGCTGTCCAGGCGCATGTCGTTGCCGATCATGGTGACCTTCTTGAGCGACTCGGGGCCGCTGCCGATGATGGTGGCGCCCTTGACGGGGTACTGGATCTTGCCGTTTTCGACCCAATACGCCTCGCTGGCCGAGAACACGAACTTGCCCGACGTGATGTCCACCTGCCCGCCGCCGAAATTGCTCGCGTACAGGCCCTTCTTGATGCTGGCGATGATCTCCTGCGGATCCTTGTCGCCACCCAGCATGTAAGTGTTGGTCATGCGCGGCATGGGGATGTGGGCGTAGCTTTCGCGCCGGCCGTTGCCAGTGGGCGCCACGCCCATCAGACGGGCATTGAGCGAATCCTGGATGTAGCCCTTCAGGATGCCATCCTCGATCAGCACGTTGCGCTGGCTGGCATGGCCTTCGTCGTCCACGTTCAGCGAACCCCGGCGATCGGCAATGGTGCCGTCGTCCAGCACCGTGACGCCCTTGGCAGCCACGCGCTGGCCGATGCGGCCACTGAACGCGCTGGAGCCCTTGCGATTGAAGTCTCCCTCCAGGCCGTGGCCGATGGCCTCGTGCAGCAGGATGCCGGGCCAGCCCGATCCCAGCACCACCGTCATTTCACCGGCCGGGGCGGGCCGGGACTCGAGGTTGACCAAGGCTGCGTTCACCGCCTCGTCCACGTACTTGCCCAGCTGTTCGTCATCAAAATAAGCTAGGCCAAACCGGCCTCCGCCGCCGGCCGAACCCATCTCGCGGCGGCCGTTCTGCTCGGCGATCACCGTCACCGACAGGCGCACCAGGGGCCGCACATCGGCTGCCAGCGTGCCGTCGGCGCGCGCCACCAGCACCACGTCGTATTCGCTGGCGAGGCCGGCCATCACCTGGGCCACGCGGGGGTCTTTGGCACGGGCGCGCTGCTCCAGCTTTTCCAAAAGCGCCACCTTGGCCGTGCTGTCGAGCGAGGCGATGGGGTCCACGCCGGGATAGAGGCTGCGGCCTGCAGCTATCTTTTTAGGAGCTACTCGCGCCTTACCGCCCTGCGCCAGGGCCGAAATGGACCGCACGGTGCGCGCCGCGTCCAGCAGCGAGGCTTCGGAGATGTCATCGGAATACGCAAACGCCGTCTTCTCGCCGCTCACGGCACGCACGCCCACGCCCTGGTCGATGCTGAACGAGCCGGTCTTGACGATGCCTTCTTCCAGGCTCCAGCCCTCGCTGCGGGTGTATTGAAAGTAAAGGTCCGCGTCGTCCACCTGATGAGCGCGGATCTCGGCCAGCGCACGGGCCAGATGGCCTTCGTCGAGTCCGAAAGGAGCGAGCAGCAATTCGCGAGCGACATCGATGCGCTGGCGGGTGGCCGCGCTCTGGGGCGCGGCAGTGGTGGAGCGGAAAGTCATCCGGGCATTTTAGGGGCGGGTGCACGGGCCGACCGGCGCGACGGCCGATGCCCCTATCGGCCTGAGACCGTCCCTACATGGCCAGGGGCATGTCCCTACATGGCCGGCGGCATGTCCTTGGGATCGGGTCTTTGCGACCGCGCCACCGACATCAGGATGCCCAGGGCCAGGCCCAGGGTCACCATGGCCGTGCCGCCGTAGCTGATGAAGGGCAAAGGCACCCCCACCACCGGCAGGATGCCGCTGACCATGCCCATGTTCACGAAGGCGTACGTGAAGAAGATCATCGAAACCGCCCCGGCCATCAGGCGCCCGAACAGGCTGGTGGCCCCGGCAGCAATCGCCAGCCCGCGCCAGACCAGCATCAGGAAACACACGAGCAAGAACAGGTTGCCTGCCAATCCAAATTCTTCGGAGAACGCTGCAAAGATGAAATCGGTGGTGCGCTCCGGGATGAACTCCAGGTGCGTCTGCGTGCCCGCCATGAAGCCCTTGCCCCACACCCCGCCGGAGCCGATGGCGATCATTCCCTGGATGATGTGAAAGCCCTTGCCCAGCGGGTCCCGCGTGGGGTCGAGCAAGGTGCAGATGCGCTGCTGCTGGTAGTCGTGCAGCACCACCCAGCGCACGCCGTCGGCGCACCACTGGTCGCCCATCAGCACCAGCGTGAGGATGCCGACCCCGCCAATGAGCACGGGCGGCAGCACCAGTTTCCATGAAAGGCCCGCGAAAAAGATCACCGACAGTCCCGCCGCCAGCACCAGCAGCGAAGTGCCCAGGTCGGGCTGCTTCATGATGAGCCCCACGGGAATGGCCAGCAGCAGGCCGGCGGCCGCAAAGTCGAGCGGGCGCAAGGTGCCCTCGCGCTTCTGGAACCACCAGGCCAGCATGAGCGGCATGGCAATTTTCAGGATCTCGCTGGGCTGGATGACGATGCCCACGTTGACCCAGCGGGTGGCCCCTTTCTTGGTGATGCCGAACAGCGCCACCGCCACCAGCAGCGCCACGCCCGCCGCGTAAAGCGGCACGGCAAAAGCCATGATCTTCTGCGGCGGCACCTGGGCAACCATGAACAGGATGGTCCCGGCGATGAGCATGTTGCGCCCATGGTCCATGAAGCGCGTGCCGTGGTCGTAGCCCGACGAATACATGGCCAGCAGCCCCGCCCCGGCGAGCAGGAACACCACCAGCAGGAGCGGAAAGTCAAACCCGCGAAACAGGGGAAGCAGGCGCTGGGCGAGCGTGGGTTTATCAAAAACAACGGCCATCGCGCAATTATCGGGGGCTTGGCGCGGCGGTAGCCGGCTGGTTCGGACGCTTTCTGCCGGGCTGGCTGCTGCGCGCACGCCGCACCGCGGCCGACTGTGACTCACCCAGCCTGGCGGAAAGCCATCACCGCCTGGTTGCGCAAGGTGCGCAGCAGCCCCAGCGCCTTGTCGTCCACCACGATCCCGCCCGGCGTGGATTGATCTGCATAGATGAGCGCGAACGTCTGGCCCTTGATCTGCAAGGGGAGCAGCAGAAACGCGGGCGCATTGAGCCCCTTGCGGTACCACTCGGGCAGCCGGGCCTGCATCTTGGGCTCCGTCGTGTCGTTGATGAGCGTGTCGGCGCCGCGCAGGCACACGGCAGCGAACAGGTCGGCCTGGGCCTTGAGCGGAATTTTCATGGCGCGCACCGCAGCTTCGCTGCCCTCGCCCAGTCCGAAGCGGCCGGTCATCAGGTCGGTGCGCGCCTCGCGCAGGCAAAACACCATGCGCCGAAACCCAAGCGCGCGGAACATGGTCTCCAGGATCATTCGCAGCACGTCGTTGAGCTGGAAGCTCTCCACCATGGCATTGGTCACGTCCTGGATTCCTGCTGCCAGCACCTCGTTGACCTGTGCCACCGATACCGCCCCGCCGGCTTGCGACTCGAGCACCGCGGGCAACGGCTGCGTTTCCGCAGCCCGCAGCTCCAGCGGCGCCAGGGCATCCTGCGGCGTGGCCGCGCTTTCGGCGGCGGGGGGCAGCGTCAGCAGCCGCGCGGCGGGTGTGTCGGGTTCCACACGCAGGTCCAGCGCTTCGGCCAGCGCCACCAGCTTGTGGCGGGCGCGCAAGGTGGCTTCGCCGATGGCCTCGGGCGAGAGCGCCAGCGTGCGGGCATACCGGGCAGCGACCTGCTCCAGACGCCCTTGCTGCAATGCGGCGTCGCTCATCAGCAGGGTGCTGGCCACCTCATTGGCCGCCATGGCTGCCCAGCGCAGGCGCTCCACGCCCTGCTCGGGCGCGCGCTGCATGGGCGAGCCCAGCGGCTTGCGCATGCAGCGCTGCAGACTGTCGGGCAGCCCCCACACGCGGGCCACGCCCACCGCCAGGTCCTCAAAACCCAGGCCGAGCACCTGCAGGGCTGCAGACTCCTCGCCGCCTTCCACGCGCCCGCTGGCCAGCAGCGCACGCACCTGCCGGGCTTCTTCCGGAAAGTAGAACTCGCACAGCATGCGCCCCAGGTTCTGGAACATGGCGCCGATGAAGGCTTCCTCGGCTGCCTGCGCGGTGGGGCACAGCTCGGCCGCCACCGAGCCGGCCATCATCGCGCGCAGGAACTCCTCGCGCATCTGGCTGGCGTGAGCCTTGTCCTGCATGTGGTCCAGCAGCACCAGGCTGAGCGCCATGTTGCGCACGGCGTTGAAACCCACGAGGCTCACGGCCCGCGAGACGGTACTGATGGTGCCCCTCCCGGCATGCGCAAAGTGCACGCTGTTGACCAGGCGCAGCAGCTTGTTGGTGAGCGCCACGTCCTTGAGGATCTCGTGGGTGAGATCGCTGATGCTGTCGTCTTCCGAATTGGCCACGCGCTGGATGCGCGCCACCGAGTCCGACAGCGCCGGGAAATCGCTCTTGTGGCGCATGCGCCGCAGCAGGAAGTCGAGCGTGGCGTTGCTGGCCGCCGTGGGCGCGCTGGCCGGAGCGGTCCAGGCACGCAGCGCATCGCGGAACTCCGCGGCCGACTGGTAGCGCTGGCCGGGGTCCCGCGCCATGGCGCGCTGCAGGATGGCCCGCAGGCCATCGTCCACGCCGGGGCCCAGGTCGGCTGGGAGCTCCAGCGGCTCGTTGGCGATGCGGTACAGCGCCTGCCAAGTGTCCTTCTGATGGATGAGCGGCCGGCCGGTGAGCAACTCCACCAGCACCAGGGCGGCGGAATACACATCCATGGCCGGTGCCGGTGCCGCCCCGGCCGCCGCCTCGGGCGCCAGGTACGCTGGGGTGCCGCTGGCCAGCTGCGAATCGGGCGCCGCCTGCACGGGGGCCGCCATGCCAAAGTCCATCACCCGCGCGTGGCGCTGGGCATCCACCATGATGTTGGAGGGCTTGAGATCGCGGTGCACGATGCCGGCTTGGTGTGCGGCCTGCAGCCCATCGAGCACGTCCACCATCAACGCCACCGCATCGTGCGGCGTGCAGCGCCCCTGCTGCGCCAGGTGCTCGGCCAGGGTCTTGCCGGGCACGTATTCAAAAACGATGTAGGGCTGGCGGCCCTGCACGTCGGCCTCGAACACGGGCACGATGAAGGGGTGCGCCAGACGCCCCACATGGCGGGCCTCGCGCAGCCAGTGTTCCAGCACCGACGGGTCCTGGTCCTCGACCGGCCGCAGGAGCTTGATGGCCACTTCGCGCTGCAGGCGCGGGTCCAGCGCCAGCCACACCGTGGCCTGGGCGCCCCGGCCCAGCAGCTTCTTGAGCTCGAAGCGGCCCAGCGACGTGGGCGGCTTCTCGGCAGATCCCAGGGCCCAGCGTTTGGCAGTGGAAAGCGGGGCAAAATCAGTCATGGTGGGGATCAAGGCAGCGGGCCCACCGCGTGGCGCCCATGCCATGCATCTTATGTCTCGGCCAGCCCTTCCCACAGCAGTGATTCCCCTGCCCTGTCATTTTCCCCTCCATGACCACCACCCACCTTCTTTACCTGCACGGCTTTCGCTCATCGCCCCAGTCCGCCAAGGCCCGGCAGATGGCCGCCTACGTGGCGCAACATCACCCGGGTGTCACGTTCTGGTGCCCGCAGCTGCCGCCTTCGCCCCGGGCAGCCATGGATTTGGTGGCACAGGGCATTGCACAGTGGCCAGGGGCAGGGATGGGCGTGGTCGGATCATCGCTGGGCGGCTTTTACGCGAGCTGGGTGGCGCAGCACAAGGGCTGCCGCAGCGTGCTGCTCAATCCAGCCGTGCACCCTGCCCGCGACCTGGAGCGCTACATCGGCGAGCAGACAGCCTGGCACGATCCCGCCGAGCGCTTTTACTTCAAGCCTGAATACATTGGCGAACTCCGCGCGCTGGACATCACGGACCAAGCCCCGGCCGCGGCGGAACTGGCCATCATCGCCAAAGGCGACGAAGTACTGGACTGGCGCGAGATGGTGGCGCGCTACCCGCACGCGCAGCAGGTGGTGCAAGAAGGCGGAGAACACGCCCTGGCCAATTTCGGTGACTACCTGCCCCGGGTGGCAGCGTTTCTTGCACTGGCCTGAACACATGTTCACGCACTGAAGTGGCCCCGGGGCCTTTCACTGCTCTGCCGAGGCCCGGGTACCGCGCGCGCCCATCCAGCGGGCATAGTCCTGAGGGTAGGCGATGCGGTAGCGCTGCATATGGAACGCCGCTTCCGCGTCTCGGCCCAGCAGGATGGCGCTTTCGATCAGCACCTGGAGCACACGCGGCTCGGGCGAGTAGTGCAACAGTTCGTGGGCCATCGCATTCAAGCGCGCGGCGTTGGCCTGGGTGAGCCCCGCCGTGGTCAGGCGCGCAAAGTCGAGCTGACTGGTAAAAAACAGCGAGTTCGCCACTTTGGCCTGGGTGTCGTCGCGGTACGCGGCCGAACGCTCGGGACCCGGCTTGTAGAGCTGGCTCACGCGGTGGTAGTCCCACGCGGCCACACCGCACGCCACCAGAATCAATCCCGCCGCAGCGATGCACGCCCTGCCCGCCATGTCGGCGCGAAGCCCAGGTTGCTGCCCGCGCGAAGGCCATAGCAAGATTCCGATCGACATCAGTGCCGCCCACTGGAATGGCCCGTACCACAGCGGATACTCGAGCATGCTGTGCACCCCGATGAGGGCCAGCACGCCCCAGGCAAGTTGGCGCGCGGGGGATCGTTCACGCCAGGGCCGGGCCGACCAGCACGCGGCCAGGGCAGCGCCGCACAGCGCCAGCGCCGCCGGCACGCCCAGCTCCACGGCCAGGTGCAGCGGCAGGTTGTGCGCGTTGTCCAGCAGCACGCAAAACCGCTCCCCCGGGAACAAGGTGACGTAGTGGGCATAGTCCAGCTCGCCCCAGCCCCAGCCCAGCCAGGGCCTTTGCCCGATCAGCGTGAGCACGTTGGACCACAGCACCCGTCGGCTGGTGCAGCTGTTCGATGCGTCGGCGAAGCGGTGAAACAAGGCATCGGCCCGCACGCCCTGGAAGGTCCACAACGCCTCGGGCAGGATCCACGCCGCCGCCAGAAAGACCCCGAAGCCGGCCATACCCAGGCGCAGTGCCGCCGCCCGGTGGGGTCCGCGCCAAAGAACCAGCAACGCCAGAATGAGCAGCCACTGCACCACCACGGTGCGCGACGCCGTGGCGGCAGCGCCCACGGCCAACCACACCAGCGCCAGCGCGGCGAACACCGGCAACGCACTGGCCGCACTGGCGGTCCCTGCAACGCTTTGACCTTCCTTGGCGGTCCGGGCACCCTCTGCCTCCCCGCCGTGGACATGCGCATGCCGCCCATCCAGCCACTGACCATGCAGCGACCACCACAGCAAGGCCCACGCCCCCAGGCTGAGCAGGGTGCCCTGCTGGTTGCGCTGGCGCAGGTTGCCCACGGCCTGGCCCGGCACCGATGCATGAATCCACGGGCCCAGCCCCACGTCGCCCGCCACATACTGGATCAGCCCGATGACGCTGGCTACCACCGCGGCCAGGCCCAGCCCCCCGGCCAGCACCCCGGCCCACCAGCGCGAGTGCCGCGCAGGCGCAGCACTCGCCCCCACCAGCAACAGCACGGCCCCGCACACCCAGGCGGCCACCACCGGCCAAAAGTTGGCCACTGGCGGATCGGTGACGGCAAACAGAAACGGCAGGGCCACTGCCAGCAAGGCCAGCGGCGCCGCAACGGCATCAAAAAGCATGGAGTGAGGATGGGGCCATCGGGCAAAGCCCCGGATCATAGGGGCAGGCCCTGCGCCGCCAAGGGGGCCCGGTGCCCATGGGACAATGCCGCCCATGCATGCATTGTTTGAAGAAGCCGGCAAGTTCCTGGCCGGCCGTATCCTGTCCGAAGCCGACACGTCCGCCCAGGTGGAGCTCGATTCGGGCAAGCGGGTGAAGGTCAAGGCTGCCAACATCCTCCTGAAGTTCGAAAAACCTGCCCCCAGTGAACTCATTGCCCAGGCGCAGGCCGTGGCCGAGTCCATCGAACTGGACCTGGCCTGGGAATTCGCGCCCGAGGACGACTTCGGCTTTGCCGACCTCGCCCGCGACTATTTTTCAGAGAACGCCACGCTGGCGCAGCAGGCGGGCGCGCTGTTTCGCCTATACGAGGCGCCGCACTACTTCCGCCGCGCGGGCAAGGGACGCTTCAAGAAGGCGCCGGCCGAGATCCTGCAGCAGGCACTGGCCGCCATCGAGAAGAAAAAGGCCATCCTCGCGCAGATCGACGAATGGGCTGCCCAACTGGGCCGGGGCGAATGCCCGCAGCCCATCCGCGAACAGCTCTACAAGATCCTGTTCAAGCCCGACAAGAACGCGCCCGAGTACAAGGCCGTGGTCGAAGCCAGCCGCGCCACGCACACGGCGCCGCTGGACCTGCTGCAAAAAGCCGGCGCCATCGACTCCGCCTACCAGTTTCACTGGAAGCGCTTTTTGTTCGAAAACTTCCCCAAGGGCACGGGCTTTCCGGCGCTCACGGCACCGGTCATTGCCGACGAGCTGCCGCTGTCGCCCGCGCAGGCGTATTCCATCGACGACTCGCAGACCACCGAAATCGACGATGCGCTGTCCGTCCAGGGCCTGGGCACGGGCACCGTGGTGCTGGGCATCCACATCGCCGCGCCGGGCCTGGCCATCCAGCCCGGCAGCGCCATCGACCAGTTGGGCCGGGCGCGCCTGTCCACCGTGTACATGCCGGGCTACAAGATCACCATGCTGCCCGACGATGTGGTGCAGACCTATACGCTGGACGAGGGCCGCGCCAACCCGGCTGTGTCGCTGTACGTCACCATCGACGAGGCCACGCTGGAATTCAAGAGTTCTGAAACCAAACTCGAGCGCGTGCACGTGGCCGCCAACCTGCGCCACGACCAGCTCGACAGCGTGGTGACGGAAGAATGGCTCACCAACCCGGCGTTTGAGCACCAAAACGACCCCCAGCGCTTGTCCGAATTGCGCCCGCAGCTATCGTTTTTGCACCGTTTGGCCAAGGACCTCAAGGCCCGCCGCGAAGTCGTGCGCGGCAAGCCCGAAAACTTCAACCGGCCCGACTACAACTTCCGCCTGGTCGGCAACCACGGTGCCGAGCCCACGGGCGACGAGCAGGTGCAGATCAGCGTGCGCCAGCGGGGCGCGCCGCTCGACCTCATCGTGGCCGAAGCCATGATCGTGGCCAACAGCACCTGGGGCAGCTGGATGGCCGAGCTGGGCGTGCCCGGCATCTACCGCAGCCAGGCCAGC